>LAHS01003178.1_pt1 | contig 29516 bp, 24 predicted proteins | sample 329651 | NCBI WGS metagenome assembly LAHS01 (sample SAMN03275699, study PRJNA271635) | activated sludge metagenome | isolation source: sample C-1 Sludge from hydrolytic chamber (first chamber) of Anaerobic... | reverse complement strand
TAAGCCTTCAAATACAGCCATTTAATTTTCCTCCATTTCTTTTTTAATTTTATTTAGCATCTCAGAGGTTTTGGAATCTGCGGTTTTTTTTAAGTCTTCAATTAAAGAAAAAATACGTTTTTTCTTATTAAAAAATCCAAGTTTTTCTTCATAAGATAAAAGACTTTTTTGTCCGCGAAGCAAAAGATCTCTTACAGCCTGTCTACTTATACCGTACTGCTCTGCAATTTCATTTAGGGATACGTCACAATCAAAATATAAACGCATTATGTCAAGTTGATGCTCATTAAATAAGGGAGCATAAACATCAAGATACAACGAGTAATCGATTTTTTCTTTTATATCCATTATTCCTCAAAAAAATTGCTGTAAAGTATTTTTCCTTTACAGCAGCATTATCTATAAATTTATTTTGTTTGTCAAGCGATTTTATCTGTTTTCCATTGGAACGAAATCTTTTCTCGGCGCAACGCTTTCGTAAGCCGGACGGATGATTTTTCCTTCGTTACTGAGTTCTTCGATTCTATGAGCGCCCCAGCCAGCCATTCTCGAAATTGCAAATAAGGGTGTGAAAAGTTCTCTCGGAATATCAAGCATCGTGTAAACAAAGCCCGAAAAGAAGTCTACGTTTGCGCTGACGCCTTTTAATACGTTTTTCTTACTTGCAACGACGCCGGGCGCAAGTCTTTCGACGGTTTTATAAATTTCAAGTTCTTCTTCTCTGCCTTTTTCGACTGCAAGTTTTTCTACAAAACCTTTAAGTATTTCCGCACGGGGATCGGAATCGGCATAAATCGCATGACCGATACCGTAAATAAGTCCTGCTTTATCAAAAGCCTTTTTATCAAGAAGTTTTGCAAGATAATCTTCAATTTCTTTATCGTTGGCTGTTCTAATCGATGCCTTAAGATCGTCCATCATTTGAACAACTTTAATATTTGCTCCGCCGTGACGAGGACCTTTTAAGCTGCCAAGGGATGCCGCTACCGTTGAATACGTGTCGGTACCCGAAGAGCTGACAACGTGAGTCGTAAAGGTGGAGTTATTACCGCCGCCGTGTTCTGCGTGAAGGATAAGGCATAAATCCAAAATCTTAGCTTCCAATACAGAAAACTCATGATCGTCGCGAAGAAGGTGTAAAATATTTTGGGCTGTACAGTATTCGTCCTTTGGTCTATGTATAATAAGGCTGGTGTTTTCGTTGTAATAACGGTGTACCTTGTAAGAATAAACACCTAAAAGCGGCATTTGCGCAATAAGTTTCAAAACCTGTTTGACGACGTTTTTTACGGTAATTAAATCCGCTTTGTCATCGTAAGAATAAAGAGCCAAAACGCCTCTCGCTAGAAGGTTCATCATATTATTTGAAGGAGCCTTCATAATAATATCTCTTACAAAGGATGTAGGCAAAGAACAAAACTCAGTAATAATATCCAAAAATTTTGAATATTTTTCCTTTGTTGGAAGTTCTCCGAAAAGCAAAAGATAAGCGATCTCTTCAAATCCGAAACCTTTTTCGTTTCCGCATCCATCGACTAAATCTTTAATAGGATAACCGCGGTAAAATAACTGTCCGTCATTATTTAGATAATTACCTTTCTCGTCTATTGAATATTTATTAATCTCCGAAATTTCGGTCAGGCCGCAAACAACCCCTTTGCCGTTGGCGTCTCTAAGTCCTCTTTTAACATCAAATTTTTGATACCAAGAACTTTCGATAATAGTGCTGGACTTGGCTTTTTTGCTTAGTTCGCTGATTTCTTCGTTCATATCGTGAGATAAAGTTTGGAATCTCGCCATATAGCCCTCCCGTGTATAATTATGCGTATTTTAAAATAATTTTTTAAAAAACGCAACTAAATTATCGAATCAATAAATTCCTCGGGACAAAATGGCTCTATATCGTCGATTTTTTCCCCCACGCCTACGTAAACGACGGGTATTTCTTTTTCTGCGGAAATTGCAAGCACAACGCCGCCTTTTGCTGTTCCGTCCATTTTAGTAAGAATTATTCCGTCTATATCGATAGCTTCATTAAAAATATCAACCTGCGATACTGCGTTTTGACCGGTTGTCGCATCCAAAACTATATAATTTCTTCTGTCGGCATCGCTAAATTCACGCTCGATTACACGGTTGATTTTTTTAAGTTCTTCCATAAGATTCTTTTTATTATGAAGTCTTCCTGCGGTATCAACAAGCACGACATCGTTTTTTCGGGCTTTTGCCGAGGAAACGGCGTCAAAAACCACCGCTGCCGGATCGCTTCCTTCACCGTGTGTAATTATTCGGACGCCCGCTCTTTCCGCCCAAACTTCAAGTTGTTCGCTTGCTGCGGCGCGAAAAGTGTCAGCTGCGGCTATAACTACGGATTTCCCCTCGTTTTTAAAATAATTCGCAAGCTTTCCTAAAGCTGTCGTTTTACCCACTCCGTTAACGCCTGCAACCATTATAAGCAAAGGGTATGAATACGGAGGTATTTCGTAATTAATGCTGTCAAGCATTATTTGCTTTAAATATACCTTAGCATCAAGGGGCTTGGTGATTTTTTTTCTGAAAACGACTTCCTGCAGCTCTTCGATTATATTTTCTGCGGCGACTACGCCCATATCGGCGGAAATCATAGCGGTTTCAAGTTGATCGTAAAATTCGGCGTTTAATTCCTTTGCGGTAAATACCTCAAAAAACTTTTTTTGTACCGCTTCTTTGGTTTTTTTAAAACTTTCCCGTAATTTTGAAAAAAGACCCATACTTATTCCTCCGAAACGAATTTGACAGCTTCGCTCAGTTTTACGGTAACTACTCTTGAAACGCCTTTTTCCTGCATTGTTATACCGTAAAGATAATCCGCATTTTCCATAGTCGGCTTTTTGTGCGTAATAAGAATAAACTGCGTGGTCGTTCTGAACCGTTTTATGTATTTTGCAAAAAGATCCGCATTGGATTCGTCAAGAGCCGCCTCAACTTCGTCAAGTACGCAGAAAGGCATCGGCTTAAGTTTTAATATAGATAATAAAATAGCAATTGCGGTAAGTGTGCTTTCGCCGCCGGACAGTTGCATAATATTTTTTAGATTCTTTCCGGGAGGACAAGCAGCAATTTCGATACCTGCCTCAAGAGGAGAAGGGTTATCGGGACTGGGTACAAGAGTAAGCACACCTTTTCCGCCTCCGAAAAGATCCTTAAAAATTTGAACGAAATTAACGCTGATCTTTTCAAAGCTTTCGGTAAACATCGTTTCCATTTCCGCAGTAAGGGAAGAAATAGCGCTTTGTAAATCAGTAATTGCAAGCATTATATCGTCTCTTTCCTTTTTAATACGAATGTAATCAACGCTCATTTTGTCGTATTCTTCGATAGCAAGTTCGTTTACGGGACCAAGTGCGTTTATTTGTCCTTTCAATTTGGAAATCAATTTTAAAGATTTGTCATAATCGAAATCTTCCATTCGAAGTTCACATGCGCTTTCATAATCGAGTAAATAATCTTCGCGGATTTTTTCGCTTAACGCGTACGCGTCGCTGTCGATTTTTTCAAGTGCGCCTTCGTCACGGATTTTCTTTTCGGTTAAAGCGTTTATCTTCTTTTGAGTTTCATCACGCTTAAGTTCCAATTCGTCACGTTCTTTTTGAAGAGCTTTTTTCCGTATATCTATTTTTTCAATTTCTTCGTTTAGTTTATTAAGTTTATTTTTGTCAGTTTCTGATACGACTGCAATTTCAAGCTCGGCGCTAACCCTTTTGATTTCCGCATTTTTAACGGCAATTTCGGCACCGGAGTCCATAACGGATTTTTCCGCAAATGCGATTGCATTTTTTGCCCTGCCGATAGTTTCGTTAAGATTTTCCGCGCTGTTTTTAAGCACCAAAACTGCCATTCGGGTATCTTTTTCCCTTCTGGATGCTTGGTCTCTATATTGCTTTTTAATTAAAATTTCATCGCGTAAGCTTTCTACTAATGCGATAGCCTCGCCTTCGGCGCTGTCCAGTTCGCTTCCTGCGTCCTCGCTGGTTTTTAAATCGCGTGTAAGAATTTCTACTTGTTTTTTTGCGCTGTCGATTTGTTTATTAACTGCACTAAGTTCTGCTGATAAACGCTTTTCTTCATCGAGAACCGACATTTGTTTTTCACTATATTTTGCGCCTTCCAGTTCAAGCATCCTGATACGCTCGTCAGCAATTCTTTCTTTGCTTTCGAGAGTTTCGTTTTCCTCTTTTAATTTTATTATTTCCTCTTCAAGACTTATTAGTTCTTTAGCGGTCTGCTTAATTTTTTCCGCGGTTTCATTGATTTCGGTATCTCTTGAAAGTATCTGACTGTCCCTTTTTGCTCTGCTGCCGCCGGAAATATTGCCTCCCGTGCTGAAAAATTGACCGTCAAGCGAGACGATTTCGAATTTAAAATTATATTTTTTGGCTATGCGTTTTCCGACTTCGCCGTCTTCAACTATAACGATGCTACCAAGAACGTTGCTAACAGCAGGTTTAAATTTTTTATCGTATCTTACAAGTTGTGAAGCAATGCCAAGCACGCCTTCTTCGTCGATTACATCCCTATATTCCAAAGATAAATCGTGAGGCTTTGTCGTATTTAACGGCATAAAGGTAAGCCTACCCATATCGTGTTCTTTAAGATAGTTGATAAGTTCTGTTGCATCGCTGTCGTCTTTGGTTATAACGTTATTAATTTTTCCGCCTAAGGCTATTTCGATTGCAAACTGCAAATCCTTGGGAACGGTTAATACATGGCCGACGACTCCCGCTATTTTTTCCTCAAGTTCGGGGATAGCTTTTGCGTCTTTAAGTAAGGCTTGCAAGGGGGACGCGTATCCGCTGTAACTTTTTTTAAAGTTTTCCAGAAGTTGTAGTTTGGCTTCCAAACCGCTGCGGTTATTTATTAGCTTTTCTTTTTTTTCTCTTGCGGAATTTAAAATTTCTTTATTGGAAATATATTTACGGTTAATATCGTTTTTTTCGTTAAGCTTTTCTTCTTTTTCGAAGGCTAGTTCGTCGATTTTTTCCTGTAAATTCTTCTTTTCTGCGGTAACGCTTTTTAATTTAGCGGATAAATCCTGACTTTTATAAGAATTTTCTTCAATTTCACTTGCGAGCATATTTTTCATAAGCTCGCTTTGCACTTTACCGGTCACAAGCTCGGTGCGCTTGTCCTTGCTGTCCATAACGATTTTATTGCACTGCTCGAGTTTCTTTTCCATAGCGGAAACAACCCCTTCCGCATCCTCAAGCTCTTTAGTGAACACAGCTAGGTTTTTATCAAGTTCGGTGTATTCTGCGTTTTTTTGAACTCTTTTCTTTTCGGCGGATTTTAGTTCTGCGGTTTTTAAATCTATCGTGGAAATATTTCTGTCGCGCTCCGAAGAAAGCCTGTTTACGTCGTCTGTAAGTACCTGCAATTTATCGGCTAAGCTTCTGTTATGAGATTTTAAATTGGCATCTTGAAGCATCAGTTGAGTACGCTCGTCACGTTTTGCGTTGTTTTCGTCGTCCTCGCTGTTGATTTTTAAACGATTTTGCATTAAAGCTTCATTGATTTGCTCAAAATTTATATTTTCTGCTTTAAGCTCCTCGTTTAATGCGTAAAGCTTATCCAAAACTTTCTTTTTGGATTCCGTATTGTGATCGGTTTGAAATAAATAAGCGTTGACTTCGAGATTTTTAAGTTCGGTCCTGTATTCAATAGCCTTGGCAGTTGCTTGAGCTTGTTTTTCAAGTGGACCCAAGGAGTGTTCCATAACGCTAATCGTATTATCGACTATGGCAAGATTCGCGTTTGTCTGTTCAAGATCTTTTTCCGCAGTTTCTTTTTTAGCTTTAAAATTGGTTATCCCTGCCGCTTCTTCAAAAATTAATCTTCTTTCGTCAGGCCTGCTGGATAAAATTTGGGCTACCATACCTTGACCGATAATTGAATAACCTTCACGCCCAAGGCCCGTATCTCTGAATAATTCCTGCACGTCTTTTAATCTGCAGGGAGTGTTGTTAATAAAATATTCGTTTTCCGAGGATCGGTAGCTTTTTCTTGTGACTACGACCTCGTTAAATTCTAAATTGAAAATTTTGTCACTGTTGTCAAAATAAAGAGAAACCTCACAAAAAGATAACAATCTTCTCGTATCCGTTCCGGCAAAAATCAAATCTTCAGATTTTTTTCCTCTGAGAATTTTCATTCTCTGTTCGCCCATTACCCATCGGATTGCATCGGCAACGTTCGATTTTCCGCATCCGTTAGGACCGACGATTGCGGTAATGCCGTCGTTAAATTCTATGGTAACCTTGTCAGCAAAGGATTTAAAGCCGTAGATTTCAATTTTTTTTAAGTTCATATTTCTCCTTAAGCTTTAATATTCAAGGCTTCAAGCGCATATTTTGCAGAAAGTTGTTCGGCAGTCTTTTTACTGCCTGCCTTTGCAGTTCCAAAATTATTACCGTCGATTCTAACTTCCATTTTAAAATTGGGAGAATGCGAAGCCCCCGATTGTTCAATAAGGTTAAATTCTACTTTAAGATTATTTTGAGCGCCGTATTCAAGCAGCTTGGATTTATAATCCACGTTGTCGCTTTTTCCTGCTTCCGACAGAGCATCTTTAAGCGTTTTTTTGACAAAACCGAAAGCAACTTCAATGCCTAGGTCTAAAAATATCGCGCCGACAACGGCTTCGTATAAATCGCAAAGCACCTTATCCGAAGATTTTACGTCCCCTTGACCTTTTCCTATTTTTAAATAATCTATAATATCTAACGCTTCGGTAGCTTTTTTCAAGCCTTCTTTTGATACGATTTTAGACCGTTCTACAGTAAGGAACCCTTCTTGTTCTTTAGGAAAATTATCATATAAGATTTTTGCAACGGTAAAATTAATAAAACTGTCGCCTAAAAATTCCAGCCTTTGATTGGATTCTTCGCCTGTAGCGTTTGCGTAAGAGGGATGAATAAAAGCTTCCTTTAAAATTTCTTTATCTTTAAATATTACGCCCAGCTTTCTTTCAATTCTTTCTACGTCTGTCACAAACGTAAGGCCTCCTCTATTTTTGAAACGACTCCCGCTTCTGCAATTTCTTTAGCTTGAAGTATCGCAGCGCAAATCGAGTTTGCTTTTGAGCTTCCGTGCGCCTTTACGACTACCTTGGTAAGTCCTAAAAGAACCGCTCCGCCGTTTTCGCTGTAATCCATTTTCTTTTTAATATTTTTAAGGTAAGGCAAAAGCAAAAACGCTCCGATTTTTGCGCGAAGACCGCCGGCTTTGATTTCATTTTTAATAAGTTTAAAAATAGAAAGCGCGGTACCTTCCGCTGATTTAAGCGCAATGTTTCCACTAAAACCGTCGGATACGACTACGTCATAGTCCCCTGAAATCAGTTCTCTCGCTTCCATATTTCCCTTAAAATTTTTAAGATTTTTAAGGAGCGGAAAAGCCTCTTTATTTAGTTCGTTGCCTTTTTTATCTTCGGTACCGTTGCTTAAAAGTCCGATTCTAGGTTCGGCAATTTTTACTACTTCACGCATATAGGCTTCGCCCATAAGCGCAAATTGGTAAAGATTTTGAGGCTTAGAATCAATATTTGCTCCGCAATCGATAAGAAGTACTCCCTTACCGTTAACGGTAGGAAGCAGAGGTGCGAGAGCAGGACGGTTAATACCCCTTATCCTTTTAGTAAGAAGCACCGCACCCGTAAGCACTGCGCCCGTCGAGCCTGCGCTAACCAAGGCTACAGCTTCCTTATCGCTGTTTAAAACGTCAAATGCTTTAACGAGGGAGCTTTCCTTTTTATTCATTATCGCTTCGGTGGGGGCTTCTTCGTTGGTAATAACGTCGAAAGCGTCGATTATCTCTATTTTTTCCGTATTATTACAGGAAAAAGAGCTTAAAAGCTCTTTTACTTTCTCCTGTTTACCAACAAGGGTTATTGTTACATCTTCTTTTGCTTGGGCAAGTATTGCGCCTTTTACAATTTCTTCCGGTGAAAAATCTCCGCCGAAGGCATCTACTACGATTTTCAAATATAACTCCTGTATCAGCTAATAAATTATTCTTTCTCTTCTTTGATTTCCACAACTTTTTTTCCGTTGTAATAACCGCATTTAGGGCAAGCTGTATGACTGCTGATAAGCTCGTGGCATTGAGGGCAGAGAGAGAGATTGGGAGCGGTAAGCTTCCAATTAGCGGATCTGGTATGCTTTCTTTGCTTGCTGGTTTTCCTTTTCGGTACTGCCATATATAACCTCCATATATTCGATAGGAATTGTCAATTCAATCAACTTTTCCATTATATTTTATATTTTAAATAGTGTCAAACATTATTTATGCATTATGTTTTGATTAAGAAAGCTTATAGGAGCCTCTACAAGTTCTTTTGTATCGCGGGCAATAACAAGTTCTTCGTTGGTGGGGATAACGATAGCTTTTACCCTTGAATTAGGCTTGGTAATTTCGCATATTGTGCCGCGTTCAAAGTTTTTGTTTAACTTTTCATCGTATTCGATTCCCGCAAATTCAAGTCCCTTTAAAATGCGTTCTCTGCCAACATAGGAATTTTCGCCGATACCGCCGGTAAAAATGAGCGCGTCCAGTCCGCCCATAGCGAAAGTATAAGCGCCGATATATTTTCTGATACGATACGCAAACATATCAACAGCTAAATTTGCTCTTTCGTCGCCGCTCTCGGCAAGAGCTACGAGTTCACGAAAATCGCTGACTCCTGCAATTCCTAAAAAGCCGCTTTTTTTATTTAAATAATTAAGCGCTTCGTGTATCGTAAGTCCCTTTTGATCCATAATAAATTCGATGCAGGCAGGATCGATATCACCGCTACGGGTACCCATAACGACACCTTCGAGGGGCGTTAAACCCATAGACGTGTCTATAACCTTTCCGTCAACCACTGCAGCCAGAGAGCTTCCGTTTCCGAGGTGCAAGGTTATAATTTTGCATTTATCGGTTTTAAGATATTTAAGCGCTTCCCCTGTAACGAACTTGTGTGAAGTACCGTGAAAACCGTAACGTCTTATTTTGTATTTTTGATAATCCTCATAAGGGATTGCATACATAAAAGCGTGCTTCGGCATAGTCATATGGAAAGCTGTATCGAATACCGCAACCATAGGAGTATTTGGCATAATAGATTGGCAAGCCTCAATACAGCCGACGTTTGCGGGCATATGCAAGGGACCAAGAACAGAATTTTTTCTGCAAAGCTTCATTTTTTCTTCGTCTAAAAGCACGGAGCGGTCAAAGTCTTCGCCGCTGTGGAGAACGCGGTGACCTACTGCGCTGATTTCACTCATAGAGGAAATAAGTCCAAACTGCGGATCGGTTAAAGCATTTAAAACGAGCTGTAAAGCTTCTGTGTGGTTTTTAATATCTTTTTTAACTACTAATTTATCGCTCTTTCCTTTGTGCTCTAGGGAAGAACCGGAAATTCCGATACGGTCAACAAGTCCCTTTGCAAGGATTTTTTCGTCATCCATATCGATTAGTTGGTATTTTAATGAACTGCTTCCTGCGTTAATAACTAAAATTTTCATTTTTCTCCTTATGCTTGCAATGCGGTCATAGCGACAACTGCGACAACGTCATCGGGGCTGCATCCTCTCGATAAATCGTTAACGGGTTTAGCAAATCCTTGGCAAAGCGGGCCGATTGCTTCGGCGCCACAAAGCCTTTGAACAAGTTTATATCCTATATTACCTGCCTGAAGATCCGGGAAAACGAGAACGTTGGCTTTTCCTGCAACGGATGAACCCGGGGATTTAAGCTGTCCTACAGAAGCAACAAGAGCTGCGTCTGCTTGAAGTTCTCCGTCAACGTCAAGCTCGGGAGAGGTTTCTTTAAGAATTCTGGTTGCATCCGTGACTTTATCAACTAATTCGTGTTTTGCGCTTCCTTTTGTAGAGAATGAGAGCATAGCGATTTTCGGGGAAATACCCGCGATTTGCCTTGCGCTCTGTGCGGTTGCGACAGCGATATCTGCAAGTTGTTCGGCAGTAGGCGCGGGATTTACAGCGCAATCTGCAAATAGCAAAACATTATTTACCTTATAAGGACTATTTTCGGGTAAAATCATTACAAAGCAGCTTGATACCGTCTTAATCCCGGGCTTGCTTTTGATAATTTGAAGCGCAGGACGAAGTACGTCGCCGGTTGCGCAGATTGATCCTGCAACCATACCGTCGGCATCTCCCGCCTTTACCATTGCAACTCCGAAATATAAATAATTGTTAATAAGCTCGTATGCCTTTTCCAAGGTAACGCCTTTGTCTTTTCTAAGTTCGTAAATTAAATTTGCGTATTTATCTTTTAGCGGACTGGTTTTGTAATCAACAATTGTAATTCCTTTAAGTTCCGCTTCGGATGCTTTGCTTATAATGACGTCGGGATTACCAAGCAAAACAACTTTCGCTATTTTCAAAGCGGAAACTTTTATAGCCGCTTGAATAATTCTTCCTTCCTCGCCTTCGGCAAGAACTATTGTTTTGCCGGCGAGCTTTGCTCTTTCAAAAACAGATTCCATCAGATTTGACATACCTTATCTCCAAAAAACACATTGAACTTTGACTAAAGTTACGATATAATAATCAATAGCCTTAGTAATTATACTATAATCGAAAATTATTGCAAGGGAAATTAATAAATTTTTCGGGGAACTGATGAACATTACGGGAATAATCGCGGAATACAATCCTTTAACATACGGTCACGTTTACCATATAAACGTTTCAAAAGCGGAAACGGGAGCGGATGCTGTAGCCGTTTGTATGAGCGGAAATTTCGTTCAAAGAGGCGAACCTGCGATTATGGAAAAATATATCAGGGCTGAAACCGCAATTAAAGCGGGAGCGGATTTTGTCCTTGAACTTCCTACCGCTTACGCAGTATCTCCCGCAGACGTTTTCGCGCTCGGCGCACTAAAAACTCTGTCGCTTGTTCCCTCTTTAAATACTATAAGCTTCGGCAGTGAATGCGGTAATATCGACGCTTTAACAAAAACAGCAGAAATACTTTTAGACGAGCCGGAAGAATATAAATCACAACTTAAGCAAGCATTACAAAACAAAATGTCTTTTGTAAAAGCTCAAAGCATCGCCTTTGACAGTTACGTTAAAATCAACGGTTTAGATTATTTAATTGGAATATTAAACGAACCCAATAACGTGCTTGGAATTTCTTATATAAAAACCGCGCTTTTATTAAACTTAAATTTAAAATTCCATACCGTAAAAAGAATCGGAAATTATAACGATCAAAGCGTAAGCGTTAAATACCCTTCGGCAAGCTCCATAAGAGCATCATTTTTAGACGGAAAAATTAACGAGCTTCAAGATATTATGCCCGAGTATACATTAGATGCGCTCAAAACCGCAAAAAAGAGCGTTTACGATAAATTTTCAACTGTTGCCCTATACCGTTTCAGATCGCTAAAATCTCTTGAGCTTTTAGAGTATTACGACTTCACCGAAGGACTCAACAACCGTTTTAAATCCTGTAGCGAAAAAGCCGCCGATTTAAACGAATTATTAAATCTGGTTAAGTCCAAAAGATATACTTTAGCAAGATTAAAAAGACTGGCTCTATACCCTGTCCTTGAGATAACGGAAAAGCTTATCGATAATGCCAAAGTTGCCCTTCCGCCTCTAAGGGTTCTTGCCATAAAAAAAGAAAGAACGGATTTATTAAAGCTTATTTCGTCTTCTGAAAACCTTGTAACAAAATACAAGGACTTTGAAAAGCTTCCCTTTGATGCGCAGGAGTTAAACGCACTTGATATAAACGCAAGCAAAATTTACGCTTTGTTTAATGAAAGCACCGATTTTAATACTTCCATGCTGTTAATTTAATTATTAATAATCTTTTTTTCGCATATAGTGTTATGTGAAATGGTTGCGTGTTATCGTTATCGCTTTGGTTCTGTCTGCTGTTGCGGCTCTCATTATCGATCCCGAAGTGTATATGTATTCAATAAAAAGCGGCTTGTTTTTATTCGGAGCCACCGTTTTTCCGACGATGCTTCCCTTCTTTTTTTTCACTAAACTTTTAACCTCCCTGGATTTTGCCGGAAGCATAAGCAAATTTACCAAAAGACCAACGAAATTTTTATATAACGCGCCTCCCGTTTCAAGCTATATTTTTATAATGAGTATCCTTTCGGGCTATCCTGTGGGCGCAAAGCTTATTTCGGATTTTTACAGTCAAAACGTAATAACTGAAAAAGAAGCCAAAAGAATTAGCACCTTTTGCTCGACTTCGGGACCTCTATTTATAGTCGGAAGTATCGGAGCGTATATGCTCGGTTCGAGATACGCAGGCTACGTTATACTCCTTTCGCATTACATCGGCGCGCTTTTAAACGGACTTTTTTATAGAAGAAAAAAAGCCGAAAGCGAAGATCAGCCTTTAAAAATAAACGATATAAATTACGATACTCTTCTTTCCGACAGTATAAACAGCGCAGTTTCCTCGGTTTTAATTGTAGGCGCGTATATATGCATTTTTAATATGCTTGCTGATTTTTTGACAAACGTTAAGGTGCTTGGCTTTATTGCAAAAATGTTTGAAAGCGGTTTTAGTGCAGTTGGCTTTGGCGGAGCGGGAGAAGGCGTATCCTACGGAATTATTGAAGTCACGCGGGGTGCTCTTTTTATATCGAAAAGCGGACTTTCCGAAATAGAAAAAACCGCGGTAATATCCGCGATTGTATCTTTTGGAGGGCTTTCTGTCGCCCTGCAATCCTTAACTTTTCTTGGAAAGTGCAAAGTAGGATTAGGCTTTTATCTGTTATCAAAAACCACACAAGCGGTAATAACTTTTATCATAGCTTACGTACTTGCACTTTTGATACTCTAGTCGATATCCTCTTTTTTGCTTGGAATAATATTTCCTATAAGTTCCTCTCGGCTTTCCCTAACGAGCATAACAGCATCCGAAAGAGTTCTTTCGGAATTTTCAAGCAGCGTACCTAAATTGTGTTTAACTCCGTTTACGATATTTTCTTCAAATTCCTTTGCTTCGGCAATAATGGTATCTGCGGCTTCCTGTGCCTTTTTAACTATATTCGTTTCCGCTAGCAGCTCTTCGACTTTCGCGTTTGCGGAAGAGAGCATTTTACTTGCGCGCTCGGAAGCATCGGCTTTGATTTGTTCTTTATCATTTATAATACGGTGCGCTTCCCTAATTACGTCGGGGAGATTTTCTTTGATTTTTGAAATCAGTTTTAAGCAATTTTCGGGATTAATGGAAACCGCATTACCAAATAATGCTTTTTTACCGCATTGAATTTCTTCCTCCAATTTTAAAAGCAGCATTTCGATATCTTCCATATTTCCTCCTATAGGTTATTAATAATTTCTTCGGGAACCAAGAGGGATATATCCTCTTTATTTTGTACTTTTTTTCTTACTTCGGTTGCGGATATAAAACGATTTGCGGGAAGCATTATCGTATACACTCCTCCAAACTTTTTATTCCACTCCGCCATTTCAAATTCATAACGAAAATCCTTGCTGTTTCTTATACCGCGTACGATATATTGTAAATTATTTTCTCTGCAAAAATCAATAGCTAAAGCGTTATGAGAGTATATTTTTACTCTGTCATTATATTTTTTGGTGGCTAGATAAAGCATTTTACGCCTTTCTTCAACCGAATACAAGGGCGTTTTATCGGGATTAACCAAAACAACCATATAAACGGTGTCCGCAATAGATAGCGCCCTCTCTATTACGTCAATATGTCCGAGTGTAACGGGATCGAATGTTCCTGTAAACGCAACCTTATCCATCTTTTCTTCCTATAAAACTTAGCGCAACTATTCCGTAATGTCTGACGTCTTTTTCTATTAAACCTTCGGGTAATACGTAGCCTTTTGATTTTGCGTGCTCGTAAACTATAGTGGCATCGTCTGTTAAAATGTCTTTTTTAAAAATAGCTTTAAAAAGTTCGGTTGTATCGTAGTCGTAAGGCGGATCCATAAAAACGAAATCGAATTTTTGACCGCGTACTCTTTCGATACCGCGAACAGCGTCACAACAAAGAATTTCCTTTTCTTCCGTAACAAAGCGCAAATTATTAGCCAAAAGCTCAATTCCTGCCCTGAAAGCTTCTACAAATATAACCTTTTTTGCGCCTCTGGAAAAAGCTTCGATACCGAGTGCTCCGCTTCCCGAAAACAAATCCAAAACGATTTTATCCTTTAAATCGTATTGAATTATATTAAACATAGCTTCTTTTACTCTTGAAAGAGTCGGACGAACATCGTTACCTTCTAAAGAATAAATATTTCTGCCTTTGTATTTTCCGCCTATAACTTTCAATCAATTACCTCTTTATCCGTAACTATTTTATCCAGTTTTATGTCGTGAATTTCATAAGGAAGTTCGGGAAATTCCTGAACGGAAAACGCAAGCCCGATTTTTTTGCCCTTAAAATCCTTTAAAAAACGGTCGTAATAGCCCTTGCCTCGCCCTAAGCGGTTTTTTGCTCGGTCAAAAGCGCGAAGAGGCACGATAACCAAATCGATGTTTTCATAAGGTTCCAATTTTAAAACCGAAGGCTCGAATACGTTAAACTTTTTTAGAATAAAAGTGGTTTCAATTCCTATTTTTGCAGGAATTATATTTTCCAAAGTGTGAGGAACATAAACCTTTTTCATTTTTAGGCAGTCGCCTAAAATAAGCAAAGTGTCAACTTCGTCAAGCAGAGGCATATAAACCATTATTGACTTCGCTTCTTGGTATTCCTGTAGTTCCATCAGCCGTCTTTCGGCTGATTCGGATAAAGGTAAAATTTCTTCTCCAAGTTTTAATATACGTTCTTTAATCTCCGCTCTCGCTTCCTGTTTGTTCATAAGTTTTTTTACCGTTTGTCCGTACCCTGTATCTTGTTAATATTTCGTAAGGAATAGTTCCCTCGATTTTTGCGACTTTATTTGCGTCGAACCTATCACTTAGTAAATAAACGTCGTCGCCCTGCTTAGCTTCGACTCCGTCCAAATTAACCGCTGTGAGATCCATCATAGTCCTGCCTATCACGGGAGCAATACTACCGTTTATGTAAACTGCGCTTTTACGGTTAATAGGAATACCGTCATAGTATCCGCCGCTGATTATTCCTATTTTAACATCTTTTTCTGCTGCGTACAAGCCCGAGTAACCGCAAACTTCTCCCTTTTTTAAATTATTTATCTGTCTGATTTTGGTTTTGACGGTCATAGCAGGCAAAAGATTCGGATTTTTTAATGAATATCCGTAGCCTAAAAGCCCCACTCTTACCATATCGAAGTTCAGTTTTTTATCCGTTTCGACAGAGGTAGACGAAGATGCGTGAAGCATAAGCTTTCTGTCCCTGCTTTTATAAAGATAACAAAGTTCTAAAAATTTTTTTGTTTGAAGGTCTAATACCTTTCTGTCAACGGAGTAATAATGAGTGCCAAGACCTTGAAGCTTAAGCCCTCCGTTATAGACTATCTCCGCAATCCTAAAAAGTTCTTTACTGCTACTGACTCCAAGACGGTTCATTCCGCTGTTTATTTTTATATGAACAGGGATGGGATAAGGAAGCCTGTGCGCCGCCGTCGTCATAGCGTAAGCGTCCTTTGAGGTAGAAAGAAGCGGAGTAAGCCTGTACTCCGCAACTAAATCGCATTCGTCTTCATAAAACGCGGTAACCATAATAGGTTTATTCGTATAGCCTCTTAGCTCCGCACCGGTTTCTGCGGTAGCTACGCCAAAACCGTCCACTAAGTCTTGGGCAGCTTTAGAAACCTGTTTGATACCGTGGCCGTAAGCATCCGCTTTTACCATAAATAAAAGCTTAACACCGGGCTTTAATAAAGACCTTATATATTTTAAATTTTCTCTGATAAAGTTTAAATTTACACTAATTTCTAATATAGCAAAACCTCAGATAATACTTTCACTCAGCACGCTAACGCCGTTTTTCAAAAGTATATCCAATGTTTTTATCGGATCCTCAACTTTAATCAATATAATAGCTTTTTTTCTTTCCACTCCCGCGTAAGAATAAAGATAACCGATATTAATATTTTCGTTGTCCAAAATTTTTAACACTTTCTGCAGTCCGCCCGGCTTATTATCAACCTCAACGCCGATAAGATTGGTGGAAGTAATGTTAAAACCGTTTTGCTTAAGGATTTTTACCGCACGTTCATTATCGCTGGTTATCGCTCTTAAGATACCGTATTCGGCAGTGTCTGCAATAGAAATTGCCGCAACATCAATACCCTCTTTTGCAAGAACGGAGGCAAATTCGCATACCCTACCTTTTTTGTTCTCCAAAAAGACTGCAATTTGATTAACTAACATAATTTACTCCTTTATTATATGCGTTTATTTATTTAACGTTACATTATTCGGTTATCGGTAACACGCTTTGCCTTTCCTTCGCTTCTCTGAAGTGTACCGCTGCTTACAAGTTCGATTTTTGCGGATATTCCTATTGCGGAATTGATATTGCTCTCGATTGAAGATTTTAATTTTTCAATCTCCGAAACCTCGTCAAAAGCTACGCTTGAAGAAAGTTCTACCGAGATTTTCATCACGTCCGTATTATTAATCCGGTCAATTGTAATGTGGTAGTGCGGAGAGATTTTATCTCCCATCTTAATAAGCACGCTTTCTATTTGCGAAGGGAACACGTTTACACCGCGGATTATTAACATATCGTCGCTTCGACCCGTAATACGCTTTAATCTTCGTAGCGTTCTTCCGCAAGCGCAAGGAGAATCGCAAAGAGAAGTGATATCTCTGGTGCGGTAACGGATAAGAGGTATACCCTCTTTTGTAAGCGTGGTAATAACAAGTTCGCCGACTTTTCCGTCAGGAAGCGGCTCAAGGGTATCAGTGTCCAAAATTTCAGGGAAAAAGTGGTCTTCGTAAACATGGCTTCCGTCGTGACACGAGCATTCGGAGGCAACTCCGGGACCTACGATTTCGGAAAGACCGTAAATATCAAACGCCTTTATATGCCACTTCTTTTCTATTGTTTCACGCATTTCTTCCGTCCAGGGTTCTGCACCGAAAACTCCGCTCTTGAGATTAAAATCCTTGTAGCTTAGTCCTGCCTTTTCGATTTCTTCGGCAAGATAAAGAGCATAAGAGGGAGTGCAGCAAATTATATCCGCGCCGAAATCCTTTAAAAGCTGGATATGTCTTTGGGTATTTCCGCTTGAAGCGGGAACAACTGTTGCGCCTAAGTATTCCGTGCCGTAGTGCATACCGAGTCCGCCTGTAAACAAGCCGTAGCCGTACGCCACGTGCACGATGGATTCATCGGTTGCGCCTGCTGCGACAAGAGAGCGCGCGATAACCTCAGACCACATTGTTAAATCGTTTTTTGTATAGCCTACCACCGTAAGTTTTCCTGTCGTTCCGCTGCTTGCGTGTAGCCTTACTATGTCTTTTTTGGGAACTGCAAACATTCCGAAAGGATAACCGTCTCTTAAATCCTTTTTTGTAGTGAAAGGAAGCTTGGTTATATCATTTATGTTTTTAATATCACTTGGCTTTAAGTTGATATCGTCCATTTTTTTGCGGTAAGAAGGTACGTTTTCGTATACTCTTTTTACGAGAGCGACAAGTCTTTCGCCTTGAAGAGCGCGAAGCTCCTCTTTTTTCATACATTCGTATTTTTCATTAAAATATTTCATAAATTATTTTTCGTTATTATAGCCTAACGTCATAGCTTTTTCGTTTATTTCATAAAGTTTGGGTTTGATTGAAAGTTCAAGCGCTTTATAAAAATCCGAAATGCTAAACGTAAGAGTTTTAGCTAGGACGCCAAGCATTACGGTATTTACCGCGCGGCTTGATCCCGCGGTCTCCGCCAATTTTAATGCGTCGAGGCTAATAACTCTTTTGCCCTCCGAGTTTAAGTCCTCTAGTATATTATTAGGATACGCTGCCGCGCCCATAATTACGGGCATAGGCAGTATCTCTTGACTATTAACGATAATAACGCCTTCCTGCTTTAAAAAATGTTTCCATCTGTATGCTTCAAGTTTTTCGAATGCAAGTATAACGTCAGCTTCCCCTTCGGCTATAATCGGAGAATAAATTTTTTCCCCGATACGGACGTGTGTTACGACGCTTCCTCCCCGCTGCGACATACCGTGAACCTCGGATAGCTTGCAGTCAAGCCCCTTTAGCTCTGCGTATGCGCCCAAAATTCTGCTTGCAAGCAAAGTGCCCTGTCCGCCGACTCCAACTATAAGAATATTGTATTCCATATCAGCCCTCCTTTTCTATTGCGGAAAACTTGCATAGCGATGCGCAAAGTCCGCAAGCGGTGCAAAGCTCTTTATTGATTTCTACCCTGTTATCCTTCTTCTCTATTGCGGGACAACCCAGTTTTAAACAGGCTCCGCAATTTTTACAACCGTTTACCGTGTAAGGAATTTTAACCTCTTTACTAAGGAGCATACAAGGAGTTCTTGCGATAATTACGCTGACTTCGTCACGGTCGCTTTCTTCTTTTATGACTCTTTCAAGCTCTTTTAGATTGTTGCAGTCAACTACAACAACGTGTTTAACGCCAACCGCTTCGCAAAGCGCAGCAAGATTAACCGCTACGGTCGGATCGCCCGTTATCGTTTTGCCGTTTACGGGATTGTTTTGATGACCTGTCATACCGGTAATAGAGTTATCCAAAATAATAACGGTTGAGCTTCCTTTATTGTAAACGCTGTTAATAAGACCGGTTATTCCGCTGTGGATAAAGGTCGAATCTCCGATAACCGCAACCGAACCTTTCGCCGTGCCGAGAGCCTTGTTAAAACCGTGCGCCATACTTACGGATGCTCCCATACAAACGCAGGTATCAACAGCAGAAAGAGGAGCGTTTGCCCCTAGAGCGTAACAGCCTATATCGCCCGTTACTCTAAGCTTTAATTTGTTTAAAACGAAGAAAACTCCGCGGTGCGGACATCCCGCGCAAAGAACGGGAGGTCTCGGGGGAATCGTAGTAACCGCTTTATTAGCCTTAATCCCTAAGAATTTTTCTTTAATCGAAGCTACCGATAATTCGCCTTGAAGACCGAAAATATTTTTGCCTTCGCAAGCTATACCGTTCGCCTTTAACTGATTTTCTATAAAAGGCTCAAGTTCTTCAATTACAATTAAACGCTTAACTGTATTACTAAAGTCTTTTATTTTTTTATTCGGAAGCGGATATACCATTCCCAGTTTAAATACCGAAGCCTTTGGTAATGCTTCCTTTACATATTGGTAAACCGCGCCTGCGCAAACGATTCCGAGATCGTCTCCCTTTTCGACATAATTTATATCCATACCGTTTGCGTCTTCGCTTAAGCGTTTTTCCCTATCTTCGACTGCAAGATGTCTTGCTTTTGCTTGTAGGGGCATCATAACGTATTTTGCCATATTTTTTTCGTACGGCTTAGTTATTTCTTCCCTTTCTCCAAGTTCTACAAAGCTCTGGCTATGCGCAATTCTGGTCGTTGTGCGTAAAAATACGGGAGTATCGTATTTTTCGGAAAGACCATAAGCGAGTTTTACAAATTCTTTTGCTTCGTTGCTGTCGGCAGGCTCAAGCATAGGGATATGCGCGCTTCTTGCGTACAATCTGCTGTCCTGTTCGTTTTGGGAAGAATGCATCGAAGGATCGTCCGCAACGACTATTAAAAGTCCTGCGTTTACGCCGGTGTACGCCGCAGTAAAAACGGGATCAGCGGCTACGTTTAAGCCGACGTGCTTCATAGCTGACATTGATCTGACGCCTGCAATAGCTGCGCCAACCGCTACCTCGACGGCAACCTTTTCGTTAGGCGCCCATTCGCTGTACATTTCCTTGTAGGTTGAAGCTTCTTCCGTGATTTCCGTTGAAGGCGTACCGGGGTAAGAGGAAACAACTTTTACGCCTGCTTCGTAGGCGCCTCTTGCAATCGCAGCGTTGGTTAACATGAGTTTTTTCATATAAGCCTCTTATTTTATAATCCTTTTGTCGGTGACGCGTTTTGCCTTTCCTTCAAAGCGTTTAAGACTTAACGGTTCTACAAGTTTAACTTTTGCGTCTATTTGCAAAACGACCTTTAAGCGGGCGCGAATGTCTGCCTGCAGTTTTTGAAGCAGCGCGTAATCGGTTAAAAGTTCACCGTCGGCAACCTCCACAAGAACTTCGAGCGTATCCATATAATCCACACGGTCAACGATAATTTCGTAATTTCCTTGAATTTCTTTGAAGCCTAATAGCACTCCTTCTATTTGCGAAGGGAACACATTGACACCGCGGATAATCAACATATCATCCGTTCTGCCTTGAATCCTTGCCATTCTGTATGTGGTTCTTCCGCACTTGCAAGGCTCGCAAATCAGCTCCGTTATATCCTTGGTACGGTAACGGATAACAGGCATACCTTCTTTTGTAAGTGTAGTAAGTACGAGTTCGCCTTTTCCGCTGGAAATGGGAGTTAGGGTATCCATATCGACTATTTCGGGATAGAAAAAGTCCTCGTTTATGTGCATACCGTCTTTTTCTTCACACTCGAAAGATACGCCGGGACCGATAATTTCGGACAAGCCGTAATTGTCGGTTGAGAACAAATTCAGCTTTCTGCTTATCTCCCTGTGCATTTCGGGAGTGGAAGCTTCGCTGCCGAACATACCGATTCTTAGCTTAATATCTTCCTTTTTTACGCCTAATCTTTCCATAGTTTCAGCTATATACAAAGCGTAAGAGGGAGTGCAAACGAGAGCGGTTACACCAAGGTCTTTTATCAGCATAACTTGTCTTTCGGTATTTCCGGAGCTTGCGGGGATAACGGTTGCGCCGACTCTTTGCCAGCCTTGATGCAGTCCAAGCGCTCCGGTAAACAGACCGTAGCCGAAAGCAATTTGAACGATATCCTTTTTGCTTCCGCCTGCAGCGACTATCATTCTTGCGCAGCACTCAGTCCACATTTCAAGGTCATTTGCTGTATAGGCAACAACGGTAGGCTTTCCGCTTGTGCCGCTGCTTGCATGTATTCTTACAAGCTCGTCCGTGCTTACGGCAAGCAATCCCAAGGGATAATTATCTCTTAAATCGGTTTTAACGGTAAAAGGAATCCTTTCAATATCTTTAAGCGACTTTATGCTTTTCGGATCGAAGCCTGCCCTGTCAAACTTATCGTGATAAAATTTTACGTTGTCGTAAGCGTATTTTACGATATTTTTCAATCTTTCAAGCTGTAAATTTTCCAGCTCGCTTCTTTGCATTGTTTCGTACTTTTCGTTGTAAATCATTTTTATCCTCTTACGATTTATAATAATTTATTAAACAGCCTTTTTTGATAATGTCTTTTTCGGACTGTGTCAGCGCGCCTACGCTGAACTCTGTTTCGTATATATCGTTTTGTCTGATTATTTTTGCGGAAAAGGTTTTTCCGTCAAGCTTATTCTTCGGATTTTTAATTACTATTAGGTCGCCCTTTTTAAACTCGAAATCCTTGTTGATAAGGGGCAACATTCCCCAATTTATAAGATTGCTTCTATAGCGTTTGGTTGCGTATTCTCTTGCGATATTAGCTGAGCCTCCAAGCACACGCTGACAGCTTGCGGCTTGTTCTCTTGCGCTTCCGTCTCCGGGTTTTACCGCAAAAATTGCGCTTCCAATCGAAAAACCGCCTGAAGCACCCGCAAGTTTTAAAGCTTGGGCGTATTTTTCTTCGGTTTTTCCTTCCCTTCTGAGTTGTTCTGCCTGTGCGATTTTTTTAGAGCTCGCTACATAATCGGGACATTTTCTTGAAAGCGTAAACTCGCTTAGCCTTTTGGGATTGCTTCTGTATGACGAAGTTTCACCCGAGGGAATCAGTTCGTCTGTGGTGGTTACAGGATCGTAAATGGTTGCGGCTAGCTCCAATATCAAATTTTCGCCTAAGGGATACTGCTCCGGCCAATCGGTAATATTGGGACCGAGTACAAGCTCTTCTTTTGCATTTTCTTTTCCTAAACCGAAATATACTTTATTTTTATAAACGTCGCCGTCAAAATTATATTTTGGAATATTTTCATCGTAATAAACGTCTTCTGCGCTTGTCAAAACTCCGCGTTTTGCCATAGTTGCAGCTATACTTCTTGCATCCATAAGCGCGACGTAGGCAAGCTGACCTTCCCCGATTTTTGCGCCTTCGCGCATCTCAAAGTTTCTCGTTGTATGACGGATAGAAAAACCGTTGTTGCTTGGAACGTCGCCCGCTCCGAAGCAAGGACCGCAAAAAGCGGTCTTAACAACTGCGCCTGAAAGCATAAGCTTTTCGATCGCGCCTTTTTTTATCAGATCGACAAAAGCCGGTTGACTTCCGGGATATATACTTGCAGACAGTGTTCCAACACTTTTTCCGCTTAAAATTTTGCTTGCGGTATAAATATTGTCGTAGGTTCCGCCTGCGCATCCTGCTATAACCGCTTGCGAAACGTTGATTTTACCGTCTTTTAGCATTGGAAGTAAATCCATTTTTACTTTTGGATTATTTAAAAGTTTATTTCCGTTTTCCGAAACCTGTTTTAAAATATCGTACGGATTATTAATTACGTCTTTAAGTTTATAAACGTTGCTTGGATGGAAAGGCATTGCTATCATCGGCACTATTTTTGATAAATCTATTTCGATATAACGGTCGTAATATACTTCGTTTTTCGCATTAAGTCGCTTGTAAGCTTCCGCTCTGCCGTGAATAGCAAAATATTCTTCCGTTTTTTCGTCCGTTGCCCAAATTGAAGAAAGACATGCGGTTTCGGTAGTCATTACGTCAATGCCGTTACGAAATTCCACGGATAGATTATTTATATCTCCGAAAAATTCCATAACGCGGTTTTTTACAAATCCGTTATTGAAAGTCGCGCCGATTATCGAAAGCGCAACGTCGTGGGGACCTACGCCATGACTAATCGAACCGATAAATTTAACGCCTACAACTTCGGGATAATCTATATCATAGGTTTTGTTTAAAAGTTGTTTTACAAGTTCGGGACCGCCTTCTCCTATAGCCATAGTGCCTAAAGCGCCGTAACGGGTATGAGAATCGCTGCCCAAAATCATACGCCCGCATCCGCTCATCATTTCACGCATATAGCTGTGAATAACCGCCATATGTGCGGGAACGTAAATTCCGCCGTATTTTTTGCAGGCGGAAAGTCCAAAAACGTGGTCGTCCTCGTTAATTGTTCCGCCTACGGCGCAAAGACTGTTGTGACAGTTGGTTAAAACGTAAGGAATAGGAAACTTTGTAAGTCCGCTTGCTCTTGCGGTCTGAATAATTCCGACATAAGTTATATCGTGGGAAGCAAGCGCATCAAACATAATTTTTACGGGACTTCCTTTTTGGGTTTCAGCCAAAGTGTTGTGCGAACTAATTATACCGTAAGCAATCGTACCCTTATAAGCCTCGGTAGGATTTGAAATCTCCTCTTTATCTACGATATGACCGTTTTTTAAATAGACACCGTTTTCATATAGCTTAAGCATATACACCTCGTTTACGTTGTGGATATAATACACTTAATAAAAATAAATTTCAACTGATTAACCCACTAAAATGTAGATTTATAAAATTAATTGTATATTTAACAATCTAAAATTTGGTCAATTCTATCTAAAATTTCTTCCTTTCCCGTCTTCTTTTCGGAGGATACGATAAAAACATTGTCAAGCCCTAAAGATAGAGATGCGGCAATTTCCGCTTTTCTTTTTGTTACCGCGTTTTTTGAAAGTTTATCGGCTTTTGTAGCAATAAGGGTAAAAGAAATATTGTAATAGTAAAGATATTTTAACATTTGCTTGTCGTCAAGTGTCGGTTCGTGCCGAATGTCAATAAGTACAAATACGTTTTTTATGCATTTTGACCGCATAAAATAATTTTCAATTAGATTTTCCCACTTTGCTTTTTCATCCTTTGGGGCACTGGCAAAGCCGTAACCGGGGAGGTCGACTAAAAAGAATGTTTTTTGATCTTTTTTATCGTTAATCAAAAAATAATTTATAAGTCTTGTTCTTCCCGGTGTTTTTGAGGTCTTAGCTAGCTTTCCGCTCGCAGTTAAAAAGTTTATAAACGAAGATTTACCCACGTTGGATTTTCCTGCAACCGCAATTTCCGAAAATTCATGAGCAAGAAGCATTTTTGCATCTGCAACGGAAGTTATAAATTCGGATGATTTAATTATCATGTTTTTCCTCAAAATCGATTATTGCGATTTTTAAAACTTCAAAAACATTCTTAACAAAAGAAATTTGCATCTTATCTACAACGCTTTTGCTTAAATCGGGTATGTTTTTGCGGTTTTCTTCGGGTACGATTATGTGGAAAATACCTGCTCTTTCGGCTGCCAAGCTTTTTTCCTTAAGCCCGCCGATTCCCAAAACTTCGCCTTTAAGCGTTACCTCTCCGGTCATTGCTAAGTCACGTCTGATTTTCTTTTTGGTAATGGCAGAGTAAATTGCCGTAACCATTGTTATTCCTGCGGAGGGACCGTCTTTTGGAGTTGCGCCTTCGGGTGCGTGAATGTGGATATCGTTTTCTTTAAAAATCTGCGCGCTGACGTTAAGCGCCTTTGCGTTTGATTTAATAAAACTTATTGCTATTCTTGCAGATTCTTGCATAACGTCGCCAAGTTGACCTGTAAGGATAATTTCGCCCTTGCCTTCCATTAAGCTGACTTCAAGATTTAATAAATCTCCGCCGTAAGCCGTCCAAGCAAGACCGGTTGCAATTCCGATTCTGTCTTCTTTGGCTTTTTTATTATCGTGGTATTTTTCAACGCCAAGATATTTTGCAAGGTTGTCTATCTTTATCGTAAATTCCTTTTTGGTATTGTCTTTTAACACCTCAACGGCTAGAGCGCGGAATATTTTGGATATTTGCCGTTCCAACTCTCTTACGCCTGCTTCCATAGTGTAGTGAACTATAATTTCCAAAATGACCTTATCGCTTAAATTTACCTTGCAATCTTCTATTCCGTTTTCTTTAAGAAGCTTTTTAACCAGATATTTTTTTGCGATTTTTAATTTTTCTTCCGGTGTATAGCCTTCCATATCGATTACTTCAAGTCTGTCAAACAACGCTTCGGGAATAGAATATTTATCGTTTGCGGTAACGATAAACAATACCTTTGAAAGATCGTATGGAACCTCGAGATAGTGATCTCTGAAATTGCAGTTTTGTTCGGGATCAAGGACCTCAAGTAGCGCATTTGAAGGATCTCCCTTATAATCCTTACCTAGTTTATCAACTTCATCAAGTAAAAATAAAGGATTCGAGGATTTCGCTTGTTTAATTCCGTTTATTATTCGTCCGGGCATAGAACCGATATAAGTTCTTCTGTGTCCTCTTATATCTGCTTCATCTCTCACGCCGCCCAAACTCATACGGACGTATTTTCTGTTAAGCGCTCTCGCTATAGAACGGGCAACCGAAGTCTTTCCTACACCGGGAGGACCTACAAGACAAATAATCGATCCGTTTTCGTTATGGCTAAGCGCACGTACCGCAAGAAACTCAATAAGGCGCTTTTTTACCTTTTCCATACCGTAGTGATCTTCTTTCAGTATTTTTTCGGCATTTTTTAAGTCGTTATTGTCTTCGGTGTATACTCCCCAAGGTAAATCCGTTACCCAATCGAGATAATTAATAATTCCCGCGCTCTCGGCGGAAGAACCTGCCATACGTTTTGCGCGCTTGACTTCTCTTAATAACTTATCCTTCGTTTCTTCGGGTGCATTTAAAGCAAGGATTTTTTTCTCGTAAATATCTTCTTCTTCCTCGGTTTCTCCAAGTTCTTCTTTTATAATACGGATTTTTTCTCTTAAAAAATAATCCTTTTGATTTTCACTCATACGTTCAAAGCATTTATCGTCGATCTCGGCGACAAGCTTTGATACTTCAAGTCTTTTTACAAGTTTTTCCAAAAGCAGGCGCATACGCTCTTCCGCATCGTCAATATAAAAGCTTTCGGATGCCACGCTTTGCGATATCCAAGAGGTTGCATAATCCAAAAATACTATTGGATTATCGGGAAAGTCTTCTTCTTTGTAAGAAACGTTTTTATCTCCTTCTAAAGCCAAAAGCTCTGAAAAAACTCTCTTGCATTGAATATACAAGGCTTCCGTCATAGAGCTGTCAACGTTAAAATAAGGTTTTTCCACGGCGGCGGAAAATAGAACGGTCCCGTCTTCAACCACTTCGTGAATTTCTACTCTTTTTTCGGCGCGATATACTATTCTAACGGTATTATCGTTTAAAGAACGGGCTTTTCTTGCTTTTACTATTACTCCCAGTTTTCCTTTTAGGCTGTCCGTTTCGCCCTCGTCAAATACAAGCAATAACTCCTTGTCGTCGTCTTTAGAAAGCTTTATAGATAATAAGGTCGCGGTTTTTGGCAGTTCAAGATTGCCTACGGTGGTAGACATTATTATATTTTCGGAATATTTAATTGTCGGGTATAAATTTTCTCTTTGCATAAGTAGATTTCCTTTAGTATGTATTATATCATCAGTTCTTATATTGGAATATTAAATTTCAATATCAGTTTATGGAAATTAGCTTCCAATATAATCCTTAAATTCGATCCAATTTTGGGTATTTTTGTAAGTTTCGACAAGTATAGGTTTGACCGTTATTTTTGTCAAGGCATTTTTGCTTATTGCATTGGAGTTTAATAAATTAACTACTCCGCTCGATTCGTTGAATTGTATCGTAAGCTCACTAAGCCTAGTTAAGTTAATAAGTGCGGTGCTTCTTATAGTTTTAATGCCTGCACCTAAAATTAAGGTGTTTATTATGTTGGTAGAAAATAAATTTTCGCCAAGAGTTTCGACTTCGTATCCATTTACATTGCTTATGGTCAAGGTACTGACAGATGTGCCGCCTTTATATCTTAAAAGAGTTGCTTTAGAATTTAAAACGTAGAATTTCCACTCATCGTTTTCGTAAAACACCGCTCCGATAGGATAAATTGACAAAGTATCTTTAAAGACATCCGCATTTTTATAATGATATAAACTTTGGTTAGGGACAAAAATCTTTGTACTTGTGTATAATAAGTTAGAAAACAACGTTATATCCACTTCGGGAACTTCAGAAGAACCAATTGTTAGATTAATTAGCTTTGTATTATAAAACGGCGAACCGCTGATTTTATTAATTCCGCCTCCTATTGTAATAGACACTTCTGCATAAATGTTTGAAAAAGCCATATCGTTAATTTGAATAAGTCCGTTTCCGCATACTATTGAGGTAATATTTCTTGAAGAATTAAAGGCTGCTTCTCCGATAAACTTTACGCTGTCACCAATAGTAACGCTTGTAATGCTTGGTTTAGCATAAAATGCTTTGCTCCCTATTTCAATAACAGGGTATCCGTCAATAAAGTCAACGGTAATACTTTCTGCACTGCCTTTGTATTTAATTATTGTAGCATTCCCTTCAAAAAGGCTGTAATCGTAATCAGCGTTACTATGGAAAGTAGTGCCTATGGGATAAATTTTTGCAGAAAATGCGCTGAAATTTTCGGCTTGTTTATATAAACTTACGCTATCTTTTAAAACGAATATCTTAATATTTGAATTACTAGGCAACGCATTTTTAAGGGCGGTAATCGGTTCTGCCGAATTTATTGTTAGACTGCTTAATGCGCTTGCGTTATAAAACGCTTGTTTTTCAAGCACTTTTACGTCGGAAGATAATTCTACACTAGAAAGTGTGGATGTAGAAAAAGCTCCTTCGTCAATTCCCATAACCTTATATGAAACGGTATTGTATAAAATTGTATCAACGGTAAGGGAAGTCTGAGAGGCTGCATTGAATTTTTTTATTGATGCCAATTTTACGCCGGATAGCTCGTATATATAATAATCGTATGTTAAATTAGAAGCAAACACCGCATCTTTCGGATAAATAATCAATGAATAAGCAGAAAATCCATTATTGTTTAAATTAGCTTGTCTGAAATCGTAGTGATTACCGGCAACATAAACTTTTAGTGAAGGAGAAAGATTATCAAGTGCGCCGCTCATAAGATAAAACGGCTCGGTGGAATTAAAGGTAATTTGACTTAAATTTTCGTTTCCGATAAAAGCGTCCATTCCGATATATTTCAGTCCGTCCGGCACGCTGATGCTAAGAAGTGCTTTATTCTTAAACGCTTCTCCCATAATAGATGTTAAAATCCCATCGCCAAAGGTTAAGTCTAAATCGGTAAGCTCTCCGTTATATTTTATTATTCCGATTTCTTTTGTAAGCCCGCTTCCCAGAGTGTAAACGTCATATTCTCCAATCATAGTAAACACTGCGCCGATAGGATAAATTCTATCCGCGTAGGCTTTCCAAGCGACTTTTGATCGGTAGTCAATAAGTCTTGCGTTTTCACAAAAAATTTTTAAATCTTTTGGAGTATTTAAAAACGCAGCACTTCCAAGTTCGGGCGCTACCGTACCTTTAATTGTAAAACTTTTTAAGGAGTAACAGTTTTCAAATATTTCGGTATAAATACGGATAAGATCAGCGGATAAATCAAATAGAGCGGAAGAAAGCAAAGTACAACCGTAAAATAATTTGGAATACATATTGGTTATAGAGCCGGTAAACTTGACGCTTCTTAAATTAACGCAACTATAAAACGCTCCGGTTGCAATATCTGCATCGTTAAATTCAATTTCAACGTTTAGTAAAGCTGATTTGCTGAATGCGCTGATTCCGATATGATTAACACTTCCCAGCGATGTTAAGTTGGTAAGCATCGAAGAATAAAAGGCATAATCTCCGATATAGGTTGCGTAGGTAGTAAGGCTGGTTATATCCGCTCCGTAGAATGCAAAGCTTTCAATTTCGTTAGCTAGCTCTGACATAACAAGATCTCTGTTAAGTCTGTCTTTGGGATACGCAACCAATGTTTTCGGTATCCCGTTTTCAAGCGAATACAAAATACTGTCGATTGCAGTAAAAGCGGTGTTTCCGCCGGAAACGTTAAAGCCTCTAAGCGATACTCCACCCAATGCTCCGTAATAAATTAAATTTAGAGAGGAAGGAATCAAATATACGGCAACGTCGTCTTTTCCCATGGGATAGGCGTAAAGAGTCGTAGCGTTTTTATTATACAAAATTCCGTTTACTCCCGAAAAACTGCTGTTTTGCGGATCTACGCTTATAGCCGTTAGGTTTTTACAAAATGTAAACGCGCCCTCATCTATAAAAGTTACGTTTTTTCCTATGACGACGCTTTCGATAGCTTCGTTTTCAAAAAAGGCATTTTTGGAAATTGCGGTAACAGGAAGATCGTTGTACATTTCCGGAATAATTACTCTACTCGGCAAATTGTCGGTAGCAGTGATTTTGTAACCGTTGTTATCCCCATTTAATTCGAAGGTGAAATGATAAAGCGGCGTTGACAGCGCAACATAAGTGTAAAGGCTGTAATCGCTGTCTAAAAAATTAATTTTATCGCCTAATGTTTTGACCTTAAGATAGTTGCTTCCTATGCTTAGTCCTTCGGATAAAAGCA
>LAHS01001808.1_pt1 | contig 29560 bp, 31 predicted proteins | sample 329651 | NCBI WGS metagenome assembly LAHS01 (sample SAMN03275699, study PRJNA271635) | activated sludge metagenome | isolation source: sample C-1 Sludge from hydrolytic chamber (first chamber) of Anaerobic... | reverse complement strand
ATATTTTTCAATATCAAATGGACGCCATACTCTTTCTGGTTGACCATATATTTTTTCCCCGGATAGGGTAAAAAATGATAATAAAAACATGAGTGATAAAAGTATTCGTGACATAAAAAATAAATTTATTTTCTAATGGGTAAAAATTTAAATATCAGTGGCTTGTAATCAAAAGGCATGGATTCACTGCCGGCAGCAGATTGGGTGTTTGTACAATCATAGTCATATTTTATTCTGTTTTTGATTTTTTTGCGTATGACAAGTATATTGCAATTATCACAATTGTCATTACTATGTAAATAGCGAAAAAAATGAGAAGACCAATAGAACCCAGATAACTATTATGAAGCCAGTTAGCACTAACCAACTTTCCACCTTCGTCAATTTCATATTTCATGCTGACAAAAGTATTAATGATAGAGTATGGGATGAATATCAATAAAATTATGCATGAAATTATTAAATGAGCAAGAGTTAACCATTTAAAAAATCCTGTGATCTTTAATAAATATGTCTTATGAATACATTTCATTTTTGAGTATTATATTTAGAATCAAGATATTTCTGTAATAATAATGGAATTGAAATTCGTGTTTAGCATGCCATTCACTTTTTCATCGGTAATGTCTTTTATCGTGAATACTTCAGGTTTAGTTTTTGATTTCTCTAGCAAATACTCCGAAGCATCTTTTCCTGTCATTCTAAGAAGAACACCTGGGCCATTAGCAATCGTTGATAATCCAGATTGCGATAAAGACCCTGTAGTTCCATCATATCTGCCATAACTATAAACAATAGTATTAACACCCTCTCTTGTGGTAATCCATGCATGACCCTGTTTAACCGTTTCGATATATACTCTAACGCTATCTCCATTAGAATCAATTAATCTTATCGGATTATCCACGCAGTAAGTATAACCGCTTGTCCCATAATACTTTTCGCTCATAGGATCCGGCCTGGTCCACCGTCCTATCACCTCATCATACTCCCTCGCACCATAATCCAGCCAGTTGACACCTCCAGTAGTCTGTACCTCCTTGCCGTTGTACTTCCATCTGTTTGAGGTCATTACAGGATATGTGCCGCCCGTTGTCATCCTCTTTCCAAATGCGTAATAATCATTTCTTTCAGTAACATTTCCGCTTGCATCGGTTATAGCTCTTACACTTCCAAGATGATCGGTAGCGTAGTAATATGGTGACAGTGTGCCGTTTACATTGATTATCCTTCCGCCTCCAAAGTCCGTGCTTTCAAACGCATAACTTGTTCCCGTCTTTCTGAACACCATTGACCCAAGATACAAATAACCGTTTGACGATAAGCTGCTTGCATTGTCCTGCACCATCACCTTTGTTCCATCTGCAAGATAGGTGTAGGCACATTTTAAGGTTGGATTTAATTGATCATATTTTTGATCCCGACAGGACATTACTTTGTTTAATGATTTAATCTTACGTTATTCCCTGCGTGCAATTTTGGCAATATTCAATTACTCATAAACAGCATTATTCCCTTCCATTGTGTTTATTCTTTTTGTTATGTCTTGTTTGCGACTACGGTTTCTCTGCGGCTTATTGCCTGGGCTGTACTCGGTTTCGGAGGGAACTCGAATGCTACTTGGGTTGAGCAATGTTAAGCAACAGTGCTGGGCATCCTCAAACAACCCTCCTCAACCTTCGTCCAGCGCGGCAATCACGCCTGAAACCTCATGTCTGCAAGCAAAACATAACAAAAATTGAAGTTATAAATAAGGTTATTTTAAATATGTTTCTTCATACTTTTTAATGCTTATGAAAATGATTTAAAAAATCTTTTATACTCCTTTTAAGTTTTATCTTCCTTGCTGTCTTTTTATCCAAAACAGGGTACGCTACCCTGATAAAATCTGCTGAGATGGAATCCTGAAATTCATAATCGTGCTCATTGTAATAATCTGCGGTATCCTTTGGCCCTATGATAGTGCCCTTGGGAATTGGAAGATAGGTTATCTTCTCTTTCTGGTACGCTATTACATACCTCATCGGTTTATATGGAAGCTGATAGACAATGAAATGATCGTATGACTTGATTGCGTGCAGGGAACTGGAATCCTTAGGAAGTATATAAATTATCTCATAAGCATTAATAAAATCTTCTTTGATTTTATTGTTTGCAAAGAGAAAGCCAGAACAAGTTGGCTCTTGGTTATAATAAAACACGTCATCTCTTTTAAGAAAATTGCTTACACTTCCTTTGAAGTAATTGATGCTGGTATCAGGAAATACATAATATTCTTCCGATATCGTATTATACCCAAGCACTGCGTCCTTAATATTTATCTCCTTAACAAAGAAATTGTTAATAGTATCTTCTTTCTCGTCTTCTTCAACCATCTCTTTAGCGTCTTTGTAACTATAATGCACTGTATGTCTTGAACAATTTGACACAAGTGGGATAATAGATAACATCGTTATTATGACATAGCGTTTCATGGTTTTGTTTATAAATTAAATATTAAGTCTTGTCCATATTGCTATAACCTCATCATACTCCCTCGCACCATAATCCAGCCAGTTTACACCTCCCGTTGTCTGAACTTCCTTGCTGTTGTATTTCCATCTGCTGATTAAATTACGCATATAGTCCGGAAAATTGTGACCACCAGGCATATAAAATCCATCAAATGTGATCTTACCACTAACTTCGCGTGTATAGCTGACATATCTATTTTTATCCCATATCTCTACATAATAAATACTTTGGATTTAATTGGTCATATCTTTGATCATGACAGGTCATATTAATGACTTTTCCCCACCCTAAGCATCTGGCCATTAGAACTTGACAACTCATATGTGTAGTTTTTGTCTTTTGATAAAGGATAATATTTTTTTCTATATTTTCTATTATCTAAATTATAAATATAAACAATGCAGAATGATAAGTTATCAAACCATGCGGGGAAAAATTCTATTTCATAATCATATGTTTTACTTTTCATGTTGCCAGGATCTTTATAATACAAGAACCTTAAAAATAACTGGGTATTATTACGTTGTTTGCCTGTCGGCTTTGGCTTTAGCAAATTCCATATCTCTGGGCTTAATAATAATTCTCCAGGAGAGTAATAAAACCCATCTTTTACTTTTGAAAGTGTATCATTATTGTTGATTACGATGGAGGTGGCATACATTTCATCTATAACTATTTTTTCATCAACGCATATTATTAAATTCAAATATTTCCAATCTTTTTTGATTAGGCTTGTTGCGAAATTTTCTTGGGCAATTGAAATTTGGCACAGAAATAAAAAAACTATTACAAAAAAAGATTTTTTCATTTTTCTAATTATTTAATATTCTCCATATTGATTCAATCGAAAGATTTGCTTGAGGAGTAGTATTTCTATCGTAAAATACAACACCATTCGTTCTGTCTGGAATATTTATAAATCCATTGTTATTCCGGGTACCGTTGTTTATAGTCTCTAGCGGGCCAACGATAATGTTTGTATTAAATTGCTTGAATGTGTTCTTATCTGTGGGAGAGGGTCTGCTAGCTGATTGAGGATACACTTTACCTTCATATTCCTGCACCGTAGTAGGATGAGAATGTATTGTGGCTTCGACGTCAGAAGAAGTTGATTCTTTCGGCAAATTAGGTAAAGAGGCATTAGCTGTCTGCTCACCATTTTCTATAATCGGCATAGATCCTGTTTGTCCTTGGATAACGGACCCATTGTTCATTATTATGGAGGATTCCTCTCTCAACCCGCCATTTGCAATCGTCCGATCTAAAACATTTATGCATTCCTTTAAAACGACATCATGTGGTAGTATAAATCTAGATTTAACACTATTTATATCAACATTCCCTTTTATCCTTGAAACTTTTCTTGCCTCTCTATTGTTAGTAACAAGAACTTTAACTCCATTGTTGACACCATCTGTTCCAATTTTTTTCCCGGTATGATTGTAAAAATCAGTATTTAATTCAATTGTATTTCGCCCAATTGGATCTATGAATCTTATCGGATTATCCACACAGTAAGTATACCCGCTTGTCCCATAGTACTTCTCGCTCATCGGATCCGGTCTTGTCCATCTTGCTATCACCTCATCATACTCCCTCGCACCATAATCCAGCCAGTTAACATTGCCAGTGGTCTGTACTTCCTTGCCATTGTACTTCCATCTGTTTGAGGTCATTACAGGATATGTGCCGCCCGTTGTCATCCTCTTTCAAAATGCATAATAATCATTTCTTTCAGTGACATTTCCACTTGCATCGGTTATAGCTCTTACACTTCCAAGATGATCGGTAGCGTAGTAATATGGTGACAGCGTGCCGTTTACATTGATTATCCTTCCGCCTCCAAAGTCCGTGCTTTCAAACGCGTAGCTTGTTCCCGTCTTCTTAAACACCATTGACCCAAGATACAGATAACCGTTTGATGCCGAGCTGCTTGCATTGTCCTGCACCATCACCTTTGTACCATCTGCAAGGTAAGTGTAGGCACATTTTAAGGTTCCATTAAAATGGTCATATTCTAGTTCCCGACAGGACATTACTTTGTTTAATGATTCAATCTTACGTTATTCCCTGGTGCAATTTAGGCAATATTCAATTACTCGTAAACAGCATTATTCCCTTCCTTGTGTTTATTTTCATAATATGTGTCATTTTTTGTTTAATTTATTCCAAACAATGTTAAGTGTGGCTTTTAAAGTCCCTATTTATAACAGCCTTAAAATTGTCATTCTTTCTAACAGCAAATTTTACAATAAGAACAACGATAAAAAATAATATTATTTGTTGTAAAAGAAGTCCATATACGTCAAACCACCAACGGAGACAATAACCGTTGCCAAGCAACGATTTATCATAATAATAAACAAGGTTTTTATTTGCATCATGTATTATAATATCATTAAACCATCCAACAATATAACCAACAAATAGAAAAACAAAACCTCCCATAATTGTCCACCAAAATTTGGTAAACAATGCTTTAAAAATTTTTGAAAAATACAATACTAATATGAGTCCCACATATAGAGGTGCGTAAATGTCAACTAAAAGAAAAAAATATACACCCATTGCGTAAGATATATTAATGTATGTGCCTCCATGCAGAAATGACGTTAATGTAATTATCAACTCTCCACACAGAATACACAGAAAATATGACCTAAATACACACCCTATGGTTTTTATAATATTACTCATTTCAATGCCGCTGCAACAATAATAACATAGACTGAAAAAATTTCATGGCAGCTTCATTTTGTTTATTTACTGCCTTGTGTTGCTCTGAAGCTGTCCATGGCCTTGTCATTCCAAACCCCCAACTAAGTCCCGGTATTTGTTTTTTGATACCTTTTATATACTCTTTGGAAACACCAGATTTATACAAAATCGTTGTTGTACTCGTATTACAGTTACCCTCAGTATTAAAATGAGGATTGAAATAGTATGTTATCTCCTTGTTGTTTCCAAACGAATTTGCCACACTAATAACTTTTTTATCAAATTCCTGAGAAGTCATACCCTTAGGAGGTTGAATAATGAACTGTTTTTTAACAATGCCTTCATCAGCATTACCATTTGCAACGGACTTATCTTGTAAATAAAATTGTCTCTCCAATTCGCCTCCAAAAGCGCCTTCATTTCCTTCTTTTTCAGATCCATATGCAAAGTTTTGAATATTCCCATTGTTGTCTTTTACGCTAATAAACGTGTGTGTAGCTATTGCAAATATTTTGTCTTGATTCCCAGGTAATGTCGTAGCATTAAGTATAACAGTATCTCCTTGTTTATCAATATTATTACCTGGATTATTCAGAGTATAGCAATAGGAAGTAAAGCTGTAATATTTTTCCTCCTTCGGATCCGGTCTGGTCCACCGTCCTATCACCTCATCATACTCCCTCGCTCCATAATCCAGCCAGTTGACATTGCCTGTTGTCTGCACTTCCTTTCCGTTGTATTTCCATCTGTTTGAGGTCATTACAGGATAACTTCCGCCCGTTGTCATCCTCTTTCCAAATGCGTAATAATCATTTCTTTCAGTGACATTTCCACTTGCATCGGTTATGGCTCTCACACTTCCAAGATGATCGGTAGCATAGTAATATGGTGACAGCGTGCCGTTTACATTGATTATTCTTCCGCCTCCAAAGTCCGTGCTTTCAAACGCATAGCTTGTTCCCGTCTTCTTGAACACCATTGAGCCAAGATACAGATAGCCGTTTGATGCCGAGCTGCCTGCATTGTCCTGCACCATCACCTTTGTACCATCTGCAAGGTAAGTGTAGGAGCATTTTAAGGTTCCATTGAATTGGTCATATTTTAGGTCACGACAGGACATTAATGTATTTCCAGCATTTATATTTTCAAATTATCTTATTTTTAAAAATGCACAGCATTTTTATTCCATATTAGGTTGTCAAACGAAATCCAATGGCCTTGTACATTATGAAACCAAATAATAGTTTTATTATTTCTTTTGTTCCAAACATATTGTTTTATCTGTATGTTTTTACCATTTGGGTTAGGATAATATGACAATAAATGATACTGATATTCGTGCAATGTATCAGACAATACGAAAGATGTTGAGTCATCAGCTTTTTGTAGTAATGATTCCGCTTTTGCAATTGTTAGACCATTAAGATAGTCCTTTGAAAGAGGGTAGGTAGAGCAACTTACGACTATTGAGAATATAAATAATACCAATAATTTACCAGTTGGGATTCCGCTCATCAATTGTCGTAATATATGTTTTATGTTTATCATGACTTCTATATTGTTTTGATCTTTTATACCTCTCAACAATTGGCATTGCTACGTGTGTGTTTGCAATGCTAAATTAAATAGGGCTATAACATTTTTTACCTTTATTATCGAATCCTTCTAAATACCATATATTACTGTAAAATAAATACTTGTAATTAATAAAGGTGATTTTAAATATGTTGTTGGCTTTTTGTAAAGATGATTTAAAACTCCCCCTAGCCCTGAACCTTGCAGTTATACTATCTGCTTTTTCAGTGTAAAAGCAATGTTTTATTGAATCAAATTTAAGCACATATTTCCTGAAGTGTCTTTTATATGCAATAACACAATTCTGATTAATATATGCCAGATAACTCCCGTTGTCATGTTTAATTTTGACATTCAAGGAATCCCCCTCATATAATTTTCCGCTAAAAGACTCCCACGATTGATACAATGTAATAAGTGACATAGACTCTATTATGTGTCCGTCGCTTATGCAAAAATACTTAGTCATCTTCGATCTGGTTCCAGAGCCAGACATACCCCTATAGCCATAGGTTATTTGGAGAAACTTGCCAAGAGATACTGCAATGTGGTTTTTATTTTCAAAGCTGAAATCCATGGCCTCTCCAATTTTTATTACATCATGTTTGCCAATAATAGAAATAGTATCAGAGGTTCCTGTATATAAAACTTCTATTTCCACGTTTTTGCCGGTAGACAAATCAGTAAGTATTATTCTTTTTATATCATTGTTATATCCTTGAGAAAAAGAGAGTTGTGAACACAAAATGCATAGTGCAAAAATTATTATTTTTATATTTTTACTGGCATCCATTTAATATACCTTTTTGAATATTATTTTGGGACTTCCCATTCATCACTTTATCATTCTTAACAACTATTGGCATGGTCATCAAAAATGACCTATTTATTAAGATGGGATCATTTTGATAATTGATAGTTTGAATATCTATTATCTATACCCATTGGAATTATGCCTTGTTTTTTTAAAATCCAATATTCATTTTCAAAAACTCGATGAGTTTCAAAATGTACCTCAAAAAAATTAGAGTTTGTACCTCGTATTATATACAGCGGAGAATGCAAACCCTTAGAATCTACAATGTAAAATGAGGCAAATTTTTTTTCAGTGACTGTTTTGTTAAACTGGTCTTTAAACTCAAGAGTATCTCCTTTGTTGGAGATTAAATACAGACTGTAATTTATTGAGTTATTCTCCATATTGCGAACATGCAGTGTAGTCCCCTTTCCTTTTTTCTTAGACTCCCAGACTACTAATTTTGTCCTTTGAGGTTTACTGTCTAATACTAAGAGACTGTCATTTCTTATTTGCCAATTGCCAGTTACCTTCATTTTTAAAAATTCCGTCTTTTGCCAGTAACTAAACGTTCCATTTTCAAACAAGTCAATACTCTCATAGTAATGAGGAGATTTAAAGGAGTAATTACCTTTTATTGAAAAATCTTGCGAATACAACGGTATAGGCAATAACAACAAGCAATAAAAAACTTTAAGTATTTTCATGTGGTTAGTTTTTTTGGCCTTTGAGATAATCAGAATCAAGTTCTGCAATATACAAATCTTCAAATGCTGTAGTATCCCCATATGCAATTTAGACAAAATTTTATTTTCTCATAAAGAAGGCACTAAAAGTAAGGTTATTATTATGACTTGTGTCTTTTTCATAATTTATACCTAAATTTCGTTGTAATTAAATAATATTTCAGCACTTATGTGTGTTCTAGATTTAATGAAATAATAATTAGGAAAATGAAAAAGATGAATAATAATTTTAAGATATTACTTTTTTTATTTTTATTAGTCATAAGTGGATGCAATAATTCTATACATAGGAGTCTCAATTTTATAGAGAATAATTCTAGTGATAATTTTAATTGTTTTAAAAACAAAGAGATTTGGTATAGAGGTGCAGATAGTATTGGCAATCAAATTGTGATTATAAACGACGGTGTAGATAGTAGTGGCTATTTGGTTGTTATAGACAAAGCATCTAAGAAACTTGTAACGCTAAGAAACTTAAACTCAAAGAATAACAAAACAATAGAGGCTTCATATAAAGATTCATTAATTTACATTGCAAATGAATTTTTAGGGTATAATGTAATGTTTCTTAAGGTTGATAAATATTATAACATATATATAAGATTTGAGAGTGTGGATTCCCCTCCGACATTAATGAGAATAGTGCAAAAAAGTAAAATTGATAGGAATCGGTATTTTTTTGAAAAAACAAAATGGAAAAACATAATTGATAACTGGTACTTGACGGAATGGTGATGTAAGATAAAATGTGCCCTCACTTATCTTGTAAATGGCACGTTGTCACCATATTACTACGTATTTGGAAAGAGAGTGACAACGGGCGGTTGAGGGGCAAAAAAGAAATTTAGAACAGGCTATTCAAAACATGTTACAAGTTTTACAATGTTATTAATATGAGGGAAACCTTATTTTTTATAAAACACGTTCTTATAGCATATGCTATCTGCATTATGGGCATTGTCGCCCTTTATGTTACGGAGGCTTTGATTTTAGATTCGCACATTGGAGAAGCAGTTGGAGTATCCTTGACATATGGTGTCGTTATGTATGCTCCAATGAATATTGTATTTCTTTTAATTATTTATTTCTTAAATATTTGCAAGGAGTGTTTAACAAATATGTGGTTCACGCTGATTGAGAGTATATTATTTATGCTTTCATTGCAAGAAGTAGATAATCTATTTTCTTCATTACGCTCCAAATACATCTTATTCAATACAAATAGTTGGTGTTTTGATTGGCAAGGGGAATTCATACTAACGTGCTTATTTCTTCTTGTTTTGATTTTTATAATAAAAGGGGTTCTGATAATATGGAAGGGAACAAACAGTTAAATTACGTCTCAAAATTTGATTTAATACTTACGAGATAATGAAAAAATTACTTTGTTTGACATTTTTAATAACATTCGTTACAACTGGTTTTTCGCAGATATTAAAGCCCCAGCGGACTTATGTTCCGATATATAAATCGGTTAGGGGTATACAGCAGGTTGATTCTATTATTAGCGATTTTGATAAGGATATGATACCTATTATTACGGTAAAAAAAATTAAAAAAGGTTATGCTTGTATAGAATTTAATAGAACGGCTCAGGATTCATTATCAGCACATTATGGCTGGATTGAATTGAAACTTCTCGGAATAAATCCTTCTACAAATAATTCAAAGATATACCTGCGAAAATCGCCAAATTATAAGTCTCCCATTGTTGACGTTATAGAAAATCCGGCTTGGGGAGACCTATATAGTTTTACGAAGGAAAGAAAAGGTTGGCTATACATAAACACTGTTTTAAATACTGGAGAAATCAAAAAAGGGTGGATGTCACCTGAAGATCAAAATGACAACCCACTTACTATTGGTTGCTGAGTTATGTTTATATTTTCATGTCTATTGATTTTTGTTATATCTTGCTTGCACCCATGAGGTTTTAGGTGCTCAGCCCAGGCAATAAGCCGTGAAAAAAAGAAAGTAAGAGCAAGGGCATAACAAAATTTAAGACAGGATAACGGAATGATAATATTGACAAGGAGCGATAAAAAGACAGAATTAGAAAAACAAGTGGAGAAAAAAGAAATAAAATGAAAAAAATAATATCTATAATAATAATTTTAGTCTTGGTAGTATCTTCCTGCAAGAATAAAATTTTTGCACAGTCTTCTCACTATTATGTAACGGAAATAAGAGGAATGTGCAGAGATTCTTTGATGACAAAAAAAGACATTTGTATTATCATAAAATCTTATGGATTTGCAGAGATTAAAAATTCCATCGAAACTTCAGAAATTAGAAATGAATTATTATTTAAATGTTTAAATGATAATCCATCCTATTTTCTTGCGATGTATAATAATCAATCATGTAAGAACAGAAAAAGAATTAATAAAGATTTAATATCCCCGATTAATGATTCAATTAACATAAAAGAAATAATATTAAACTTAAAGAAAATAGATAATGGTACTTTGAAAACAAATAAGCTAATCAAGATCCTTCAACAAGCTGATTCCACCTCCTTCTAGGGCTAAGCCATCGTGAGAAATAGTTTATTCTCATTTTTGCTGTACCACCTATTTTAAGATTCTTTTCTGATTACTGAATATTTTTTTTGGGCTTGCCATTTTATATCAGTTTGTCTTTTTTAATATGTATTGGCATGGTTATCAAAAATGGTCTTTTCCCGTTTTCATTGTAATAATAAGTGGCATATTCAGTCGGTCGCAAAATAATATGATCAACAAAATTTTTAATTGCCGGATAATATTGTTGAACATTTTCCGGATAGTCCTTCTGTCTCACAGCATTTGCACGGTTAACAACAAAATTTATGAGCGTATCATCACCGCTTGTAAGTATCAATCTTAATATCACGAATTTTGCTATAGTACCATCTTTTAATACTTGTAATTGTAAAGTAACACGCCCATCACCTATGTGTAAACTGTCTGGCCTTTTTTCAAGAGTAAAGGGTATCGACTGTGCTATACAACCCTCGGCTTGTTCCTGGGGAAAAGCAGTTCCGAGTACTGCCAAGGTAAATAAACATAAAAGTAATATGCGTTTTTTCATCTGATTTAATAATGTCAAAATTTATTTTTTTCATAAATTGCAAAATACATTCGGTGGTATGAATTTACAAAATAATATGTTACATATTAATCAATCTTTACTAATTATTGTGGTTGTTGGGTGTCTATATTTGTTTTCCTGTAACACTGCCGTACAAAATGTTAGTTCCTCTTCATACAAAGAAAAGATTTCAGAATTTGAATATAAATTTATTGGAGACAATAGTGACACCATATCGTTAGAGAAAGCTATACGTATAAACGACACTGCATTAACACTATTTAGCAAATATTCTGACAGACTATTTTTTTCTTATAAAAAAGTGATACTATTGCAAGAAATCGGAGATTATAGCGGAGCCATTAAAACTATAGATACGCTAAATAAGAATTATTATATTTTTCGTCCTTGGCACTATACAGACATTTTGAGGGAAAGGTTGTTGGCGATGAAAGCGCAAAAAGATAATGATTTGGCCTTACGAAATGAGCATGTTGCTAATATCGTCTCCCTTACAAAAAAATGCATAGAAGAAAATAAAGATTCTATATTGGTACTTAAGAGACAAAAAAGCAGTTCTGCGATTTTGAAGAACAACTTTTTTATACCAGTTGCGCAGTATTATTTTTATAAATCTTTCATTGAAAAAAAAGAAAAAGTCAGAAAGGAGATGTTGGCGGATTTTGATAATTTCCGAGGATGTAGTTCTGATTTTAAAAATCTGCTTGAAGAATGGTCTTTTAGCAATAGTGATTTAATGCATTATGAAGGATACTAATACTAAAAAAATGGGAAAAATAATTGATAACTGGTACGTAACGGAATGGAAATGAAAATTTTACCGTATGGAAAACTTGGGGAGGTAAATGCTATTTTATTCCTGGGATTTACAGAAGTCTGTTTTATCCTGACACAAATTATTTTACGGCATCCAACGTTGCGAATGTAAGCATCTATATTACAAAGGGGAAAACTGGTATTTTTATATATAGTCTTGAAGACTACCATAATGCTATTTCCAGCGGAAATTATTCTTTTTTTGTCCCAAAAAATTTTGGAGATGATGAGTTTGAAGCAGAATTGTGGGCAAGAAATAGTTTTGCGATGATGTTAATTGACCTGCGTACATGCTCCATATATCACAGCGAAAATTGTAAAGAATTAAGCCGTGCGGAATGCAGGACAAAATAATCCAACCTTGAAATGAGATTGCATGCTCGCTCTGCTCGCATGCGTACGGCCCGGCACAAAGCGCCGTGCCGTTTTGTGTATAACGCGGCTACCGCCGCGGAAATGCACGCTCCCTACGGTCGCGGGCCTGCGGCCTGGGGACACGCAGTCGCGGGTCTTAGTTCTTATTTTGGGATTATAATCCCAAAAATTAGTATAAATATTAGGATTATAATCCTAAATTTTATACTTTTGCCAATGAAAAAATACCTAGAGAATCATGATTACAAGAAGTTTGCAAGGAATCATAGAAGAAAAACTATTTAAGGGGAAGGCAATTATAGTAATTGGAGCAAGGCAGGTTGGTAAAAGTACTCTGCTAAGAGAAATAGTCAATACTAAAAATATGACTTCATTATTCCTTGACTGTGACGAGCCGGAAGTCAGAGAATTATTGACTAATACAAACACACAGAGACTAAAAAGCCTTATCGGGAACAACAAAATTGTTGTAATTGACGAGGCCCAAAAAGTTGCCGGAATAGGACAGACTTTAAAATTAATTACGGATAACATTAAGGAAGTGCAGCTTCTTGTTTCAGGTTCTTCTTCTCTCATGCTTCAAAATACTATAAACGAACCGCTTACAGGAAGAAAATATGAATATTTTTTATATCCGCTATCTACAAAAGAACTTTATGATTATAAAGGTTTCTTATATGTAAATCAAATCTTAGAGTCACGGCTAATTTACGGCTCATATCCAGATATTGTTAACAACTCATGGGATTCCAAAGATCTCATTACAAACTTGACTGGCAGTTATTTATATAAAGATATACTTACCATGGATAATATCAGGAAACCTGCCCTCTTGGATAAGTTATTAGTTGCCCTTGCTTTGCAAGTTGGCAATGAGGTCTCATACAATGAACTTGCGCAAACTGTCGGGACAGATAATAAAACAGTAGAAAAATACATAGACTTATTAGAAAAATGTTTCATCATTTTTAAGTTAAGCGCTTATAACAAAAATATTCGCACGGAACTTAAAAAGAGCAAAAAAATATATTTCTATGATAACGGAATACGCAATGCGGTAATTCAGAGATTTTCTCCATTGAATATGCGTGAAGATTCAGGGGCGTTGTGGGAAAATTTTATCATAGGAGAAAGGATAAAGGCAAACCAGTATAATAAGAATTATGTGCGCTCATATTTTTGGCGCACAACTCAGCAGCAAGAGATTGACTATCTGGAGGAATCAGAGGGACAACTTCTTGCCTTTGAATTCAAGTGGAATCCTAAAAAGGGGAAAACTTCTGTCCCCAAAATTTTCACCGACACCTATTCTGTGAAAAAAATATCTGTTATTACACCGGCCAATTATCTTGAATGGATTGGGGCTGCTCAGGCGGAATAGATCCTAGATGAACAGATTCACCCCAGCTTGTTCTGCGCGTTCCATGTAGCTGGCAACTCCGCCAAGTACAACGTTATCCAGCAGCTCTTCTTTGGCTACGCCCATGACATCCATGCTCATTGTGCAGGCAATCATTTCTACCCCATTATCAATGGCTTGCTGGCGCAAATTTTCTAAGCTGTCTATGCGGCGGAGCTTCATGATGTGACGCATCATTATGCTGCCAAGGCCAAACATGTTCATCTTGGAAAGTCCAAGTTGTTTGCTGTTAGCCGGCAGCATAAAGCTAAACATCTTTCCAAAAATATCTTTCTTCACATACGGCTTGTTACTCTTTTTGATAACATTTAATCCCCAGAAAGTGAAGAACATAGTAACTTTCTTTCCGGTTGCCGCTGCTCCGTTTGCCAAAACAAAAGAGGCCAGAGCTTTGTCCAAATCATCACTAAAAACAATCAAAGTTTTATTCTTCCCCTCCATTGAACAATGGTATTCCGGAGTTGCCTGCTGCTGTTTTTCCTTTGTAACAGAGGCATTTACAATGCCACCTTCTGTGCGCGCATAATTTAATTTTGCTCCAACAACCTTGCACCATGCCTGTACATCTCTCTCAAAAGCGGGGTCCGTTGCTTTAATGATAAGGGTCTCGCCCTCAGCCATTTTCTCATACGCCTCTTTCAATTTCATAATCGGTCCCGGGCACATCAGACCGCAGGCATCCAGCACTAACACTTTTTCACTCTTTTTATCAGCAGGCTCAAACTTGCAATTTGCACTGCCGTTTTTTGCATCTCCAACAGGTTCTGTAGCAGCTTCCCATGTCTTGTATCCTCCCGACAGATTTTTGACGTTTGTAAAACCATTCTGCGTTAAAATCCTGTAAGCCAGGTATCCCCTCAATCCAACGGCGCAAGTGACAACAATCATTTTATCTTTTGGAAGCTCGCTCATTCTGGAGCGCAGCTCATCAACCGGAACATTTTTAAATCCCGGAATTGTACCAAGACCGTATTCAACAGGCGTTCTAACATCCACACAAACAGCATCTTTTGGAAGAGTCTCAATATCTCTCCAAGTAACTGTTTCTACTTTATGCTCCAAAATATTTTCAGCCACAAAGCCAGCCATATTCATAGGGTCCTTTGCGGAAGAGAAAGGAGGGGCATAAGCATGCTCAAGTTTTGCCAAATCATAAACGGTTCCTCTCTTTTGAATCACCTGCGCCGCCATTTCTATTCTCTTGTCAACTCCATCATAACCAACTATTTGCGCACCAAACAACCTTCCGTTCTCCGGAGAGAATAAAATTTTGATATCCATATTTAGAGCGCCCGGATAATACCCCGCATGTGAGGCCGGATGTGTCCAGGAAGAGATATAAGGAATATTTGCACTCTTAAGCATCTTTGCATTAGCGCCGGAGGAGGCAACTGTCAAATCAAATACTTTTGCCACTGAGGTCCCGATAGTTCCCTCATATTTTTCTTTGTTCCCTTCAACTATATTATCTGCCGCAATTCTTCCCTGTTTATTGGCAGGCCCGGCAAGAGCAATTTTAGCAGACATGCCTGTTACTCCGTGTACAACTTCTATTGCATCTCCAATAGCGTAGATGTCCGGACTGGATGTCTGAAGATGCTCATTCACAGAAATTCCATGCAATTTGCCAATCTCCAGTCCCGCCTTTTCCGCAAGAGCAATATCCGGCCGCACGCCAATGCTCAGCAAAACAAAATCTGCCTGAACAGATTTTCCGCTTTGTAAATCTACCGTCAACAAATCTCCCTGTTCCGTAAAACTTTTTACACCGTCATTCAAAATTAAATTCACTCCCTTGCAAACCAAATGGTGATGAACAATTTGAGCCATAGAAAAATCTATTGGTGCCATCACCTGATTGCTCATCTCCACAACCGTTACCTCTGCCCCAGTATTATGAAGATTTTCAGCCATTTCCAGCCCAATAAATCCGCCGCCTATTACAACCGCTTTTTTAGGTTGATGCCCGTTGATGTACATCTTTATTTTATCAGTATCGCTGACATTGCGGAGCGTGAAAATTTTCTCATTATTTATCCCGGGAAGATTTGGCTTAATTGGTTCCGCTCCCGGAGAGAGAACAAGTTTATCATAGCTCTCTTCATACACGTTCCCGGAGGAGAGCTCTTTAACAGAAATGCTCTTTTTGTCTGGATGCAAGGCAATTACCTCCTGCTCAGTTCTTATATCAATGTTAAATCTGTCGTGAAAACCCTTTGCCGTCTGAACAAAAAGTTTTGCTCTGTCAGCTATTGTTCCGCCAATGTAATATGGCAGGCCGCAGTTTGCATAGGAGACATAATTTCCTTTCTCAAACAGAATAATCTGAGCCTTTTCATCTAATCTTCTTAATCTTGCAGCCGCCGAAGCTCCTCCGGCTACTCCGCCTATAATCAAGTATTTCATTGTGTTTATTTTAACATATTTAATATTCCGTTGTATAAATCTTTTGTATTCACTTTGCTTTTTTGCATTTGCTCAACTTTCTTTTTCCCGATAGCTGACAATTTGAATAACATCTGCCTGTGGTCAGCTTTTGCAATGGAGCGCACTAAAAATCCCTTCTTTTCAGCTGCGGTAATAATCTTGGAACCTCTTGATGCAGAGAGCCCTATATATTTATAAATTTCTCCGGCCGAACGTTCTTTTCCATCCTTCATGCAGCAAAGCAACATTGCTTCATTAATGGTTATGTCATTCTCCGCAGAGAACTCTTTTTCAAATTTGTACAGCTGTTTGTACACCTCTTTTAAAGCACAAATTGGTTCCATTGTCATATAGTTTACGATGCAAATATATAAATTATTTTCTATTAGAAACTATTTCCTATAGAAAACATATTAAGTTAATCCTTGAAAAAAATTATCTAACTTTATGCAGTATTAAGCAAAACAGCGCATTTAATTCAAAACCAAGTAAAAATAGGATTATGAAAAAGTTATTCATCACGATTGTTTTTTTATGTGTTTCTATATTTTCTTTTGCCCAAGTCTCTTGGGTTGCAAAAGCAGGTCTTAACATTAGCAGTTATTATGGGCAGTATGCCGATAATGCCAAGATAAAGTGCGGCTGGAGGGCCGGCGCCGGGGTTGATATTCCAATTAATAAGACAATATCATTTCAGCCATCATTGTATCTGACAAATAAGGGTGGAAAATATAAACCCGGAACTATTTTGGTAGGGGATGTGGGGTTAGATAACAATTATACTATCAATGAGTATTATATTGAGGTTCCTGCCGATATTCTTTTCCGTTTTCCTATAACTGAAGATGGTGCCAACTTCACTTTTGCAATTGGCCCCTATGCTGCCGCCGGAATTGCGGGAAAGGCTAAAATAGACGGTGTAAGCTCAGGAAAATCAAATACATTTGGAAATACTTGGGGCTATAGAAAATTTGATGCCGGAGCAAATATTGAGATTGCCTTTGAAATATCCAAACACTATATAGTAGGCGCAAGCGGACAATTCGGATTTGTCAAAATTAAGGAGAGCAATGAACATAAGCAGATGTCAGAACTCAGAAATCACTACCCTTATAATCTGAATTGTAGTTTTAACTTAGGCTATAGATTTTAGTTAATTGGTGAAATTTTATATATTTGCGTACTAACCAATACGTTTTATAGTCTGTGGAACCTCCCAGTTGTAGCTTAATAATTCTTTTTAGCAGCAGTCAGGCAACATCTTTATTGATGGGGATATGCATAGTCCTCTTATTGTTTTGCTCCGCCCTTATGAGCGGAAGCGAGGCTGCCTTTTTCTCTCTGTCTCCTCAGGAAACAGATAAGTTGCGCAAGGCGGGGGATAATAGAAGCAAGAAGGTTATTCATCTGATTTCCAAGCCAAATGAACTGCTTGGAACCATTCTTCAAGTAAATAATCTGGTAAATATTCTGATAATTCTGCTCTCATCTGCTCTTATCTCCAGGCTATTTGATTTCACAGGACATCCTGTTTTGGAGTTTGTTGTCTGCACAATCATTGTAACATTTGTTCTAGTGTTGTTTGGAGAGGCCATGCCTAAGCTTATTGGTACCAGCAGGCCGGTCTCTTTCTCCAGAATGATGAGCGCGCCGCTCTCCTTTTTGAGGCCAATCGCCGCTCCAATAAATAAACTTATGGAACTGTTTACAAAAAATGTGGACGCCGGGATATCTCAGGATGTTGAGGAGGACCCTTACAAATATTTGAATGGCGCAGTGGAGATGACTATCCCTTCCAACCCCGAACAGAAAAAAATACTTAAGAGAATACTTTCATTGCCAAAGAAAAATGTGACGGAAGTTATGACGCCAAGGGTTGACGTTGTAACGCTGAATATGGAGATGAGCAATGAAGAAGTGATTAAAGTTGCAACAGAGTGCGGTTTCTCTAGGCTACCCGTTTATAAAGAGAATTTGGATGATGTCCGCGGCTTCCTGTATATCAAGGATATGCTTCCGTTTCTTTTACCAGAGAATTCTGCGCAAAACGTAAGCAAGTCTTCTATCAAGAAGTTTGACTGGCATAGCCATATAAGAGAAGCCTACTTTGTACCGGAATCTAAAAAGACAATTGATTTGCTGGAAGAGTTCCGCGCCAAGAAAAAACATCTTGCCATAGTAGTTGACGAGTACGGAGGAATGGATGGGATTGTAACAATGGAAGATATTCTGGAAGAGATAGTTGGGGAAATTACGGATGAAAGCGACAAAGAATCTGTCGGGAATAAAATGACAACTAATATTAAAATTACATCATAAATATATATGGGACTGTTTACAAAAAAAGAGTTAAAGAACGGAACTACAATTGCCGTGTGGGAGATTAAAGAGACAGAAGAAGAACTCCTTAAAATTATCGGCATTCCTAAAGAAGAGCTGGAGGACTTGTTTCTTATTAAAAGTGCGCAGATGAGGAAAGAGAGGCTTGCTGTAAGAGCACTGATTAACAGTGTTTTTGATGAGCCTGCATATCTTGGGCATCATGACAACGGAAGTCCTTATCTGATGAATGATATGACACACATAAGTGTTACTCATACCAATAATTTTGTGGCCATTATTACTAATCCTACGGAGGATGTGGGAATTGATATTGAATGTTTGGACAGAGATTTTTCTGCAGTAGAAAAGAAGGCTTTATCAGAAGATGAGCTTGATGATTTGCTGGATGAGAAAGAGGATGATGAGGAGCGCAAAAGAGAGAGAACTTTGCAGCTTGCAATTTATTGGTGCGCAAAGGAGGCTCTTTATAAAAGAATGGGAAGACACGATGTGGATTTTTCCAGAGACATGGAGATTAAAAAATTCAGCGTTAGGGATGAGGGGGATATAGACGCAGTATTTAAATATCCTAAAGATGAGCATATTGTAAATGAAGACGGAGAAGAGGAGAATGAAGAGGAAGAATTTGAATTGCAATATGAAGTGTTTGCAAATCACGTAATGGTTTGGCTTGTTGGATAGAACCGGTTAGGTTTTCCCGGGGAGACTATTTGATCTCTATAATGGCTTCTGAAATATTAATCATAAAGTCTCCTACATGCTCGCACTCATTAATAAAGTCCATGTAGTAAACTCCTGTAAGATAGCCGTATGAGTTATTTTCCAGATTAAGCAGATGTTCTTCCTTTAAATTATTACGGTACTCGTTGATATTTTGCTCTGCATCCTGGGCATTGGAAATGTCTGTAATGTTGTCATATCCAAGTTTCAGGTTGGTCTCCATTGCATCAAAGCCTTTGTCCAGCAAGTCCATCATATAGTTTAGCTTTTTCAGCATGGTTTGGTCAAAGGTTGTATTGTGTACATTGCGCCTTTGTAGAATTCTGCCCATGTTAAATCCGCTGTCTCCAAGGCTCTCCAGTTCACTAATGATTTTGTACATGGCTTGCTGCCTTCTGGCGGACTCGTCGCTCAAAACACCCTCGGACAGACTGTTAAGATATTTTGCAATCTCAAATTCCACATGATCCGTAATAAGCTCATAGTGTTCCAGCTTGCGGTAAAGTTCTTCAAATTGTTGATTATCTGTTGTGTTAAGAGCCTCTCTGGCATAACCATATTGTTTGCGGCACAATTGGGCAAAATGCAAGATTTCTTCCTTTGCCTGACCAAGAGAAAGTTCCGCCGTACTTAGCGGACCACCCTGTATGTATTGCAATCTGTAAACTTCTTCCTCTTTTGGACTCTTTACCATCTTTGTTACAATACTGACAATCTGCGGGGTGAACCATACCAAAATCATGGTGTTGCAGATGTTGAACAAAGAGTGCATCATTGCAATGGAGCAAAGCAGAGAAGTAGTTGATGCTCCGCTCATTAGAGGATTGTCCATACCAAGCCCCATTATGGCCCATGAAACAAGCTTTAAGAACGGGTGAAATAAGATGACAACCCAAATGACGCCAAATACATTGAATATAGTATGCGCCCTGGCGGCTCGTTTTCCTGAGGCATTGGCAACCATCGCAGCCAAGTTTGCAGTAATGGTTGTTCCGATATTTTCTCCAAGTACCATTGCGGCGCAATATTCAAACGGCAGCCATCCATTGTTACACATAACCAGTGTAAGCGCAATAGTTGCGGCTGAAGATTGCATTATGATTGTAAGTACGGTACCTATTAATACATAGAGAATTACAGACCAGTTTCCATAGCTGGACCACTTGCGGATAAATTCAATTACCTGAGGGGAATTATTTAAATCCGGAACAGAATTCTTTAAAAATTCAAGGCCAAGGAAAAGCAGAGCAAAGCCTATAATCATCTCTCCTATAGACTTTTTCTTCTTTGACTTGCACATCATAAATACAAAGCCAAAGCCAATCAGAGGAATTGTTATGGAAGAGAGACTTCCCTGGAAACCCAACAATGCAAGCAGCCATGCAGTTACGGTTGTTCCGATATTGGCTCCCATGATTACCCCAATAGATTGGGACAGAGAGAGCAAGCCTGCATTAACAAAACTTACAACCATTACGGTTGTTGCACTGGAGGATTGAATAATTGCTGTAACACAAAGACCTGTAAGAATTCGCTTGAAAGCGTTGGAGGTCATGGCGGCAAGAAAACTTCTAAGCTTGTCTCCTGCAACTTTTTGCAGGGCCTCACTCATCATGGTCATTCCATACAGGAACAGACCCAGCGCGCCGAGAAGTTTTAGAATGCCGTAAACTACATTCATCTTCTTACAATAGTAGTTTGATTCATGGTTCTACAAATGTAATTCTAAAATAGGAGTTAGAAAAATTTTTTTCTTTTAACTTAGCATTCGCATTTAAATGTTAAGATTTTGAAAAAGCTTTTATTCCCGATAGTTCTGCTGCTATTTTGCTTTGCGCATGCCTCTGCTCAGTATTATTATATAGGAGAGGAGCCGTCGGGAGTAAGATGGGGGATGGCTAAGTCTCAGCATTTTACTCTAATTTTTCCAAGGACATTTTCATCCGGTAAACCCATTGATACTTCTTTTGCAAATGCAAATGCAAGGAATTATTTGAAATTAATGGAGTTGAATTATGGAGCAACCGCAGATTCAATTGGGTTGCGTTCCGGACTGTGCAACAGCTTTCCTATTGTTTTGCACATGTATAATGCAAGGAGCAACGGAGTTACCGTCTGGGCTCCGCGACAGATAGATTTTTATGGAATTCCTCCGGCAAATGAAAATTATCCGCAGAATTGGAAAGAGCAGCTGGTGATGCATGAAGGGCGTCACGCCTGGCAAGTTGCTCATTTTACCAAGGGCATATACAAATATCTCTATTGGTTTTTGGGTGACCAGATTACTGGGTTGGGTTCCGGGGTTTATCCTTCTAGATGGATGCTGGAAGGTGACGCGGTGGTTGCGGAGACTGAAAGATGCAATGCTGGCAGAGGAAGAAGCGGTTCTTTCTTATCCTATTTTTTGCTTGATACCAGGGTCCCGGATTTGAGAGGGGAATTGCAGGAGAGAAGCTGGGACCAGTGGAGATTTGGCTCTATAAAACACTATTCACCAGATCATTATGCGCTCGGATATTGGATAAACAGCGCTGCCAGATATGAAACGGGAGATTATAATCTTGCAGATAAAATATTCTCTTTGGAGGCAAAGCAATTTTGGAATGTAAATGTGGTGGCCAACGCTTTTACAACCTATGCCGGAAAAAGCCACAAAGAATACCTCACCGATTCAGAATTTGAAAAGATGAAAAAGCTGTACGCTCCGGCGGAGAAAATTCCGGCAGATTCTATGGCGGCCGTATTGCCTTTTGATAATAAAGTTACAGGGGAGCAGCATGGCTATTATGTTAATTATGACAAGATTACTGTTATTAATCCCGACAGTCTCCTGGCAGTATATTCCGGGTATGGCAGCTCTTCTTATTTGGCGTTGCTTTACAGAGATAAAAATGACGGGAGCTATAAAAGCCGGATACTTAGACACTTTAACGGTTCTGTCAGCAATTTGCTTTATGAAGGCGGAAAGATTTGGTGGAGTGAGATTGTGGCGGATGCGCGCTGGCAGATGCTGAAATACAGCCAAATATACTCTTATGACTTAACGGCGGGAACTACAAAATTGCTTAAGGCCGGAACATATTGGTACAATCCATCCAAATGCGGGGATTATATGGCGGTTACAGAATATTCTCCAGATTCAGATGTCTCTAGTTTGATTCTTGTAAACACGGGTGCTCCAATCTCTTACAATGGAAAGATTGTAGAAGAGGGAGGGAGCATTGGCAGGCTGGCAAGTATGAATGGCCAGATAATGGAAAGCGCTGCAGTTGGTGGGAAAATGTATATGACCGCAGTTACAAATGAGGGAGAAGGTTTGTACATGCGCGAGGGAAATATTAAAAATGTTTTAAACGGAGACGCTGCAATTAAAACGATTATATATCCTAAGAATCAAACAATTAAAAGATTACGTGCTGAGGGAAAATTGCTCTATTTTATTTCTGATTTTTCCGGGAGCGACATGCTGTATTGTTACAATACGGAGAGCGGCAAAATTTTCATGGCCTCTAATGCAATGAATATTTCTTCCGCTCAAATCATTGGGGGAGATGTGTATTATACTGCTTTGAAAACTGCCGGCGGTTTTAAGGCGTATAAATCTTCCGCTTTAAAAATAGCTATTCCCGGAGATACGCTTGGCAATCCACATTATATTGTAGCTGAGGAACTTTCCAGGCAATATAAAGAGACTTTGTGCAATGAGCCAATGGCAAAACTAAAAAAAGATTTAGATGCAGAAGAAGTAACTATCGGGAACTATAATAAATTACAGCATCTGTTTAAATTGCATTCATGGGCTCCGTTCTATTATGATGTTAATTCTATTACTGCGGGAAGCTATGATTCTTTTGTTAATGAGGCGGCTCCGGGCGTGACTCTTTATTCTCAAAACACATTGGGAACTGCAACGGGGATGTTGGGTTATTCATATTTGCACGGTCAGAGCGGAGTGCATGCAAAATTTTCATATTCAGGCTTTTATCCAGTATTTGAATTACAGGTTCATTATAATGACAAGGAGATGGATGATAAGGGCAAGCACTCAATACGCACCTCCGCAATTGTATATATTCCATGGCAATTTAACCACGGAGGATGGAACAGGGGAATTACTCCGCAAATTATGTGGAGTTACAGAAATGACCAGGAGTTATATACAAAACTATTTGTAAAGCAAAATGTTGAGAGACAGCAATTAATAGGGGCCATTAGAGGTTACTGCATGTTGCCTGCGGCGGCTTCTCAAATTTATCCAAGATGGGGAATTGGAGCTAGTGCAAGGGCGGGCTTCAATCCAAACGGCGGAGATAAATTTGGTTCTATTTATGCCGGATATGTGTATGGGTATGTTCCCGGAATTCTTTGGAATCAGGGGCTGAAACTTACTGCGGGATATCAGTATCAGGATATTGGCAAGCATACATATTGGCTTGGTAATCAAATTGATATGCCAAGGGGTATGGATGATGAATATGGAACAAAATATTTGCGGCTGACTGCAGATTATGCAATACCGGTATATCTTGGAGATGTTTCTCTTGGATGCGTTGCCTACTTAAAGAGACTTCAGATAATTCCTTTTGCAGACTATGGAAGACTGAAAAAACTTAACGGCTGGAAAAATATGCATGCGATAGGAGGGGACATTATTCTTGACGGAAATTTCTTTAGGATTGGCTATCCTGCAAGCCTTGGATTTAGATATGCAAACAATGGAGGGGGTCACAATTATGGTGCGCTGCTCTTCTCCATTACATTTGATTAATTATGAAACTGTTTAAGAAAAACACCCTTCAACTTTTTGATTGGATTATTATTATTGGCTCCATTGTTTTTTATCTGGGCTATTGGCTGTATTTGAAAATTGGAAGCGCCGCCGCCGCGCAGTTCAGTGTTATTGGCGCAGTTGCCGGAGTTACCGGACTGGCATGTAACGTATTGTGCGCAAAGAGAAATATTTTCAATTACTTTTTTGGTTTGATAAATGTTTCTCTGTATGCATATATCTCTCTGAAAAACAAAATATACGGAGACTTTGTGCTTAATGCGTTTTATTATTTCCCCATGCAATTCATTGGATTTTTCTCATGGATGAAAAAGCGTGGCGGTACAGATGAAGAGGGAAATAAAGATGAGACGGTTGTCAATACTCTTAAAATGTCATGGGCGCACAGAATTTATTTAATTCTGACGTGTATCATTCTTGTAGTTGCATGCGGTTTTATTCTTAAGGCAATTAATGACCCCCAGCCTTTTAAAGATTCTGCAACTACCGTACTCTCCGTAATAGCTATGATTCTGATGGTTATGACCTATATGGAACAATGGGCAATTTGGATATTTGTCAATACGCTGAGCATTGTCATGTGGGTTGTGGTCTACATGAGAGGGGGAGAGGCTTCTGCGGAGATGGTTATAATGTGGCTATTCTATCTGGCTAACTCTATCAACGGATATATTGTTTGGAAAAAAGCAGCGGAAAAGTCTGCCATGAAAAAGAAATTTGCTGAAACGTTAAAGATTAAAGATTAAAGATGGTTATCAAAATGGGATTTAATTGCCTGCGCAACTTTTGCCCCGGCAAACTCAGTTAATTCCTCTGCGGAAACCTCCCTCAATCTTGCAACGCTTTTATATTTTTGAAGGAGTTTCTTTTCAGTCTCTTCTCCAATTCCATTAATATCACGTAGTTCTGAATTTATCTGGCCCTTGCTTCTCTTTAATCTGTGGAAGGTGATGCCAAAGCGGTGCGCCTCATCCCTGAGTTGCATAATTAACTTTAGTCCTGGAGAATTTTTATCCAAAAACAACGGCGTGGGGTCACCTGGAATTATTAACTCTTCCAATCTTTTTGCAATGCCGATGATTGGGATTTTTTTATTCAGATTTAAATCTGTCAGCGCTTTATATGCAAAATCCAACTGTCCCTTTCCTCCATCTACAACAATCAGCTGCGGCAGTTCTCCCTCTTCCTCTATAAGTCTTGAGTATCTGCGGAATACCACTTCATACATAGAGGCAAAATCATTGGCGCCAACAACACTTTTTATATTAAATTTTCTGTAATCTTTTTTACTTGGCCTGCCGTTTTTAAAGACCACGCAAGAGGCTACCGGATTAGTTCCTTGAATATTAGAGTTATCAAAGCACTCAATGTGTACCGGGGAGTTTTGAAGATGTAAATCTTTTTTAAGCATCTCAACGGACACACTCTTATGTTCAGGATTTTTAAGGGCATCCTGTTTTAAATTTTGGAACTTAAATTCAGAGGCATTTTTCTGACTCAATTCCAGCAGGCTAAGTTTATCCCCGCGCAGCGGAACGTGTACATATTTCTCCTCTCCAAAGATTTTTTCTGATGGTTCAAACGGTACAAGAATTTCCGGGTTGGGAGTTGTGCCGGCGTTTTTAAGTATGTCATAAACATCTAATATAAAATGCGTTAGCATATCTTCTTTACTCTCCTCTATATTCATTTTCAGTTCCAGATTCATGGTCTGAATAATACATCCGCTGCTGACTCTCATGTAATTTCCATAGGCGCTATAATCCGAGAATACAATAGAAAAAACATCAATATTGGATAGCGTAGGCTGTACAATCAGAGATTTGTTGTAGTGAGCGTTTAGAGTTTGCATTCTCTCCTTGTAAATCTCCGCCTCTTCAAATTTCATTGCGGCAGAGGCTGCATTCATTTTCTCTTTAAACTCTCTAACCAACGGAGTGGCATTCCCTTTTAGTATGCTTTTAATGTACTCAATCTGAGTGTTGTACTCTTCTTCTGATATTTTGCCTATGCAGGGAGCTGCGCATTTTTTTATGTGCCAGTTAAGGCACTCTTTAAATTTTCCGTTGTTAATATCCTCTGTATTAAGCTTTAATGAGCAAGTCCTTAACTTAAACAGAGAATGAAACAAATCCAGCAAATGATGAGCATACAGAGCAGAACCATAGGGACCAAAATATAGAGAACCGTCCTTTACCAATCTGCGGGTAATGAACATTCTTGGGAAAGACTCATTCTTAATGCATATCCAAGGGTAACTTTTGCTGTCTTTTAGCAGAATGTTATATTTTGGCTGATACTGTTTTATAAGATTATTTTCCAGCAGAAGTGCGTCTTGTTCACTGCTCACAACAGTATGCTGCAAATCTGCAATTTTGCTCACAAGAACCTGTGTCTTGGCGTTTAATCTGTCGGGATCTACAAAATATTGTCTGACTCTTTTCTTTAAATTTTTAGCCTTTCCAACGTAAATTATTTTGCCGTCAGAATTCAAGAATCTGTATACTCCGGGTTCATCTGGCAAAAGAGATATTTTCTCTCTTAAATTTATTGTATCTTTGTCGCTCACAGGCATGGTTCAACTAGCTGATGGGTACAAAAGTAATTAATAATTCTGAAGTCAAGAGCGCGCTCAAAATTCCTGGAGTGGCTGGTACTTTGGTTGCAGCGGCCGCAATGAAAATTGCCGGCTTTGATAAAATGAATGCAATCTACTCACACATAGCTGATTATCAGGGAGCGTCTTTTGCGGATCATTTGATAGAATATCTAGGCGTTAATGTTGATGTTAATTCAAAAGCGCTGGAAGTTATTCCAAAAACCGGTCCTCTCATTGTAGTTTCCAATCACCCTTTTGGCGGAATTGACGGCATGATTGCCATTAGTGTTCTTAACAAGGTAAGGCCTGATATAAAGGTGCTTACAAATTTCATACTTTCTCAGATTCCAAACATGAAGGAGCAGTTTTTGCCGGTCAATCCTTTTACGGATAAGGCAAATTTGAGGAGTAGTTTCAAAGGAATTAAAGGGGCTGAACAGCATCTTGCAGGAGGCGGAGTGTTGGTTTTGTTTCCGGCGGGAGAAGTATCATCAAATGATAATGAAGAGGGGATTATAAAAGACATAGAGTGGCAGCCATCTATTATTAAGATGATTAAACGTGCCAATGTTCCCGTGCTTCCTGTTTATTTTCATGGTACCAATTCTGCGTATTTTCATTTCTTGGGTAAAATCAGTCCCAAGCTTAGAACGTTGAGACTTCCGGGAGAATTGAATAACAAGAAAGGAAAGACAATACATTTTAGGGTAGGAAACGTTATTCCATTAGATGAACTTGCTGATTATAAAGATAATAGGGTACTCGGGGCTTATCTGAGGAGCAGAACATACGCCCTTGAAGCAAATGTGAATGAGGTTGTTAGCAGAGAATATCAGGTTCCGCTCATTGCGCCTGCAAGTGTAGATAATATTAAATCTGAGTTTAATGAAGCTCCCGACAGCAAGCTTTTTCAGGTGGGGCAGTTTTCTTGCTATCTGTTTGAATACAAGAATATTCCCGCAATAATGCAGGAAATAGGTCTTAGAAGAGAAGAAGCTTTTCGTTTTGTAGGAGAAGGAACAAACAAGGAGAGTGACACGGATGAGTATGATAAATACTACAAACATCTTGTGTTGTGGGATGATTCTAAGAATGAGCTTGCCGGTGCCTACAGGCTTGGTCTGGGCAAGGAGATAATTGCAGAACATGGAATCCACGGTCTGTACACAGATTCCCTTTTTTGTTATAAACCGGAGTTCTCCGCATTGTTAGAGCAATCGGTAGAACTTGGGCGTTCATTTGTTGCAAAGGAATATCAGAAAGATACGCTTGCACTTCTTCTTCTCTTAAAGGGTTTGCTTTATGCAATGCTTAGATACAGAGATGTAAAATATTTAATTGGGCCCGTTAGCATAAGCTCCTGGTATCCGGTTTTCTATAGGAGCGCTATGATTTATTACCTAAGACTTAAACAATATATTCCGGAGTATTCAGTAATGGTAGCTCCCAAGAATCCTTTTGTTCCAAATTACGGCAGAGTGGACATTGATGCTTTGCTGGCTAAAAAGATGGATAGCCTGGAGAGTTTTGACAGGTTTATTTTAAAAATCAGCAGCGGGCAGTACCGTCTTCCTACACTGCTTAAAAAATATCTGAGGCTAAATGCAAAAATTATCAATTTTAATGTTGACCCGGATTTTAATGATTGCGTTGACGGTCTTATCATGTTGAGTCTTAATGATATGCCAACAGATGACATTGACGGATTGTCAAAAGAATTTGGGGACGCCGGCAAAGACGATATATATCGCCGGTTCTACGGGGATGCTTATTAGCCGGCCATTAAACGTTTATTACTCACAGATATATAGCTTATTACGGTACGGGATCATAACCGCTGCCACCCCAAGGATTGCATCTTAGGATTCTCCAAATAGCTAACCACAGGCCCTTTATTGGGCCATATTTTTTTAACGCCTCAACAGCATAGGCAGAACAAGTGGGTGTAAACCTGCAGCACTGCGGCTTAAGAGGGGAGATACAGATTTGATAGAATTTTATGAGAACAAGAAAAGGAATGCTTGCAACAATTTTGATTGTTTTAAGGACTTTGCTCCAGGCTGATGGTTTGATTGCATTTTGCTGGTTGCCAGAATAGGACTGTTTGCTATTTTTCTTTGGAGACTGCATCTGCAATTTGTTTTAAAACTTCTTTGATTTTCTCTTCAATGAGAGAGGAATCCAAAATGTCTTTTGCAACATAACTGATAAAAATATCAATGCTCTCTCCAGCAATGATACTTTTGTTTTTTCTGTAAGCTTCTCTGATTCTGCGTCTTAAAAGATTACGGTCAACGGCCTTTTTAAAGTTGCGCTTGGGGGCAAGAATAAGAATCTTATTTATGCCTCTTTCCGTTTTCATCCAGCTTGTCTTAAACGGGTGAACGAACAACGGCTTCCCTTTAATTTTAAGTTCTTCTACCTCTTTGAACGAGCAGAGGCGTTCTTCTTTTTTAAAGGTGTTTTTTTCTGAACTTTTTTGGGGCATGTTGTCTTCTTTACAGTTGCTTTTTTAATAGCGGTTTTTTTAGCGGGAGCTGTTTTTTTAACTGCGACCTTTTTAACTGCAGCGGGTTTTTTAACTGACGCAGCCTTTTTAGAAAGTGCCGCTTTTTTAACGGGTGCAGGT
>LAHS01000153.1_pt1 | contig 29718 bp, 20 predicted proteins | sample 329651 | NCBI WGS metagenome assembly LAHS01 (sample SAMN03275699, study PRJNA271635) | activated sludge metagenome | isolation source: sample C-1 Sludge from hydrolytic chamber (first chamber) of Anaerobic... | reverse complement strand
GATACCAGTTAGCCTTTCTGCTCATTGCTCTCTGTTCATTACTGCCAACAATCAATCACGCAGCAGCGAAAAAATTACTCTGTTACTCTGTCTTTAAGCCCCAGCAGCAGCGAAAAACTTACTCTGCTACTTTGTCTTAAAAATGCGCTTACTCTGTCTGAAAAATGCGTTTACGCTGCCGGGAGAGCAAATCAAAGGGCGGGAATGCTACTTGGGGTTGCCTTGCCAGTTAACGTCGCGGCTTTCAAAGGGATGCAGCAGCTGGTCAGTGAGTACGGCCAGGTGGAGGCGGAGGGCGGAAGCAGAGGGGCGGTAGGTGCCTAAACCGAATGCGGAATAGACCTTTTGGTATTGTTCGTCGGTAATGGTGATGCCCTCGGTGCGGGCTATCTGCCGGACGGCGGCATGCAGTTGCTGCTGGCTTACCACAGTGGTGCCGGTGGTGTCTATGTGCGCTGCGGGGTAAAAACGGGCCAGGCCGGAGAGCATGCGGTGGGTTAAGGCGCTGTCGGTGTGCAGCCACATCTCGTTGCTCCAGTCGATGCTGCGCCCTTGGGGCTGCAGAATACCTGTTACGGCGATGCGCTGCAAGGGCTTGAAACAAGGGTCATGGCGGTCCTTATCCAGCAAGGGGAGCAGGTAGCCGCCGGCCTCGAGCAGGGCCGTCTGCACCTGTCTGACCGATACATCGCGCGGCCTTACGTGCTGCCTCACGGCCAGTGCCGCTATGACTCCAGCCGCCTGCCCCAGCTGCATCACCACGGGTTGCAGGCGCGTGGTGCCGTTTACCGTCTCCGAAACGGAGATGCACTTCTCTGCCAGCAGCAGTCGGTCGTCGTCGCGCGACACCACGACGCCCGCCGGAATGCCGTACGAGGGGATTGAAGGGTAGCTCTGGCGGGCCGCCCAGGCAGCATCGTAGGCGTAGTGGTGCTGGTCTACGGGGTAATCTCCTACGGCAATGCTCGTTTGGTAGAGGCGGTTGCGTCTCGGGTTCACGATGTCCTCAATCTCCATACGCACCAACCCGCGGAAGCGCCGGCTGTCTCTGAAGTAGGGAATGAGCGGCAGATGGTCGGCCGAAGGATATTCGGGAGCCAGTTCCAAATCGCGAAATCCGAGCTCGTGTTGCAGGAAGTAGACGTAGCGCAGCGTCTTGCGCTTCATCTTCCTGATGGCCCGGGCAACCCTGCGCGGGGTGAGTTTGCGGTAGTCGAGGTAGAAGTCGTTGCCCCAGATGGGCCAGTTGAGCATGTACTTGCCGTGTTGCAGGCGGCCGTAGGAGAGCATCATGTGGGCCGGCCACAGCTTCTGCAGCGTCGTGGAGTCGTTGAGCGGGTTGATGCAGCAGTTGCGGAACTCGCTTGCCCGGTAGTTGCGCGGCCTCGGCAGCAGGCGAGCTGCGGCCGACTGCTGCACGGTAGCCACGTAGGTTACATCCTGCGCCACCCTGCTTGTTTCGAAGCACAGCCCTGCCAGGTAGCCGGCATCGCCCAGCTCGGTGGCATCTATCAGGTAAGAGGCCTTGACCTGCCGCCGTCCCTGCGGTGTGCGGAGCGTGAGGAGCCACCCGTGGGGCAGCCGGCGGAGGCGCTTGAGCTGCGTTTGTTTGCTGACTTGGAGCCGTGGTTGGCGTGCCGTCCATTGTTCGAAGATACGTTCGCCCACGGCGGGTTCAAACATCACGTTGCTCACCCAGCCCGTTTGCAGGGCCCGGAGCGAGCCATAATGGGCCGCCAACGCGTTGCGGAAGTCGCCCCACAGGCCGCTCGGCAGCCTGTAACAGCCGTCTGTGGCACTCACGCCGGCCGCGGTGAGCATGCCTCCCAGCCACGCCGTAGGCTCTGCGAGCAGCACGGAGCAGCCCATGCGGGCGGCCTGCAAGGCTGCACAGGTGCCGCTGGCTCCGCCGCCAACCACCACTACATCGTAGGCGGATGAGTGGGTCGTGGCCGCTGCTGCAGCCGGTTGAGGCAGCAGCAGACCGAAGAGGAGGGCGGTAAACAGCGGCTTGAGGATGGGCATAGGGTAACGGGAAGGGCAAAAAGAAATGGTGGTGGCGGCGGTTCAAGTACGGGTCATCGCTTCTCCCAGTCGTCTTTCACGTAGCTGTCGGGGTAGGTTGAGCGGTTGAGCACGTTGCCGCGCAGCTCGCGGATGTAGGTATCGAAGCTGCGGCGGTTCTCCTTCAGCACGATGATGCGGCCACCCGCGGACAGGTGGTTGTACACGGTGTTGCCGCCGGAGTAGCGGCCGTAGCCCAGTACCATGCCCTGGTAGCAGAGCGTGTAGTCGTTGTCATGGTCGTGACCGCAGAAGATTGCCATCACGTCTCCGCCGAATTTCATAGCCGAGAACATGCCCGTGTTGATGCTCGGAGGGCATGATGCCTCCATGCGGGTGCCTATGAGCACAGCATCTTCGTCCTTGCAGGCCTGCGAGAACTCGGGTACGGGAATGTGGAAGAAGGCCAGGGCGGGCAGCGGAGTGCCGCCGTTGGCAGCGGTGAACTGGCGGTTCTGCTGCCTGTACCACTGTACCTGCTCCTCGGTAAGCCAGGCGTAGCCCTTCACCTCGGGGCGTTGGGACATGCTGTGGCTGTCGAGGCAGTAGAGCAGGGCGGCCGTGCGGCGGCCGTCGTGCGAGCGTATGGGCAGCACGTAGTCGGGCGATTCCACGCCGCCACGTGGCGGCATGATGCTGTGGGGTGCCTTTTGTGCCATGTCGTAGAGCGTGTGCAGGGGCACGTCATGCTCGCAGTCGTGGTTGCCGAAGAGGTAGGCAAAGGGCACGCCGTGGCGGGCAACGCGGTTGAGCACCAGCTGCAGCGTCTTGTCGGCTGGCGCGGAGAAAACCACGTCGCCCGTGAGCAGCACCAAATCGGGCCGTTCGGCGGCGATGAGGCGGTCGATGCAGTTGAGCGCGGTGTCCGACTTCGGGTTGCCGTACTGCACATGCAGGTCGGTCAGCTGCAGGATTTTGAACTCTCCGTTGTCGCGGAATTTAAGGTTCTGTGCCATTGCAGCGGCGGTACAAAGAAGCAGCAATGAGAGCAGGAAGGCTGCTCCGGCCTTTGTAACCGGTGTCAGCAGGGCCTGCATTGCGTGCTGCGCAGCCTGTCGGTTGCGTGCTAAAAAGGTGTTATGCGGGTTGTTCGTCATTGTTCATGGTCTGTTTTAAGCTATTCATAGAGTTCCTGCTGCTGCTCTACATGGGCAAACTGGCAGAGGAACCCGGCATATCCGGCCGCCACGGCTGCGGCAAACCGGCGGCCTTTCTCGGCGGTGGAAAGCGACGGGTTGCCTATTCCGGTATCGGCGGGCGAGGCGTACGACCAGTTGCGGGGCATCCACACCTTGCCCTGGCGCAGGGCATCAATCTTGAAGCCGTGGCCCTCTCCGGGTCCTGCCTCGTGGAGGCTGACCAGTTCGGGGTGGTAGTGCATCATGACGGAGGTCTCAATCTCGTCGGCATGGTCGCCCGGTTGGTCAAAGTAGTCGGCTGCCGGGGCCATCTTGAACCATTCGCCGCAGGCGATGAAGAAGTCGGGATAGGTCGTAGAGAGGTCGCGCAGCATGTTCTTGAAGTTGTTGCCGCCGTGGCCGTTCACTATGACCAGCCGGCGAAACCCTTGGTGGTGCAGCGATGCAACGATGTCGGTAAGGATGGCGCGCTGCGTGTCGTAGCGCGAGTGGATGCAGAAGCAGAGGTCTCGCTGGCCCGGGTTCTGCGAGCCCATGGTTACGGGCGGCATGACCATACATCTTACTCCGTGCTCCTCGAAGGCGCGACGGGCCGCATCAACGGCTATGTGGTGCGAGAGAATACAGTCCGTGAGGTAGGGCAGGTGCAGGTTATGGGGCTCCGTGGCTCCCCACGGCAGCAGCACGATGTCGTACTGCTGGCGCCGTGCCATGCCGTAGGTAGCAGTGCATAAGTCGAATTCGCGTGTCTGCATTGCGGTGGGTTACAGGGTTTTCAGGATGTCCTGGCAGAGCGTGTAGCACTGTGTCATCATGCGCGGAATGTGGAACGGGCCCTTGAAGAGGTTGCCTTTGGCGGGCTGGGCCACGGTGCCGTCGCGGTGCAGATAGCCGTACCACTCGCCGTACTGGGCGTCGGGGAAGTGGGCGTAGGTCCACTCGCTGATGCGCTGATGGCGGCAGATGTACTCCACATCGCCTGTGGCAAGGTAGGCGTAGAGCGAGGCGATGATGGCTTCACACTGCGGCCACCAGAACTTCATGTCTTGAGAGTAGTCCTGCGGAGGCAGGTTGCGGCAGTCGCGGAAGTTGATGATGCCGCCGTACTGCTTGTCCCATCCCCAGTCCCACGACCAGTTGAAGATGGTGAGAGCCATTTCGAGTATCTCTTGGTTCCAGTTTCGGTGGCGCGCTTCCTCCATGAGGAACCAGCTCGTCTCAATGCAGTGGCCGGGGTTGATGGTGCGGGTCATGTTGGTGTCTACGAACTCTCCGCCCGGTCCTACACTCTCCAGGAGGGCCTTGAACTCCGGGTGCATGAAGTAATCCTTGAGCTCGCGGATGGAGCCATCTATCTGTTGGGTGAGCTTGGAGTCGTCGATAACGGCACGGATGCGGCTGCCCACGTTGATAAGTATCATCACGATGCTGTGGCTGCGCAGGTTAACCTCGGGCTCGAACTTAGGCTCCAGGAACCCCGGTGTGGTGAGGAAGCGCTGCGTGTCGTCAAATACCTTCATGGCTTTGCGGGCATATTCCTTGTCGCCGGTTGCTAAGGCATACTCCGACATGGCAATGGCAGCAAAGGTTTCGGAGAATACATAGCGGCGCTTACGTAGCGGTCGGCCGTCGGTGGTGACAGAGAAATACATGTGGCCGTCGGCATCAAAGCAGTATTTCTCCATGAAGTCGATGGTGCTCTTGGCAGCATCAAGCCACTCTTGGCGCTTCTCCACGTTGTTGTATGCAAAGGCGCAGACGAATGCAAAGCGCCCCTGGAACCAGACAGACTTGGTTGTATCCATCAGTGAACCGTCGCGGTCAACGCAGGTGTAGACGCCTCCGTGCTCTCTGTCCCAGCCGTGCTGCATCCAGAAAGGCATGATGTTTTGTGTCAGGTCGTTCTTGTACGACGTGCTCCAATCCTCTATATATTTCCTTATATCCATAGTGCTGATGTTTTAAAATTGGTTGCAACGATTGAAGAAATCTATACTCTCCAGCTCTGCTTTCATCCGGGCCTCCTCTTCATCGGTCATGTTCTGGAACGGAACACGGTTAGGACCGAGGTCAAAGCCTATGAGCTTCATGATGCGTTTGCCCGCTACGATGTTGCCGCGGTAGTGACAAATCACGTTGATGACCAGCTGTGCAAAGTTCTGATGCTCGCGTGCAGCCTCTATGTCGCCCTTGTTCCAGGCCTCGATGATGGCTACCAGCTCGCGTCCGTTGTAGTTCGTGGTGCCGCCTATGCCTCCCTTGGCTCCTCCCTGAGCAAGAGAAGGCAGGATGGTCTCGTCTTGTCCGTGCAGCATGTCGTACTTCCCGTTCTTGTACAGGCGGCATTGGTTGTACTCGTACAGGCTTTCGTAGGTGTATTTGATGCCGGCGAAGTTCGGTATCCGGCCGTCTACAGCCTCCAGAAGCTCCGTCATGGGCAGGTAAGCGCCGTTAAATGCCGGTATGTGATAGTAATAGAACGGCAGCTGAGGTGCCGCTGCAGCTATCTGCTCGCAGTATTTAACCAGCTCCTCAATGCGACTGATGTGCGGGAAAGGAGGCGCCATGGAGCCTATTCCCCATGCACCAATCTGCTGCGCGTGGCGAGCCAGTTCAACGCTGTCGCGCAAGCAGCAGCTGCCAACGTGGACAATAACCTTGAAACCCTGTGGTGCCACGCTCACCCAACGTTCTGCCAGAGCCTTTCGCTCGTCGGTAGTAAGCATGTAGCCTTCGCCGGATGACCCGTTGATGAATACGCCCTGCAGTCCGTTCTTCTGCAGCATGGCAGCATAGGCTGCTATCGGTTCGAGGTTTACATCTCCGTTCTCGTGAAATGGAGTGAACGGAGCATCAATAAGACCAATGATTTTTTCCATAATCGAATATCTTTATTCTATCGTTAATATATGCTATTCCATATTGTCGGTTTTGGGCTTCAGGGTGGCCAGTTGGAGTACCAAGGCTACGGCAACGATGCCGCCAAGCAGGGCGAAGCCCGAGCCCAGGCTGCCTCCGTCGGCCCATTTGCCGAACACCTGCGTAACGGCAGCGCCGGCGAACACGCCCGTCATGTTCATGATGCCGTAAGCTGTGGCGCGGTATCTGGACGGGATGAACTGGCACAGAATGGGCATGTTGTTGGCATCGAACATGCCGTAGCCGATGCCGAAGAGCAGTCCGGCGCCAACCACTGCTGCCATGCTGTGGCCGTAACCCAGCAGCACGAGCGAGGGAATGGTGAGCCCCAGGCCTATTGCACTGGTGTAGATGCGGCCGCGGAGGTTACGCTGAACCCACTTGTCGGACAGGAAACCGCCGCAGATAACGCCAACGAAGGAGGATGCAGCTATGGTAATGGTTGATATGGGGCCGGCATTTTCCATCGGGATGCCAAGGTTTTCGGCAAACAGAGTGGGCAACCAGTTCTTCGTGGCCCATCCAGGAAGGCTGGGAACGGCAAAGTAGAAAAGGATTACCCAGAAGGCCCAGTTAGACAGCACCACGGCAAAACCGCTGAAGAGTGATGCCTTCTTGCCCTCTGGTCCTGCGCCCGGTGCTGCTTGCCCGTGGTTGGGGTTCTCGTGGAGCAGTGCCATCAGGAACAGTGAGTAGGCTATTCCGATGACGCCAAACCAGTGGAAGGTCTCCTTCCAGGACAACATGGCGGCCACTACGGCACCAAATCCGCCGATTGCCTGGCCCACGTAGATGCCCGTCATGTGAATACCAATGGCCAGCGAGCGTGACTTTCCCTGGTGCCAGTCGGCCAACAGGGAGAGTGCGGAGGGAATGTACAGCGCCTCGCTGATGCCCATGAGGCCGCGCAGAATGTAGAGTTGGTGGAAGTTAGTGGCAAAACCCATGAGCAAGGTCACGGCCGACCAGACGAACAGACTGCCCACCACGAGCCACTTGCGGCTCACCTTGTCGGCCACGAGTCCGGCGAATGGCGATACAATACCGTACACCCAGAGGAACACGGCCATCAAAGCACCGAAGGCCTCGGCCTGGTTCAGCTCCCGTATGTCGGCCTTCATGGCCTGCTGCATGGTCGACAGCATCTGCCGGTCCATGTAGTTGAGCAGTGCCACCACCCAAAGCAGGCCCACCACTATCCAGGGATAAAAGTTCTTTTCTTTCAGTTTCATGTGCGCTCTGGTTATTTAAAGGTGAGGCGATAGATTTCGGGCGTGCGGATGCCGGGCTTCAGCTCGCCGCCTATCAGGTAAACATGACCGGCGTGCTTGGCCAGGGCGGCACCGGCGCGGGCCGTTACCTGAGTCTTGCCGGCTGTGTACCAGCGGCCATTGCAGTATATGCTGACGTAGGGATTGAACCTGTACCACTCCACCGGATGCGTCATGTAACCCGGCTGCGGATGGTTCACGGCATTGAGGAATACGTCCTTGTTCACGCCTCCCACGGCCAAGATGCAGTCGTCTGTGAGGTTGATGGCAGCCGCACCGCCCAAGAAGATGGCGCTTCCCTGGCAGTCGGCAGGAGCCGGCAGCGTATCAGGCGCAGCCTCAAGGTCGGCAAACCGGCTGCCTTCTATGTGCAGCGTGGCCGGTCGGTCGGCTGTCTTGGCGGTTGAACCGCCCCACATGCAGAAGGCTCCTTCTGCCCATCCGCTTACCGGCTGGCCCAGTTTGGCGCCGTTGGCAATGGGCACCAGCTTCCAGCCTTCGCACGTGCGGTCCAGGTTGAGCACACACAGGCAGCTGCCGTTGCTTACGATTACCTGGCTGCCACATCTGCTTCCGGTAAAGTTATCCATGCTTACGGGCAGCTGGGGCAGCTGCTTTACCTGCGCTTTTCCGTCCTCGAGCCACACTTGGTAAACCTCGGCGAAGCTCTTTTCGGCATTGTTTCCGCCTATGCAGAGCATGCTGTTGTCAAGCTGAACAGTTACTCCGTAGGCGCAATCGTTGGGCAGCAGGCCCACTTGAGCCCACTCCAGCGTCGTGCCATCGGTGATGCGGGCGGCGTAGATGCCGCGGTAATATCTTTTCTTGCCGCCTTCGGCCGCCGGTGCCTCGGGGAAGTTGCATCCTCCGGCCAGCAGCAGAAAGTCTCCGGAGGTGCCGGCGAAGCAGGCCGACACGCCCTTCTCTATGCCAGGCTCGGCAGAAGGAAAACCGTTCATCTTCTCTATGCTCGCTAATTGAGGCCCCTGCGCGTGAGCCTGCAGAGGGCTTGAGATAACTGTCGTCATGATGAATAGGTGTGTGATTAGTGATAACTTCTTCATTTGCTTACTTCTTCTTCAAAGGTGCTGCACGGCAGTACGGCTCCGTTAACCAGGTTGGCACGGGTGTAAGGCTGCCATGCGTACCTTACGCTTACAGGTTGGCTGACTTGCTGACTGCTCACAGTGGCCTTGCCGTCGCTGATGTGGGCCGTGGCCGGATGGTAGATGCCGTCGTCGCCGGCAAGCTCAAAACCGATGACGGAGGTGCCCGTGGCGTGCAGTCCCTCGGCGTTCTTAAACGTGAGCACCAACTCTCCGGCACCGCCCTTGGTGGCCTGCAGAGCTACGCCTGCACATGCCGGGCCCTCTGAAACCAGGCTGTGGCCGTAGGTGTGGCGCAGAGCCTGCCGGGCAAGTCGTTCGCCCACGGGCTGCTTGTTGCGGTAATGAACGTCGAGCGAGTCGCCTACATCGGTCGTTACCACCATCCACGTATGAGGCAGCTGCTTGGCCAGAAGCCTCTGCGAGTTACGGAACTCGGGCCACGACGGGCGGTTGAGGCTCGACAGCTGGACAAAGTAGAAGGGCAAGTTGCCGTTACCGAAGAATGCTCTCCAGCTCTTTTCAAGCAGCGTGAAGAGGCGGGCGTGCAGCTCGATGTTGTGTGCGTTCGATTCTCCCTGATACCAGGCCACCCCTTTGATGGCATAGCCGCGGAGCGGTAACATGCCGGCCTCGAACATGTAGGCCGGCTGGTAGGGGTGGCGCTGCAGCTTGGGGTTGGCGGCGTTGCTGATGTTGAGCAGTGCCCGCTCGCGTGCCCACGGCTGGCCGAAGTCGCCGTGATACCAGTCGCGGAGTATGGCCGGAAATTCCCATTCCAGCGTGTGGCGGTCTATCCACGACTCGGTGGTGGTGCCGCCCACGGCATTGCAGATAATGCCCACGGGTACCTGCAGGCTGTCGGCCAGCTGTCGGCCGAAGTGGTAGGCAACGGACGAGAAGTGTGCCACGCTCTTGGGCGAGCACTGCTGCCAGCCTTCGTGCCGCAAGTACAGCAGCTTGTTGACCGAGTCCAGGGCCTCGCGGGTCCATTGGGTGGCGTTGGTGGGGTAGGCGGCCGGCATGTTGTACAGGTGCAGCAGCCGCTGACTGGCGGCGCCGGCCGTATCGGTGCGGGCGCTCCTTGTGGCCATCACGGGCAGTTCCATGTTCGACTGGCCCGAGCACAACCAAACTTCGCCCACGTAGATTGGGCTTAGTGAGAGCTTGCCGCTCCGGGCCACAATCTTTGCCTGGTAGGGGCCGCCGGCCGGTGTGGGCCTGAAGGCAACCTTCCACCGGCCGTCGGTTCCGGCTGTAGCCTTGAGTGTAGTGCCGTTGAAGGCAACTCTTACGGTCTCGCCGGCGTTGGCCGTTCCGCTGAACACCACGGGTTCATGCTGCTGCATGACCATTCCGTTGCCGTAGAGCGGGTCCATGCGCAAGCCGCCGTAGTTGCCCGTGAGGGCCGAATATACGGTTTGCGCAAGGATACCGGCACCCTCGGGGTTGGGGTGGATGGCATCGGGGAAGAGGTCGGGACGGGGATAAAAGGGCGAGAAGAGGTCTATAAGCCCCACGTTGTTGCTCCTGGCAATCTGACGGATGTGCTTTCGGATGGCTTCATGCCAGTCTCTGGTGCCGCTCTCGAAGCGGGGATGGCGGTCAAAGATGGGCGTGAGCAGGCAAATCCATATCTTCGCCTTGGGGTTCACGGCCCTGAAGCTGTTGATGAGTGTCTGATAATCGGAGTTGAAATCACTGTTGTAGTTGGGCCAGTTACGCGGGTCGGTGTCGTTCAGTCCGAGGTGCAGCACCACCATGTCGGCCTTGTAGGCCAGCGCGTCGCGGTATTCCTGCTGCTCGTTGTAGGGCCTGTGGCCTTTACGAAGCAGCGTTGTGCCGGAATGACCGAAGTTTCGCACCTCGTAAGATTTTCCCAGCAAGCGCTGCAACACTACCGGGTAAGCCTGCCTTGCCCTGTCAGGCAAGCCCAGTCCATACGTAACGCTGTTGCCTACGCAGGCCACCTTAATGGGGTTGACAGCTGCAACCGGCAGCAGTATGAACCATAATAGCCAGATAAAACAGGTTCTTTTCATGTGATGTAAAACTTCTGATTAAAACCCATGCAGGGTAAAAGGCAGTGGCTGCTCCGTGTTTTCACTTTGGCTGTAATACCCTGTTGGGAGTTGCAAATATAACCAGTTCTGACCGAATATCCAAAATATTTTCTATAAATCTTTAGTGGTTTATTAAATTATTTGTGAATAGCGTGGGTTTTATGGGGTTCTTGCAAGAAACTCGCTCGTATCAAATAAAAGTGCAGTTCTTTGTCGAGGTGCCGGCCGTTAAACTGTACCTGCCGTATATGAGCTATCCTTCAAGCCTCCTGAACGGTGCTTTCAAGGCTGTTGAAAGATAGGTTCAAGGGCGTTGAACGATACCTCTTGCAGAGTGCCTGCAGGCAGGCGGGTTTGCTGATGGAGAGCCCACTCCGGCCTCGCAAAGGGAGGGAGCAGAGATGAGGAGAGCCTACCCCCGCCCTCCCAAAGGGAGGGAGCATTGTTGTGAGCGGCGGGTGGATAGGGTAAAGACTGCTGTTTTTGTCTCTATGTTATCCACTACGATAAAGGCTCCCTCCCCTTGGGAGGGCGTGGGTAGGCTTTTCCTCCCCTTGAAAAGGGAAGGTTAGTAGGGGATGATTTGTCCTGCTTCTTTGCCAATAGCTGTTATTTGGTCATCCCCTCCTCCGCCTCCCCTTTCTAAGGGGAGGTTACTGGTTTGCCTTTTCGTTATTATCTCCTTACTTATTCCTACAAACGAACAAACCAACAGCAGTAGAAAATTTATTCTGTTACTCTGTCTGGAGCGGCAATAAGACATAGTAACAGCATAACAGAAGCTGCAAAACGATAAGCTGTTGCGCTGCCTTTACAAGTCAATGGTAAACCGGCAGGGAGCGTACAGTGGCGGTTTCTTCTCTTGGAACGGAAAGGTTGGGAAATGGCAACGCAGCAGGCTGCGGGCAATGGGCAGGCAAGGTGGGCTGCTTCTGATGAAAACGCAGCTGAAAAGAACTATCCTGCTACGTAGCTTTCTCTATGGCAGGATGGCGGAGGAGATGTGGAGGGAGGGAAAAAGAAAGGGCATCGGTTATGTGAAACCGATGCCCCGGAGTGGCGGAAGTGGCTGTTACGGGAGTGTACTGAGGTACTTGTCTATGCCCTGCTTCAGCGAGTTCCAGTAGTCGAAGTTGCGCACGTGAACCATGTCGAACACGAAGTAGCCGTCGGCAGCGTTGATACAGGCGTCGACGGAGTTGGTTACTGCCGGGCCGGCATTGCCGTTTTCAAATCCGGTGGGGTTGCCAACATCGGGTCCGGCGGCAAACGGCACGGCGCCCTGCAGCAGCTTGCGGGCCTGCTGGCAGAAGCCTTGCATGGTCCACTCCGTGGTTCCGTACACCTCGGAGGCTGCGGCATAGGCCCCCAGCAACATGCAATCGAGCTTGTCGGCGTAGCCGTATTTCTGGTAGTCGGCATTGGCCCACTGCGGGTAGTCGGCGGCAGGATTGTACTTGCTGCTGGCCCAGTTTACGCCCATCTCGTAGTAGGTGGAGTACCATGCGCCCACGTAAACGCCCACCTTGATGTCGGGGTTGAGGCCGTGAACCTTGTCCGTAACCCGCCCAACGAAGTCGTAGATGGTCTTGGCGCGGAAGGCCAGCCAGTCTTTGAAGTATTTGCCGGGTGCTGCGGGCAGCGAAGCTGTGCCCGGCTGCAGTACATCGGCAGCGAAGTCGACGCTTTCTACGCCCAGATAGTCTTCAAACTTCTTTCTTGTTACATCCGAGAAGTCGGACAACAGGTTGTCGAACCGGCACCGGTCGAGGAAGATGGCGTCGATATCGTACTTGCACAGGTCGGCTATGAGGTTGAGCAGGTATGCCTGCACTTCGTCGTTGCATGGATTGAGGAACTTTGTGCCGTAGTATCTGCTGTCTGCCGGGTCGGTTGAAGTTAAGTCCAGCTCATTCGTCAACCCGTCTTCCAGGTTGAGGGTTGTTACCCACTGCCGCTTGTCGGCATCGCGGAACACGGCTCCCTGCTCGCCAAGTCCGTAGGGATTGAGGGTTCCGCCCACGAATGTATTGAAGGCCGCATCGACCTTAAGTCCCAGTTCGTGGCCGATGTCTATGAAAGCCTGCAGGTAATCCCAGGTGGCCGTGCGCTCAAAGTACCGGTAGTTGGGGCCGTCCCAGTAATCGAGCTTGGTTATCTGGTCGGTGTAGGAGGTCTTGTAAAGCACGTCGCCCATGGAGGGACGCACGTCTACCACCACATCCGTAAAGCCGGCATCCTTGGCTTTCTGCAAGTCTTCGCGTATGTTGTCCTTGCTGTTGGTAAAGCGCGGGAAGTTGGCGGTGGCGTCAATCCAGATATAGCGCGGCTTGGCCTGTGTGGTTTCCGGCTTTGGAGAAGTTCCGTCCCACTGCCAGTTCTCGAGCGTGCGTTCGTGCTCTTCGCCGCTGCATGCACTCATTGAGCACATGCAGGCGGCAAAGGCAAGGATGTAATCTGCTATTCTTTGTATCTTCATGTTTGCTGTTTTTAACGGGTTCGTTATTTGTCAATGCAGTCAACCTGCAAGCCTCCGAAGGAGAGGTGGGTGTTGGAGGCGTAGAAGATGTAGAGGATGTAGCCATCCTCCGACGGGGTTATGAGCACGTCGCCGAAGCGGCCGTCGGCTGCAGCGCCAACCGAGCCGTACAGGTCGCCCATGGTATAGGTGTACTTCAGCGAGCTGCTTGTGTCTATGGTGCCTGACAGGGTGGCGGGAGCGGTGGCATCGTAGAGGTAGATGTGCCCGGGCAATCCCCAACTCGGCCAGTAGCCCATCTCAAAGACAGAGAGGTAACGGGCACCGTTAAAGTCGCGCACATCGGCTGCTCCGGTGTTGTAACCCCAGCCTGCGCCGCTGCTGTTGCCACTCAGCAGCTGGGTGGCATTTTTCCAGTCCTTGGCGTAGTAGAGCGGACAGTTGCCGCTGTCGTAGTAATCGAACAGGCAGCCGTCGGCCGTGTTGGTGCTGTAGGCCACCACTTTGGAGACGCCGTCCTGGCCGCCCCAGGCGTTTACACCGCTGAAGAGAATGTTCTCTGCGGGGCCTGCCTGCCCGTTGGTAACAATCCAGCGGATGGCGTTCTGACAGTTGTACGGAGTAGCGGTAATGATGGCGTTGCCGTTGAGGTCGCCCTGCACATGCAGGCGTGCACCTATGTCTACGCCCAGATTGTTGGGGTAGGAGAGGAATAGCTCGGGTGCCGTGGTAACGGAATTGGTCTTCCAGATGTGGAGGGTCTGCCCGCTCTGGGCAAAATCGCAGATGAGCATGTTGCCCGCACAGTCGCTGGTAATGGCTCCGGTGGCTTTGGCCGAGCCTAAGTTGATGGTGCCCATCAGGGTGCCGGTGGCCTTGCGGAAATACTGCGGCACGGAGCCGTCGCCCAGATTGAGTATGACCGAGCCGCCAATGCAGGCCAGGGTAGGATGCGTGGCGGCCGGGTTGGTAACGCCCAGCGTGGTCATGTCGTTCTCAAAGAGTTTGGTCTCGCTGCCTGCCCGGTAGCCGCTCTTGATTTTCTGCGGTACCTGCTTGATGACGGTATAAGTGGCTTTATCGGTGCCGTTGTCGGCAGTAACGGTAAATTCTACCGGGGTGTTGTAGTTAAGAGGCTGTGCAGGGTCGGGCGAAATGGTGGCATGGGGCGAGAGTGTGACGTCGGCCGTCATGTCAGTCAGGTCTTGTCCGGTAGCCAGGTAAATGGTTTTGGCAGCCTCGTCTATTACGCCCGTGAAGTCGCCCGGCTGCAGGGCAAAGGCCTTGATTTGGCATTTGTCCGACCGGGTCATCTGCCCGGAGATGGTGATAGACTTCTGCTGGCCATAGGGGTCGGTGTAGGTAAACTCGTTCTTCTTGGTAAGGTCGAGCACTCCGAGACCGGGTTCCAGCTTGCAGTTGTTCTCAAGGGTAGCGACAATCTTCATGGATTTAAGATATTCTTCCGTGGTGTTGTCGCTCTCCTCCGGGTAATAATAAGGTATGGGGATAACGTAATCGGTAATGTCCGAGCTGTTGTCAATCTGCCAGTTAACTGCGAGCTTATCCACGTTGGGGCCGGCAGTGAAGTAGGCGGCCAGACTCGACAGCCCCGCACGGTTGGCCGTAGGTGCCACCTTCTCCTCGTCGGCACAGCCGGCGAGCAGGAGCAGGGCAACCAGCGAGCCTGCAATGTATGATAGTTGCTTTTTCATGTTCTGATGTTTTTTGATGGTTATTTCCACTCCGGGAATTGTTCAATCTCGCTGTTGTTGTTGATTTCGCTCTGCGGAATGGGCAGGCGGTTCATCTTCTGCGTGAAGTTCAAGTCCTGGTTGTCGACAGTTACGTAGGTATATTTGAAGTGGTCGCCCTGCTTCTCAATCCTGAAGCCGTGGCGCCGGATGCCGGTGAAGGCCTTTTCGGCCAGTGCCCAGCGCCGCATGTCCCAGTAGTAGAGCCCCTCGAAGGCCAGTTCCACCTTGCGTTCATGGCGGAGGGCGGCAAACAGATTGTCGCCGCTAAGGCCTGCAACATCGGGCAGTGACACTCTGCGGCGTACCTTGTTGATGTACTCCATGGCCTGCTTGTTGTCGCCGGTGCGGTAGCAGGCCTCGGCATAGTTGAGGTACACCTCGGCCAGACGGAACGCTATCCAGGGCTGCGTGCTGGCCTGCTGCTCAGCGTAGGCGTGGCTCTCGTCAACGAACTTGCGCAGGTAGTAGCCGGTCGTTGTACGGCCGTCGGCCTTTGGTTCAACCTGCCACTGGCACCATCCGTCGATACCACCCACGAAAGGCTCTATGGTACGGTCTCTCCACGCAGCTCCGTTGTAGAGTATGGTGGCCTGGAAGCGCGGCTCAAGCTGGTCGTAGGGCGGGGCGTTAAGCGTGCCTTCCTCGCCATGCCAGGCAGTCCAGTCGGCCTTGCCTCCTGTTGCCAACTCGTATTCCTCGACCATGTCCTGGGTTGGAGTGGCGTAACCGCCCGTCATGGCCATGGCTGCCGTGGTGTGATCTCCACCCGGAGCGTAGTATCCATCGAAGCTGTGACTCATGTTGGACTGGATGTCGTAGCTGTATTGGTATATGTCCTCGCTGTTGCCATCGGTAAAGGCATCGGCATAGTTAGGGGTAAGTTCATAGCCCATGGCGAACACTTTGTCGCAGGCTTCCTTTACGGCTGGCCAGTTGCCGGCGTAGAGCATGGCACGCGAGAGGAGCGCGTAAGCGGCACCACTGGTAAGCCGGCCTTTGGCGTTGGTGCTTACTGGCAGGTTCTGGCCGGCATAGGAGAGGTCGTCGTAAACAAACTTCCACCCGTCTTCCTCGGAACTCAGCGCCTTGTTGGTGCTGATTTGGCTGAGGTCGCTGTATAGGATAGCCTGATGGTAGCGCTTGAGCAGCTCGTAATAATACATGCCCCGGAAGAAGCGCAACTCGGCCTCGAGGCGCCTGGTGGTGGCCTCATCGAAGCTGCTGGCTTGCAGTTTGACGAGCGACTCGTTAGCACGTCTGATTTGTTCGTAGGTACTTTCCCATACGCCCATGTAGACATCAACGTAGCTGGGCGACAGGATGATGCCGCCGTAGGAAATCTCGCTGGGGATATAACAGTGGGCGTTGTAGTTCATGTTGCCGTACTTGAACTCGTCGGTAAGTCCTTCTGTCATTCCGACTGCACACTGGTAGGTGTTGAAGCTGCCCATGTTGGGAAGGTCGGCATAGTGATAGTTTACTGCCATTTCAGCATATTCGGGCTTGCTCCACACCAGTTTGTCGGTAGCTTTGTTGGTAGGATCAATGTCCAGGAAGTCGTTACAGGAGGCCAGTCCAATAACAGCCAACAGGCAGAGACCAATATGTTTTACTTTCATAATACTTTCCTTTCTTGATTAGAATGTTACGTTTATGCCACCCATGAACGTGCGCTGCTGCGGATAATAGCCGTTGTTTACGCGCGGAGATTCGGGGTCGATGCCGGTAGGAAGGCTGTCGATGGTAAACAGGTTGGAGCCTTCAACATAGAGACGGATGCGCTGGATGCCGATGGCTCTGAGCCAAGCTTGGGGCAGGGTGTAGCCTATCTGGGCTGTCTTGAGGCGGACGTAGTCGCCTTTTTTCATCCAGAAAGTGGAGGCCAGACCGTTGTCGCCGCCATGACTGAGGTTGCCCGTGGTTAGTCGTGGGTACTCGCCGTTGGGATTGTCTAAGCTGTAGGATTTCTGAACGAGCCAGAGCGGGGAGTTTGCTCCTTCCTTGAAGGTTTGCGTCCACACGGTATTGTCATCGGCTCCGTTGTAGTATGTGCCAAGCAGAGAGACGTCGAAGTCGAACCCACCGGTAAACTGAAGGTTCAGGTCGATGCCGTTCCAGGTAGCTCCCAAGTTGAGTCCGCCCATGATTTGAGGCCTGTTGCTGCGCCCGGTACGGGCACGGTCACCCTCCCATGTTATCTGTCCGTCGCCGTTCAGGTCCTTGAATTTGATGTCGCCCACGTTGGGTCGCGAGCCGTACCAGGCCGACTTGGTGATTTCTTCCTCCGAGCGATAGAGGCCTTCGGCTATCCAGCACTCATAGCTGTCTACGCTTGTGCCTACCACTTTGAGTTGGTTGGAGGTGTTGGGACTGTCCGGATAACGCAGCCACTTGCTCTTGGCGTAAGTCATGTTGAGGCTGGCATGGTAGCTGAATGGCTTACCTGCCAGGCTGAACGAGTTGCGGTGAGAGATTACCCACTCAAAACCGTAGTTGCTGTAGCGGTTGTTGTTCATGTACGTAGGATAATATCCGCCCATGGAAGGTGCCTTGTCGCCACCCATGGCGGCCAGCAGGTCGTAGTTCAGGTTGTAGAACCAATCGAATTCCAGCCCCAATTTGCCGTTCCAGAGCGTGGCATCGAAGCCGATGTTGGAGGAGCGGGTCTTGGACCAAGTGAGCTCGGAATTGGGCACGCCCGTAGTGTAGAGCGTGCGGTAAGCAGCTCCATCGAAGATGCGGTTGCCCCCGATGCTGTAAGTGGAGAGGAACGAAAAGGCCGGTACTCCGTCGTTACCTAAAAGTCCGATGGAGCCTCTGAGCTTGAGGTCGTCGAGCCAGGAACGCGTTGACTGCATGAACGGCTCGTTCGAAATACGCCAAGCTGCCGAGAAAGAGGGAAAGAACCCCCACCGTTTGCTGGATACGTTGCCGTTGAAGTTATAGGAACCGTCGTATCGGCCGCTGAATTCTGCCAGATAGGTGTCGGCATAGTCGTATTTCAGTCGGAACACGTAACCGGCCGTGCGGGTATGTCCGCTGTAGCCGTCGACGGGATTTTCTTTCAGTGCTGTACCGAAGGAGAGTTCCGGAAGCTCGGCAAAAGGCACGTGGTCGGCATAGGCAGCCATCGTACTCGATTTGTAGTCGCGCCCTTCTACCAGCAACATGGCATCCACGTTGTGTTTTTCGGCAAAGCGGCGAGCATATTCCACACTGAACTGTCCGATGAGTTGCTCGGTGGTGTATTGTCCTTCGCCGACGTGGTTTAGCGTAGAAGAGGCGTTTCGGGGGTCTTCGTTGAGCGTGTAACCGCCTTGAGCATTCATGGAATAAGTCTGGTAGGGCGTGTCGAGGTTTTTGTTTTTCGACGACAGATAGTCGTATGATGCGGTGGCTTTAAATGTCAATCCCTGAAGCCAAGGGGCAGCGTATTCCACGCTCAAGTTGGAATTGAGCTCGAAACTACGTGTCTTCTTGTAGCCCGACTCGTAAACAGCAGCCAGCGGACTGTAGGCTACTGCAGCGTTATTGGGGATGGTGGCGGTGTAGAGTTCGTTGTACCGTTGGGGCAGGAAAGGGTGCATCATGATGGATTGGTGCCCGATGGAGAGCCATCCTACCTCGCCACCACCACCGCTGCCGTCATCGGCACCACCCGAATTATAGCCGGGCGTGCTGCGGCGTCCGGTGGTTCCGGCGGCTCCGAAGCTCACTTTCCAGTCTTTGCCGACTTTTGAGTCCAGATTTACACGCATGTTGTAACGGCGGTAATCGAAGTTATCAACGTTACCTTTCTGGTTGAAGTAGCCTGCTCCGAGATAGTAGTGCATGTCGGGTGTGCCTCCCTGCAGGCTTACGTTGTGCTTGATGTTGGTGCCGGTTCCGAAAACTTTCCCTATATAGTCCACGTTGTCCCAGCCGTCGGCAGGGTCACCGTTGAGCATGGCCTCTACGTTTGACTTGGTATATACGGGTACATAGTCTTCACGTTTGGATATAGTACCACTGGCCAGTTTGTCCATCATGTCGGCCATGTTATAGTAGTCGGCATATTCGGGTCCGTTCATAAAAGTCGGGAAGTTGGCATTGACGGAGATACCATACTGTCCGCTGTACGATATCTGCGCCTTGCCTTCACGGCCTTTCTTGGTGGTAACGATAACTACTCCACCTGCGGCGTTGAGTCCATAGACAGCAGCGGCAGCACCGTCCTTTAATACCGAGATGCTCTCAATGTCGTTGGGGTCGATGTCGTTGATAGAACGAGGCATGCCGTCGACGATGTAGAGTGCTTCGTACTGGGAACCGCGAATGCGCAGACTGGCCTGGTCATCGCCCGGTTCGCCCGATACCTGCACGGATGAAAGGCCCGGCAGCTTTCCTCCTAATACGCTTGATACGTTGGTAGAAGGCCCTTCAAGCAGCGCGTCGCCCCTAATGGCCGACACGGCTCCCGTCAGTGAGGCTTTCTTAGCTGTGCCGTAGCCTACAACTACTACGTCATTCAGCGTTGATGCGTCGTCTTTCAGGGTGATGTCTATGTGACTGCGGCCACCGACTTTAACCTCCTGACTTTGCATACCGATGTAAGAGAACACGAGCACTCCGTTGTGCTCCACTTCGACATTGTACCGACCGTTAGCATCGGTGATAGCTCCGCTTCGCGGATGTCCTTTCACCAACACGCTTACGCCCGGCAATGTCTCACCTGAACCATCTCTGACCGTTCCGCTCACGCTATTCTGTGATTGTGCCGGAAGAAGCACGAAGAACAGAGCCATGAGACTTATCAGAAATGTCTTGCTAAGCAGAGAGTTCTGCCAAGATACCTTGCAATTCTTCATGGATAAATTTTCAATTATCAGTTAAACATTGCGAAACTTGCTCTAAAATTAAGTATTCGAGTGCAAATATAGATTTTTTAAGGATAAGTTCCAATATATTTTCAATAAATCTTCGTTTATTTATTAAATTATTTGTAAATTGCAACCGTTTTGCAACTTAATAATTAAAAAGTTATCAATATCAACTAAAATGGTAAGCAGAAGGAGTTTTATTAAGAAGGCTGCCTTAGCTGGAGCTGCAGCCGTGTTGGGACCGTCGGTTCTGAAAGCCGAAGAAGCCGAGAACAGGCTGCTTGGAGAAGGCATGCCACACGGTCAGGTGCCGGTGGAAGAAACCGGACTGAAGTCACACCTCATTGTTAAAAAGAACAACGGGCTACGTATTACGGGAACTTTTCTGGATGAAATCTCGCACGACATCCCGCATCAGAACTGGGGTGAGCGTGAATGGGACCAGGACTTCCAATACATGAAAGCCATCGGTATCGACACCGTTATCGTCATCCGGTCCGGTTATCGCAAGTTCATCACTTACCCTTCACCTTATTTAATAAAGAAGCGGGGATGCTACATGCCGTCGGTTGACCTCATCGACATGTACTTGCGGCTGGCCGACAAGTACAACATGAAGTTCTACTTCGGTCTCTACGACTCGGGACATTACTGGGATACGGGCGACATGAGCTGGGAGACGGAAGACAACAAGTACGTGATTGACGAGGTGTGGAAAACCTACGGCCACCACAAGAGCTTCAAGGGATGGTACATCTCAACGGAGATAAGCCGCCAGACCAAGGGCGCCATCGAGACCTTCCACGCCATGGGGCGCCAGTGCAAGGACGTGTCGGGTGGCCTGCCCGTGTTCATCTCGCCGTGGATTGACGGCAAGAAAGCCGTCGAAGGCACCGGTTCGCTCACCAAGGAGCAGGCCGTGAGCGTGCAGCAACACGAGCGGGAGTGGAACGAGATATTCGATGGTATACACGATGTTGTGGATGCCTGCGCTTTCCAGGATGGCCATATAGACTACGACGAGCTGGATGCTTTCTTCTCGGTGAACAAGAAACTGGCCGACCGTTACGGCATGCAATGCTGGACCAACGCCGAAACTTTCGACCGCGACATGCCCATCCGCTTTCTGCCCATCAAGTTCGACAAGCTCCGCCTGAAGCTCGAAGCCGCCAAGCGTTGCCATTACGACAAGGCCATTACGTTCGAGTTTTCCCACTTCATGAGCCCTCAGTCGGCCTACGTGCAGGCTCACCACCTGTACGAGAGGTACAAGGAATACTTTTTTTAAAGCCCGCCGGGACAATCAACTCCATTATTCTACGTTATGAATGAAAAACAACCGTACACTATGTATCATGAATTAAACGACACCAAGTTGGGTTACGTGATTTTTCTCTCGGTGGTTGCTGCCGTGGGAGGGTTGCTGTTTGGCTACGATACGGCAGTAATATCAGGCACCGTAGACCAGGTGGCCACGCAGTTCGGCCTCGACACCCTGCAGCAGGGGTGGTATGTGGGCTGTGCCCTGATAGGTTCAATCATTGGCGTGGCCTGCGCCGGCATGATGAGTGACCGGCTGGGGCGCCGTCCTACGATGCTCATTTCGGCCGTGCTGTTCACCGTTTCAGCTGCCGGATGCGCCTTCAGCGGCAGCTTCACGTGGCTCGTCATCTACCGTTTCATCGGTGGCGTGGGCATTGGCATTGTCTCCATCGTGGCTCCCATGTACATATCAGAGATTGCCGTACCCCGCTATCGCGGCCGCCTGGTGTCGCTCTATCAGCTTGCCGTTACCGTTGGTTTCCTGATGGCGTATGCCGTCAACTACCTGCTGTTGGGCATTTCGCATTCCGCATCGTTTGCTGCTCCGTGGGCGCAACTCGTCTTCGTGACCGAGGTGTGGCGTGGCATGCTGGGCATGGAAACGTTGCCGGCACTCATGTTCTTCGTTATCATCTTCCTCATACCAGAGAGTCCGCGCTGGCTTGTGGTGCGTGGAAAAGATGATAAGGCCGCCGGCATACTCGGCAAGATTTACACCAACGGCGCAGCCGTGAGCCAGCAGCTGCAGGATACCAAGTCAACCGTCTCGGGCGAAGTGAAATCGGAGTGGCGCGAACTGCTGCAGCCGGGCATCTTCAGGGCAGTAGTCATTGGCGTGTGCATAGCCATTCTCGGCCAGTTCATGGGCGTAAATGCGGTGCTCTACTACGGCCCATCCATCTTCCGCGATGCCGGCATGGACGATCCTCTCTTCTGTCAGGTACTCGTGGGCGTAGTAAATACGCTCACCACCGTGCTGGCCATGAGCATTATAGATAAGGTGGGGCGCCACAAGCTCATCTACTACGGCGTGTCGGGCATGATAGTCTCGCTTCTGCTCATCGCCGTCTACTTCCTGTGGCCGTCGGCATTTCCGCCTGCGTTCATGCTTACCTTCTTCCTGCTCTACGTGTTCTGCTGCGCCGTATCCATCAGTGCGGTGGTGTGGGTGCTGCTCTCGGAGATGTATCCCAACCGTGTGCGCGGCCTGGCCATGTCGGTGGCAGGCTTTGCTCTGTGGATAGGCACCTACCTCATCGGCCAGCTTACGCCCTGGATGCTGGAGTATCTCTCGCCTGCCGGCACGTTCCTGCTCTTTGCCGTGATGTGCGTGCCCTACATGCTCATTATGTGGAAGCTGGTACCCGAGACGGCCGGCATGTCGCTGGAGGATATAGAGAGATACTGGACGAAAGCAAGTGGCTCAAGAAGATAAGCACTCAAGAAGTTATCCGTTCGCTTCGCTCACTGAGAAGTTAAAGTCGATGGCCTTGTGGAGCAGGGCTCACCGGTTCGGCAACACGGCCTGCGGCTTTTAACTTCTTTGTCTTCCTTAGCTTCCTTAACTTCATAAACTCATAATCAAAACAACAACTATGGCAACTATCTTTAGTAACGACAAGGATAATAAGAACGACTCACTCAAGAACAGAATCCTTGAGTGCTTCATACTCGACGGCAACTCCACCAACACCGACCTGGCCAAGGAGCTGGGGTTGAGTGTGCCGACAGTGTCAAAGCTCATCAACGAGATGACCGAGGAGGGCTTTGTCAACGAATACGGAAAGCTGGAAACCGCCGAGGGGCGCAAGCCCAATCTCTACGGACTGAACCCCGACTCGGGTTACTTTATCGGCGTAGACATCAAGCAGCAAGGACTCAACATCGGGCTGATGAACTTCCGAGGCGACCTCGTCGAACTCCTGAACAACGCCCCCTACGAACCACAGAACACCGAAGCATCGCTCGACGAGCTCTGTCGGCACATCCGTGAGTTCGTTGCGAACCTAAGCATCGATACCCGCAAGATACTTGACATCGGCATCAATATCTCCGGACGCGTAAACCCCGACACCGGCTACAGCTACAGCATGTTCAACTTCTCCGAGCTGCCCCTCACCAAGCTCATGGAAGAGAAGCTCGGCTATCCCGTGAGCATAGATAACGACACGCGTGCCATGGCCTTCGGCGAGTACATGCAGGGCTGCGTCAGGGGCGAGAAGAACGTACTCTTCGTGAACTTGAGCTGGGGACTGGGCGTGGGCATCATCATCGACGGACAGCTCTACAAGGGCAAGTCGGGCTTCGCCGGAGAGTTTGGCCACATCCACGCCTTCGACAATGGCATACTCTGCCACTGCGGCAAGAAAGGATGTCTGGAGACCGAAGCCTCGGGCAGTGCCTTTTGCCGCGTGGTAAAGGAGCGCATAGCCGCCGGCGAGACCTCCGTACTCTCGGCCAAACCGCTCGACGAAATCACCTTCGACGACGTTATCGAGGCCACCGAGCGCGAGGACCCGCTCTGTCTCGATGCTCTCGAAGGCATCGGGCTCTATCTGGGCGAACATGTGGCCAGCCTTATCAACCTCTTTAACCCCGAGTTGGTTATCATCGGCGGCACCATGTCGCTAACGGGCGACTTCCTCATGCACTCCATCCGCACCTCCATCCTCAAGTATTCGCTCAACTTGGTCAACAAAGACACCCACCTCTGCATCTCCAAACTCAAGGAGCGGGCCGGCGTGGTGGGCGCCTGCATGCTGGCGCGTAAGTACGTGCTGGAGATGTAACCCCGCCGCCTAACGTCCCAACAAGTTAACAGCCATGCCCTGCAACTGCGGGACATGGCTGTTGAAGTGTTAGCAATCAAGTGCTAATTCTCCAGCTTTATCTTTGCATCTTCGTAATAGACGTTGTCCAAATCCGGAACTTCCGATCGCTTGGTTTGCAGTATTCGGAACTTCAGCAAAGCGTCTTGAGCCGTTTGCCCTATCATTCCCGGGTCAACCTTAATGCAATAATAAGCTATAAATACCATAGGTAGCTCTTTACCTTCGTAGCTTTTTATAGTGATGTAATAAAAATGCGGCATGAAAAGCTTACTCACATGTCCGGTATATACTCCCGTAAGCGGATGGTCATACCATTTACTCCTGTCCTGATTGTTTGTCGTATAGGGCTCAACAACAGCCTTGTCCTCTTCTGGTATCTGAATTGGGTCGCCTAAGTAATACCTGCCTTTCAATACAAACTTAATGCTCATTCCCTTTTTGAGGTCTTGCTTCATCTGGTAGGTTTGGAACATCATCTTCTTTGGTTTCCATCGTTTGTAGTTTTCCCCCTCTGGAGTATTGGTAATGAAAACATGCGTCCAGTCGGCATCAGTTTCCATAACTTTAGCCTCAAAGTACCCTGGTTTGTCATAGAATATACATCGTGAATGAGGCCCGAATGTGTCATTGTCGTTATTGTATGGCTGTTTCTCGTCATCGTCGCTGCACCCTGCAAAGCATGCCAACAGCAAAGAGAACAATGTGAGTTTAAAAATGGATATAGTTTTCATCATGTTTGTTTTATTTGATAGGTTAGTGTAATAGACGGATTAATCTCTTTCTGTTTTACAAATATAGGGAAATATCGGGCACATCGTTCGCGTTCGTGGTTAATAAAAGTTAACCAAGAGGCTTGTGTTAACACATTCTGGCACTACGATATGTGAAAACCGGCGGTGCATAGGCTGTTGGCGTGGAGTGTTAAATCGGAGGAGTATTCTTTCAGGAACTGACTTTGCTCTTTGTCCGGGTTTTCTTCTTAGGGTCTTTAAGGGCCGGAAGCGGCAACCGAAAGCATGCTTTCCTGCGGGGTGTAAGTCAGCGGTTCGTGGCAGGGAGCAGGCTCGCGCCTTTCCCGGAGCTATGCTTCAAGAGGCTTGGAAGTATCTTTTAGGGAGCTTGAAGATGCCCTTCAAGAGGCTTGAAAGGCACCTTTTGTGTTCCCGTTCGCAATTGGTTGGTTTTTAATAGTTTGCGGGCAAGGCTGCGAAAGAGTATTTTCTGCGGTCATCATCCCCTCCTATCCTCCCCTTTCTAAGGGGAGGGAAAGCTGCTGGTGCTGATTTAAGACAGCGTAACAGCGTAGTTTTTTTGCTGCTGAGGCTTTCCTGCTGGGGGCCTGCTGCGGGTGAAAGACAGAGTAACAGCGTAGTTTTTTGGTTGCTTGAGTTATCAAACGGGCGGGCGTTGGACGAAAGAACGGACTGCAATACCAACGGGTCAAACCGGTTTCCTCCCCTTAGAAAGGGGAGGTTAGGAGGGGATGATTTTCGCTGCAGTTTTGCTATTATCTGCTACGTGGTCATCCCCTCCTCCGCCTCCCCTTTCCAAGGGGAGGATACCGGTTAGCCTTTCTGCTCACCGTTCCTTATTCATTTCTGCCAACATCCAACCACACAGCAGCAAAAAACTACTCTGTTACTCTGTCTTAAAAACACAGAAGCAGCAGAAAAACCATTCTGCTACCCTGTCTTACAACCGGAGGAGGCCCGCTGCAGCAGGCTACACGTTCTGCTTGAGGCCCATGCGAGCCTCCACGACGTTAATCACGTAGTCGCCTAACTTTTCGCATTCCTGAATGATGTCCATGTACATGGTGCCTATGCCGTAGGTGTACTGGTGGTTGTCTACGTCGTTGATGTTTTCCGTCTTGAGCTGGTCGCGGTAGTGGTTGATTTCGTTTTCGATGTTGAAAGAGCGCTGCGCGTCCAGCTTCTCGCGATAACCGGTGAGCAAGGTGTTCATCTGGCTCAGCGCTTCGTCAGTGAGTTCAAACATCTGGTGTATGTTGTCGTACTGCCTTTCGGTAAACTCTTCCTTGTTTGTGAGCTTGCGGTGGAGCGTGCGTGCAATGTTGTAGCAGCTGTCGCCTATGCTTTCAATCTCGCTGATTTCGCGCAGCATGACGCGTATCTTGCCCTTCGTGTCGTCGCTCAGGTGTGCGTTGCTCACCTGGTCCAGGTACTTTGCAATCTCTATCTCCATGTTGTCGCTTATGCCCTCGTACTTCTCAATGCGCTCATAGAGCTTGCCGAAGGCCTCTGCATTCTTGATGCCGAGCAGCTCACGCACCATACCGAACATGCGTTGTATGCGCTCCGCGAAGCTTTCTATCTCCTTCTGGGCCTCGAAGACGCTGAGTTCCGGCGTCTTCATGATGCCCACCTGGATGAAGCGCAGGCGGAAGTCCTCGTCTTCCTTGCTGTCCTTGGACTTGATAATCCAGCACACCAGGCGCTCCAACTGCGGGATGAACCAGATGAGAACGAACGTGTTGGTAACGTTGAAGCAGGTGTGGAAGGCGGCCAACACGATGGGCAGCTGCACTGCCTTTTGTGCCACGGGGGCCGAACCGGTCGGGTCATAGCCCACGAGGCTGCACACCATGTTGACAAACGGATAGAAGAGCAGCATGACCCACGTAACGCCAAACACGTTGAACAGCAGGTGGGCAAAGGCTGCCCGCCGTGCCTGGGTGTTGGCTCCCAGCGCAGCAAGGTTGGCGGTGGCCGTGGTTCCGATGTTTTCTCCCATCACCAGGGCTATGCCGAGGTAAATGGGAAGCACGCCCGTGGAGCACAGCATGATGGTAATAGCCATCACTGCGGCCGAGCTCTGCACAGCGCACGTGATGAGGGTGCCTATGAGCAGGAAGACGAGAATGGTGAGATGGCTGCCCGTATCGAAGCTGGAAAAGAAGTGTACGGCCTCCGGATTGTGCTCCAGGTCGAGCTCCTTGCCGGCCGTACTGAGCAGTACAAGGGCGAAGAAGAGGAAGGCGATGCCGAAGAGAAAGTCGCCTAAGTAGCGCCGCCGCTTGCTGTAAATGAGCATGATGCCCACGAAGAAGGCCGGAAACACCACCATCGTGAGGTCTACGTTGTAGCCTAACGACATAATCCAGGCCGTGAGCGTGGTGCCGATGTTGGCTCCCATGATGACCGAGATGGCCTGTCCCAGGGTGAGCAGGCCCGCATTGACGAAGCTCACCGTCATGACCGTGGTGGCCGATGAGCTCTGCACGGCGCACGTAATGAACGTACCCGTAAGCATGCCTGTAAAACGATTGGTTGTCATGGCTCCCAAGATGTGTCGCAACTGCGAGCCGGCCATCTTCTGGAGTGCCTCGCTCATTACCTTCATACCATAGATGAGGAGGGCCAGGGAGCCGAGGATTTTGAGCAGAATAACAAGATAATTACTTGTTGTCATATAGTAGCTATTGAAATGGATAATTCAATTCCGTTACAAAGATACGAAAAATTAGCAGTACGGTTGCCTCCGTCGCCGTATTTTTTTACATCCGGCAGCTTTGCCGCAGCTTTTCTCCTGCGGCGGTGCCGTTTGCCGGCAGCCTGCCCGGCAGGCGTTTGTGCGGCAGCCGTTCCGGCCCTTCGGCATGCCGCCTGCACAGCTGTGGGCACGGCCCATGTACAGGGCGGTTACGGCAGAGGTATCGTTTAAGGCTCTTAAACGATACCTTCAAGCCCCTTGAACCTATCCTTCAGCGTCCTTGAACGATAGCTCCGCCGCCGGCCGGGCTTACGGACAGGGGCAATTGATAAAAAAAACAAACGGGGCTGCAATTATGACCAGTCTCTTGGCCGGTCTCGATTTTTATTGCTACCTTTACCCGAGCCAAGGCGCAGAGTCGCCGGGCAGGCCCGCTGCAGCACGGCAGCAGGCGGGCTGGCGTAGCGAAGCAGAAACCAGAAACAACATAAACAAATGAAGCAAGTACTCAAAGTAAGATGTAAAAACAACGGCCGTACGCAGGAAGTTGCTGTGGGCAGCACGCTTGCCGAGGTCTATGCAGCACTGAATCTCAAGATGTCCTACGGCCCCATCTCGGCCAAAGTGAACCATGTAGTGGAAGGACTGCACTTCCGCCTTTACCACAACAAGGACGTAGAATTTCTCGACATGCACACCGGCTCGGGCTCACGTGCCTACACGCGCACGCTCTTCTTCGTGTGCTGCAAGGCCATACACGACCTCTACTCCGGTGCCGAGGTGGTGATAGACATTCCCGTAAGCAAGGGCTACTACGTGAACCTGCAGATTGGCCGGCCCGTTACGGTGGCCGATGTGGATGCCATCCGCCGCCGCATGCAGGAGATTATAGAGGCCGGCATGCCCATAACACGCCACGAGGTGCCCACGGAGGAGGCCGTCAAAATGTTCACCCAAAAGGGCGACGAGGCCAAGGTTAGGCTCCTGGAGAGCATCGGCACCCTCTACACCGTTTATTATCAGCTCGACGACTTCGTAGATTACTTCTACGGAGCGCTGCTCACCAACACCCGCGACCTGTATCTCTTCGGCCTCGAACCCTATCACGAGGGGCTGCTGCTGCGTATTCCCTCGCTCTCCGAACCTTCGGAGCTGAGCCCCATGCCGCAGCAGGAAAAGATGTTCGAGGTGTTCAAGGAGCACCACAGGCTGCAGGAGATAGTGGGCCTGCGCACCGTGGGCGACCTGAATGCAGCCGTTGCCGAGGGCCATGCCTCGGAGGTGGTGAACGTTAGCGAGGCACTGCAGGAGAAGAAGATATCACGCATTGCCGACGAGATTGCTGCCCGCCGCGACGTGCGCCTGGTGCTGCTGGCAGGCCCGTCGTCGTCGGGCAAGACCACTACCTGCAAGCGCCTGTCCGTCCAACTGCTTGCCAACGGCATCAAACCGCTGCAGATTTCGCTCGATGACTACTTCGTTGACCGCGACCATACGCCAAAAGATGCCAACGGCGAGTACGATTACGAGAGCCTGCACGCCCTCAACATCCCGCTCATCAACACCCAGTTCAAGGCCCTCTTCGCAGGAGAAGAGGTGGAACTGCCCAAATACAACTTCCAGACAGGACAGAGCGAACGGAGCGGAAAGAGGCTGAAGATGAACCCCAACAACGTGCTCGTGGTGGAAGGCATCCACGCCCTGAACCCCGAACTCACCGCTCTGATACCCGAGGAGCAGAAGTATCGCGTCTATGTTTCGGCCCTTACAACCATCCTGTTGGATGACCATAACTACATTCCCACGACCGACAACCGCCTGCTGCGCCGCATCATCCGCGACTACAAGTACCGAGGCGTAAACGCGCAGGAGACCATCAGGCGCTGGCCTTCGGTGCGGGCAGGCGAAGAGAAGTGGATTTTTCCCTTCCAGGAGAATGCCGATGCCATGTTCAACAGCGCCATGCTGTACGAGCTGGCGGTAATCAAACAGCAGGTGGAGCCGCTCTTGGAGCAGGTTCCGGAGAATTGCGAGGAGTACAGCGAGGCCTATAGACTGCTGCGTTTCCTCCGCTATTTCCGTCCCGTTCCGTACAAGCAGCTGCCCCCCACCAGCCTGTTGCGCGAGTTCCTGGGCGGCAGCAGCTTCAAGTATTGATGCCTTTGGCAGCGCGGGTTGTGGTTTAAGACAGAGTAACAGATTAGTTCTTTTGCTGCTTCTGCGTTTGAAAGACAAAGTAACAGAGTAATTGTTCCGCTGCTTCTGTGTATTAAAGACAAAGTAACAGCGTAAATTTTTCGTTGCTTCTGTGTATTAAAGACAGCGTAACAGCGTAAATTTTTCGTTGCTGCTGTGCTTGAAAGACAGAGTAACAGAGTAGTTTTTCTGCTGCTGTGTGGTTGACTGTTGGCAGCAACGAATAAGGAACGGTGAGCAGAAAGGGTAACTGGTATC
>LAHS01000059.1_pt1 | contig 29919 bp, 28 predicted proteins | sample 329651 | NCBI WGS metagenome assembly LAHS01 (sample SAMN03275699, study PRJNA271635) | activated sludge metagenome | isolation source: sample C-1 Sludge from hydrolytic chamber (first chamber) of Anaerobic... | reverse complement strand
TCCGGTATTACATTCCGCACGCCTCTCTTTCCCTTTCGGGCGAATCGACGATTGGTGTATTAACTGGTCATTCCCACTCAGTTTTCAAAGAGCGACCGTAGTGCGCCTCTTCCGAAGCGCGAATAAAATGATACCATTCCGCCGGACCATAGTCAACAAGTTTTTTTACTTTTTTCATGGCCTGCGGAAAATTAGGTGGAATTGGCCAAATATTCCGATGACTAGCCACGTTAGAAAAAGAAAAAGCAGGGCTTTGACCCTGCTTTTTTCACTCGTGTTTGTTCTCGTAATCGACAATCATTTGGACCCGGGTGGCATGCCGCTCCGGTAAGGGGGTGGCGTGAAGGAAGATATCAGTCCGATGAAGAATGTCTTTGATGTCCATGTACTTGGCACCGAAAGCAATCATGTTGGCATGGTTGTGAGCGACCATGAGATCCGCGACCGTATCATTGTAGCCGATGCCGCACCGAATGCCCTTGACCTTGTTGGCACAAATGGCAACGCCTTCACCAGACGAACAGATAAGGATGCCTTTCTTGGCTTCGCCTTGGCTGACCTTGGTCGCCGCGGCAAAAGCAAATTCCGGATAATTGCAGGATTCCGCTGAGAAGGTTCCGCAGTCAATCAGATGATAGCCGAAAGGCTGCAAATGTTTCTTCACAGCCTCTTTGGCAGCAAAGCCACCATGATCACAGCCTAAGGCTAGATTCTCGTTGCTATGAGAAGCAAAGAAGGCATCAGCAATCAGATCCAGAGTGATTTCGCCCTGACGGACAAGGACGGGTTTATCACCGGTAAGGTCAACCACCGTGGTCGGAACCAAAGAATCGCATTTTCCCGGGACGATACCCAAAACCGACGGGTCGTTCTTAAACGTCCGATGGACATCCTTATATAAGGTTAGAGCCGGCTGTCCGGAAATATTGGCACTGGTAACCTGCAGCGGATAATGCAAACGGTTCAGGAAGTCCAAGAGTTCCGGACTGCCGGGAATACGGATGCCGGCAACAAAGGTTCCGAGGTGTGTCTGCTGCGGACAGTTGCTCTTGGCTTTGACAAGAATGGTCAGCGGTCCTGGCAGGAAAGCATCGATGACGCGCTGAATCGCCGGCGTGATCTCAAAATAGTCATCCAGCTTGAAGTTGGTGCCGACCATCACCGCAATCGGCTTATCAGGCCGGCGGTTCTTGACGAGGCAGAGCTTCTCATAGGCATCCGGATTATCCCATTTGACGCCTAAGCCGTAAACGGTCTCGGTCGGAAGGGCAAGCACATCGCCGCTGTCCAGAATCTTCTGGGCCCGCGGATCGTCAAAGTGCAGTCGGGTCATCGCCGTCGGTTCTGTGATTGATTTCATGGCTTTTCAGAACTCCATTTTGACATCGGACTTCTTGGCTTCCTCGGCCTGGAAGAAATCCGCCGGCTGAGCATGAATCATGCCCGCAATAACCGAGGATGGAAAAGTGACGATCTCCGAATTGTAGAGGGAAACATTGGAGGTATAGAGGCGACGGCTCGCGGCCAGATGTTCTTCCGTGTCGGTGCAGGCATTCTGCAACGACAGGAAAACCGTGTTGGCTTTGAGATCCGGATACTGTTCGACGGCAACATGAATTTCCTTGCTGGCCATATCGAGGTCGGCGTTGAACTTGGACATATCCTTAATATTAGGGTCGGCCGGGGCGCTGGACGTATGGGCTCGGGCGTTGGTCACATTAATTAAGGTAGAGGACTCATGCTTGGTATAGCCTTTGACAATATCGTATTCCTTGGTCAGAAGATCATAGCGCTTGGTCAAAGCGACATCGATGTCGGAGGCCGATTCTTTGATCTTCACCTGCATCCGCCGAAAATAGTTGGCTTTGCGGATGCCCCAGCAGACGATGAATAAGATAAGGAGAAGGAAGAACCCGCCGAAAACCATTCCGACGATAGCTCCCACGGAGAGCAGACTGATCGGAGCGCTCATAGAAAGTACCATAGACCTATCCTCTGTTATTTCTTGCGATGGGGATTCAGGATGTTGACGTATTCGTCCTGATCCTGAGGCTCCTTCGTCTTCAAAAAGCCGTAATACTGAATATAGGAATAGCCATAATAGCCGCAGAGATCCTTAACGATGACCGGGCATTTTCCGTTGTTGTAGACCTGGTAGACGGCAGCAAAATGAGTCGTGTCATTGTCGGCGTTGGCCGGAAGATTCTTGATCTGCGTCGGATCCTTCAGCAAAGCATCGACTTTGAGAACGGCTTCGCCCAACTGACGCTTGCGACGCTGCTCAGCCGTCTCGACGATCTTCTTCGGACGGGCCGGAGCCTTACGCCGCGGCAGTCCTTCCAGACCATAGCGGGATTTCCAAAGACCGACAGCACCCATGATACGGGGCTTGCCTAAAATCCGGACGGACAGTCCGTTGGCCGTAAAGACCGGCAGCGGATCCTCGCCCTTCTTGACGGCATCCATCACCTTCAGAGCGAAGGCCTCCGTGAAGATGATCTTCGACGGGGTGCACTTCACAACATTGGGATTCTTTTTGAGAGTCCTGACGGCATGCGGCGTAAATTGTTTTGTTGCCATATTTTTCCTTTATCCTTTTTCCTTTCTGAGAATCGAAGTTCAGCTCGCCTTGGATTGATCCGTAACCTTGGGAGTGAAAATAGAACGAAGATGAAGAACGCTTTCGTTCGTGGTCTTGATCAGCAGGACCGGAACGCCGGCATAAGCTTCCAGGTGGGTAGCAAACGTTTCAATCGACAAAGCAATACTCCTGCTCTGGGATTCGTCAACGAACATCATCCCGATATGCGAAGGATCCTTGGCACCATTGACGCAGGCCTTTTTGAAGTTGTCCTCCGTCATGCTAAGACCTTCCGGAACGACAATGACTAAACGGGAAGGATTGCTTTCCAGAATCTTATCGATGGTCGTGTAGTATCTTTCATAGCCAGGATAGAGAACAATGCCCTTGGCATTCTTCGGAACCGAACCGGAAGCGCTGGTCATGATGTGATCATTCTCTTCAGGAAGCTTGCGATTCTTGAGCAGATAATCAATCTGATCCGCAGTAATCGTCTCTTTAGCCATCAAGGTCTTGGCAATCAGCTCCACATCCTCCTTATGGTCGGAGAGCAGCTGTCTTGCCTTCTCATGACATTCATCGATGATCTGGCGGACGGCCTTATCGATTTCAAAAGCAATCTGGGTGGAATAATTGGCCTGAGTGGAATTGTAGTCCCGTCCCAAGAAGACGGAACCGCCCGGCTTCTCATACTGAATCGGGCCTAACTCGCTCATGCCGTATTGCGTCACCATCGAACGGGCTAATTCCGTGGCTACCTCAATATCATTGGAAGCACCGGTAGAGACATCGCCGAAGAAGATCTCTTCCGACGTCCGGCCGCCTAAGTAACCGGTGATACGGGCAATCATCTGATTTTTCGTCAAGAGGAAGTGATCCTGCGCGGGAGTCATCAGCACATGGCCGCCTGTCCGGCCGCGAGGAATGATGGTGATCTTCTGCACGACATCCGAATACGGCAAGAAGATGCCAATGACAGCATGGCCGGCTTCATGGTAGGCCACCTGCTCTTTTTCGTGTTCTTCAAGATGAGACTTCTTCGCCGGACCGGCAATGGCCCGATCGATGGCTTCATCGATATCGGCCGTCGTAATCATCGAACGGTTGGCTCGAACTGCCAGAATCGCGGCTTCATTCATGATGTTAGCCAGATCCGCGCCGGAGAAACCGACGGTCCGCGAAGCAATGGAATCGAAACTGATATCCGGAGCCAGCTTCTTGTTGCGGGAATGAACCTTCAGGATCGCCGAACGGCCTTCGCGGTCCGGCAGGTCGACGGTAATCGTACGGTCAAAACGTCCCGGACGGGTCAAGGCCGGATCCAGAACATCGCTGCGGTTCGTCGCCGCCATGACGATGATGCCGGAATTGTCCTCAAAGCCATCCATCTCGACCAATAATTCATTGAGCGTCTGCTCACGTTCATCGTTGCCACCGCCAAGACCGGCGCCACGCTGACGGCCGACAGCATCGATTTCATCGATGAAAATCAGGCAAGGAGCATTCTGCTTGGCTGTCTTGAACAGGGAACGGACACGGCTGGCACCGACACCGACATACATTTCGACAAAGTCGGAGCCGGAAATCGAATAGAACGGAACATTGGCTTCACCGGCAACGGCCTTCGCCAGTAACGTCTTACCGGTGCCAGGCGGGCCGATCAAAAGCACACCATGCGGAAGTTTGGCACCCAGACGGGTGTATTTATCCGTCGAATGGAAGTAATCCACCATCTCCACCAGTTCGGCTTTGGCTTCATCGCAGCCGGCCACATCGGCGAAACGGACTTTGGAGCCCGTCTCTTTGCGAGCGATGCCATCGACAAAACCGCTCATGGCACCCGGACCGGAAGCGGCACCCATGGACTTGTACATCCGATTGACGAAATAGATGATGAAGGCCAGGATGAGGATGCCGAAAATCAGCGGAACCAGCCAGCTGGAAACGCTGTTAGCGGATTCCTGAGCAAAAGCGAACGTCTTGGTCGAATAATAAATGGAGAAAGCGCCGGCCGTATCCTGAACCTGCGTGTATTTGAGAATCGGATTCAGATAATTGGCATAATACTCGCTGTGGAGAACGGCCTGGAAATTATGGGTGATGTCACGGCTGTTCTTGGTTTCGACATAGGTTCCGGTCAACGTATAGACGCTCTGGTTGTCATAGCCCTGAGTCACCGTCAGTGTCACCTTATTGCTGGAACCGTTGATGAGCAGCGTCGCTAACGAACCCGGCTGCGGCGCATCACTCGCGGTCGTGCCGCCAGCCATGACAATGGCCTTGGACGTGCCGGTCGTATCGCCGATCGTAAAGCTGCCGTTGACCAGACCGGAATCGGAAAGTTTGGAGAAATCCGGATAGCCGTCACTGGTCAGATCCGCCTTCCCATCATGATCGGTATCGACATTGTAAACAATATCGTTCTCCGTGTAGGTGACGGTGGAATTGACGTTGCGGAAGACGAAATAGTAAAGCATCAGCACGACGATCACAATAAAAGCCAAGCCAAACAGAAGAACGGAAATATACCCTTTGGAATCTTTGCCGCCGCCTTTTTTGTTGGGCTGATTATCGGAATTGCCGGAATTGTCATCCGGCCCGTTATCATCCGCAAAGGCCATGGTATAGTTTCCCTGGGTGGTGAAAGAAGCAGAGGCAACTGTCAGGACATCATTTTCGGCTGGTTTCATCAGGAAACCTCCTTCGTAGGAACAGGAATAGCATTTCGACTAACAATAATATAGGTAATAACTCACCTATTTTCAAGGAAAACGCAATAAATAAATAAAGTGAAAAAAGGTAGGTTTTCTCGCGAGGTTATGGGGATTTTCGGACTAATTTTTTGGGAAGGCGGAAAATAAAAACAAAAAGACAATGCTTGCGCTGGGAAACAGCGCAAGCAGAAAGCAAGCAAGAGCGACAAAAGAAAGCGTATCAGGCTTTCCTGAAAGCAGCAAAACTACTTAGAACGAATCTTACCTTTGAATTTGCCCTTCGAGGCGTGGACTACCAACGTGGTGCCCTGGTTCTCCGCCATGGTCTTGGTGAACTTCATGGCCTCTTCCTTGGTAGCAAACAGTTTGATGGCTTTCTCACCGCCGGCATATTTAACCTGCCATTTGCCATCGGCCCGTTTGGCCACATGGTAAATCTTACTGACATCTGTCTCCTTTTCAGCCGCAACTGGCTTTTCTTTTTTCTCAGCCATTTCCGATGCCTCCTGTTCTTTTGACACGATTAAATATATCTTACACTAACTGCATTTAGATTTGTAAAAGGTTTTTACTTTTTTTCTTAGACATCCCTAACGACACTGTTCGTTGCACCTAGAGATTACAGTGGCAGATCTTTCTTGTTAAAGGCAAACATACCTAACGAATAGGTCAGGATAGCAATTCCTAATAGGCTTAATAACTTATACCAGTAGACTGGATAATGATTCATAACAGCAAACCCATCATTCAAGGAGAGAATGGTCATATAGTTGAAGAAATTCATTGACGGAATCCGAACCAAAGAGGGCATTGCCTCGGTTCCGAAGAGACCCATGATGGAACAGATGTAGAAGAAAATGTTGATGCCGCCACCGACGGCAATGGCATAGCGGGTCTTGTTGAAGAAGCAGGACGACAGGAAGCAGATGCCGGAGATAGCTAACATCACCATGAACTGACCGAAGCTGTACATCGATAGGTCCGCCACCGAGAAAGATTTGATAAGATCCTTCCCACCGATCTGAATGCCGATGTAACGGGCAATCAGGGCACCGATGAAAAGCAAGAAAGAAAGGAAAAGCTCCGTGGCAATAAGGAACACTACCTCCGTATTGACAAACGTCGATCGCTTGGTCGGAGTCGACAAAGTGAAGGCCAACGATCCGGTCTCCACCTTCTCCGCCACCAGGCTGTTCGCCAGGATGATGGTATACACCAAAGGAAGCAGGACGCAGGCCATGCCGAAGGTCACGATGCCGATGAAGAAACCATAGGTATTGTTATTCGCCATCGACAGCAAGGAATCCTGAACACTGCTCGGCAACTGATCGATAATACCTGTTGCCGACTTCACCAAAGCAACCATAGTCGCCTCTTTCGTTGTTCTTCCCAACTCGACTTGTTTGGCATAAAGCGTCTTATAGGAAGCAATGCCACCGGAAGCATAGGAATAGAGGGTCTCCTCAATGGTTGCCCCGCTCATGGAATAATCCTCAGCCGTAATCTCGGAAATGGCAGTCAGGTTCGTGCCATGGTCAGAGTTGTACTGTTCCAGGAACTTGCTCTCCGCCTCGCTGACGATATCTTCTGTTGCCTTGGACTGGATAGCCTCATCCTTGACAGCACTTCCATCATAATAAGTACTGGGACTCGTCACCAGCACCGACATAAACGAAGTCAGCTTATCCTGAATCTTGGTCAGGATCTCCTGAGAATCCTCTTTGGCCTTGGTGACCTCTGCCTCGGTATACTCCACTCCCGTCAAAGCCTTCTTCCGCATCTTTTGCAGCATATTGGCCTTGGTTCCCATTCCGGAAGTCAGCGGAATGAAAAGCGTCGGATCGTAATACTTGATCTCCACTTCCTTCTTGATGGGATTGCCCTGACTATCGACGTTGCCAGTCGTCTCATAGGTAATCGGCCAGCCCAGATCGGACGTCTGATACGCCACATCGAAATCCGGCAGGTAATTGTAGTAGGCAATATCCGAGAAGGTATCGACGACGACTCCCGTAACGCTGGTCGAAATCGCCAGACTCCGGTAATGGTCCGTGTTCTTGCTATAGGATGCCGGGTCGGCGCTGTAGGCAGACTGAAGTGACGAGGCCATCGTTGTCACCATGCTCTTTTCGGAATCATCGACAGCCAGCGGCAGAATCCGGATGGCTGCCTGGGCGCCGACCGTATCGGCATCCTGGCCATCGACCAGAATCGAGTATAGGGAATCATGGAACAGGGTCTGAATCTGACTGGCATTGTCCTTGGATAAGGAATAGCTCTCCTCCATTTTGGTGATGGCAATTCCCGGCAGAACCTCTACCATCCGCTTTTCATAGGTGTTGACGGTCGTGTTTGTCGAATCGGTCTTATAAAGATAATATTGATCGAGATAAAGCGGAACGAGGACTTTGGCTTCGGCTTTTTCCTCCTCCGTGTAGGAGGTAAACCCTAGCAGGCTGTTCATCGAGGATGAAACCGTTGCCTTGGCCGTCTCGTGCTTCTGAGCCGGAGTTCCGGTCGCCAAGGCATAAGCGGAATCATAGGCTTTCTCAACCGTTGAGATCATCGAGGAGGTGTTTGAGCTTTTCACGTTGGTCGCGGCAGCGGTCAACTGAGTCTGCACGGCTGTCAGAGACGAATCCATTGTGAAATAGGCCTGGGCGGAATCGGAATAGTTGGCATAGTAGCCGACGGCGCCTGTCTTCAGATCCGTCTCTTCGCTGGCCGTATCGAACATAGACTTCATTGCCGTCTTTGTACCGTTGATGTTGAGGGACGACATAATGGAGACAACGATGATCAGAATCACAGCATTCAATAAACCAACTATCAAAGTACCAATTGAGTTGCTTTTAACAGATTCCTTGAAAATAGCAAAGGAAAATAGCTTCCGCTTGTCAAACTTCGGCCGATGAGTCTGAATGCTGTCAAGCGAGGGCGGAAGCTGGAAACTATCCGCGCTCTTGCCAGCTGTGGTAGGATTTGAGTTTTCCATTAGAGGCTCCTTTCATCGAAATAGGTCTTCAGCGTATACGGCACCTGAGTCAGGTACTTCACTTGGTAGTGCTCCAAGTTCTGGAAGAGAGCATTGATTTCACTTTGCTCCAACCGAAGGGTCACCTGATGGTACTTTGACTGGACTCTCAGAACATCTTTCCGGCCTTGAATAAAGGCCTGATAATCTTCCGCTGTCTCGAATTCAATCTTATAGTCTCTTAAGGTACGGCTCTCGATAGCATGGACGTCGGCAATATCGATTAACCGCCCTTTGGAGATCATCATCACCCGGTCGCAGACCCGTTCCAGCTCCTCAATCGTGTTCGACGACATGATAACACTGGCACCGCGCTGACGTTCCTCGTTAACCAGCTGTAGGAACTCGTCCCGCATCAGCGGGTCGAGTCCGGTAGTCGGTTCATCCAAGATGATGAGCGGGGCCTGAATCATCAGGGCCGCCACGATGGCCATCTTCTGCTTCATGCCTTTCGACATGCGCTTGGGGTAAGCACGGATATCCAGCTGCAGCCTCTTGATGACGCTGTCCGCAAAAGAGAAATCCTTGATGCCTAAGCTCTTGGCCTGTTCATGCAGGAACTCCGAACCGGACTTGACATCAGGATAGTTGATCTCCCCTGGGACATAACCGACATACTGCTTGATTTCGGCGGCATCCTGATAAGCATCCATGCCAAAGAGGGTGATCTGGCCTTGATCGGGTTTGATAAAGCCCATCAACTGACGGATCAAAGTGGTCTTACCGGCACCGTTTTCGCCGATAATACCTAAACTCTCCCCGCTTTTTAAAGTAAAAGAAATATCGAAATCGCCCCGGCCATGCCCGTAATCCTTCGTGATATGGTCTACCAGAACCACACCCTCTTTCTTCGGGGCTGGGATATCAAAGAGACCGGCGGTGAGACTGGTTTCCAAAGAGTTTGTCATTTGATGCCTCCGTAGGTGGCATCTTCCTTATAGAAGGACATGAAGTAATCCTCCAAGGTCTCCTTCTTTTCGAGAAAATCGCTGAGCCCGGACGAAGCCAGGTTCTGAATAAGAGGATTGATGACCTCATCCGATGAGGACACCAGCAACTGACATTGACTGTCATTCTCCTCCAAAACCTGATAAATCTTCGTGGAGGATTCTTTGGACTTCTTCAGGTCCTCCAAGGTCTTAAAGGAAAGCAGATAGGTCTTCTGAGTGCTATGCTTCAGATCACCGGCTTTGAAAATTGAGACGATCTTGCCATCCTTGATGACGGCAATCCGGTCACAGCAGCTATCGATTTCCGAAAAAATGTGAGACGACATCAAAATGGTTTTGCCGCGTTTCTTCTCGGCTTTCACTAAAGCAATGAAAACCCTTTGCATCTCGGGATCAAGTCCGGAACTCGGTTCATCCATAATGATGATATCCGGATCGGACATGAAACAGCAGATGATGGCTAACTTACGTTTGGACCCTAACGACATATCCTTGCAAACCAAAGATGGGTCGAACTGGAAAGCAGATATCAGGAAATCCCGGAACGTATGATCGATAACCCCTTTGAGGTTCTCCTGAATGGAAATCACCTCTTTGCCAGTCAGCGACCGCGGTAAAGCAATCTCACCCGGAAGATAAGAAACATCCACCAGCACTTCCGGATGGCGCCGCGCCTCCAGGCCTCGGATCAGGCATTGCCCCTGCTGTGGCGTGGAAAAGCCCATCAAATGACGGATGGTGGTTGACTTGCCGGCACCGTTTGGCCCTAAAAAGCCGAAGCACTCCCCTTGCATCACGGAAAAAGTAACACCGAAAACACCACGGCCTTGCCCGTAATCCTGCACGAGATTCTGAATATCAATCACCGGTGTTTCCATGGTCTTGAATTCTCTGTACTTTTAGTCTAAAGAATATACGGCAGGAAAGCTAGGTTTACAATCACTTTTTACAAAATACTATCCCTATGGGTGTCCACGGAAGAATGGAAACTGCGCACCCGAAAAGTCAGCAAAGCGTCCTTTTGTGCTGCGCTTTAGGAAAACTCTTTGTTTTTTTAGCTGAACTTGAGCATTCTCTTTGATAGTCCTTTCTTTTCGTGCTATGGTAATACCGATTCCAGGAGGATCTCTTTTATGAAAAATATTGTGGTTGCCGGCGGTGGTGTTCTGGGAAGTCAGATTGCGTTTCAGACGGCCTATTGCGGATTCCATGTCACCATCTGGTTACGGAGTCAGGGCAGCATCGGCCGTACTCAGCCGAAGATTGATGCCTTGAAGAAGACCTATATCGATACCATCAACAGCATGGCTGCTCCCGATAGCAAGACGCCCAGCAAGTGGTCGATGGGCATTGCTGATCCCGATACTTTCGATAAGGATGCCTGCTTAGCCAAGGTTGAAGAAGCCTACAAAAACTTAACGATTGAACTCGATCTGGCCAAAGCTCTCAAGGATGCCGATCTGGTCATCGAATCCATGTCTGAGGATCCCAAAGAGAAGAAGGCTTTCTATCAGAAGATGGCTCCGCTTCTTGAAGAGAAGACGATCGTCGTCACCAACTCTTCCACACTGTTACCTTCCAAGTTCGCCAAAGTCTCCGGCCGTCCTGACAAGTATTTGGCTCTCCATTTCGCCAACTCCATTTGGCATAACAATACCGCCGAAGTCATGGCCCAGCCCAAGACCGCTCCGTCTTCCTTCGATGCCGTGATGGCCTTTGCCAAGGATATCCGGATGGTTCCGCTCCCCTTACACAAGGAAAAGTCCGGTTATCTGCTTAACTCTATGCTGGTTCCGTTCCTCTTTGCCGGCATGGACCTCTATGTCAATGGCATCTCCGATCCGGAAAGCATCGATAAAGCCTGGACCTTAGGCACCGGCGCTCCGGAAGGACCGTTCCACATCCTCGATGTCGTCGGTCTCAAGACGGCCTACAACATCGTCGAGATGTATGTCAAGATTCCGTCCTTCTTAGCTCCGTATAATTTCAAAGGCATGGCCAAGATGCTGAAGACCTACATCGATGCCGGCAAGCTCGGCAAGTCGACTGGCGAAGGCTTCTTCAAGTATTCGAAGTAGTCATTAAGCTACAAATAAAAACTGCTTTTGGTTTCATAACCAAGAGCAGTTTTTTGTTGAAACAACTTTATTTCGGAAACAGAACTAGTCTTCAGCCCCGAAGTATTTCAGTTGCGAGGAATCCAAACCATAGAAGAGACCTGTCAGGACGACCTGGGAAAGAAAAGGATAGACGACCTCGCTGCTCTGATAAGAAACCGGCGGCACAAGATAGGGAATGCCATCGGCCTTTTCCATCCGCAGATAGAATCCCGGTCCATGAAGCGACGAGGTCTGCTGACGGGTGACCGTGGCCTGAAAGCTTTTCAGCTGAGAACTCAGATAGGTACCCGAATGATCAAGAGAGAGTCCGTCTTGATAGGTGGTGTTTACGGCAGAGACAGCCTTGTCCGTAATGGTCTCCGGCATCACGAAAAGCGGATCAGCCAAGCTTGCCGTTGCTTTGTACATATGATAGGAATAGCTGTTGTCACCCAACGATGAAAAGGACTGCAGACAGGAACATAATTCCGGATTGAACTGATACGCCGTCGTTGCCGTAAACGTCAGACTGACCGGAAGTGAGACTTGATAGGAACGGATCTCCGTGGAGTTGCTGCCGTCCCGGTTAGGGGCCTCAGCATAAAGGGAAAGAGAAACACTGCTGACATTCACCGCCAAGGACGGGAAGAGAGCGGGATCGAGTGTCATGGTCAGATAAGAGTAGTACAAGCTTCCCAACTGGCCGACATAGGCAAGGGTAAGATTATCATACCCTAACATCGGATTTCCCTGGCTGTCATTGAGATGGAACGTAAAGACATGAGTAATCCTTTTCTCACTGACCAAAGGGAAGGCAAAATCATAGCTGATGGCATTGCCGGGATTGAAAAGAAAAGTGTCCTCATAATAAGCCGAGCCATCGCTCGGGCAGTAGAAGCCTAAGGATGTCGGCAGGGGTGCCACCGAAACGGAAGTGGATTCCGGAGTTTTGCTGCATCCCGACAGAAGCAGCAGCGGCAAGAGACACACCAGAGCTTTTGGATTCATTTAGGTTATCCTCTACGTCAAGTATAGATGATTTGGAAGGAAAAGAAACCCATTCTACTTCCAGCTCTAAGAACCCTAGGTTCAAATAGCAACAAAAAGCAAGAAAGTGTTTTGCTTTGCTGAGAAAAATGGTGATGGAATCAGAAACGGATGCCTAACGAGATCAGACCTCTCCCATAGGAGAAAATCTCTTTGAATCCATAGGCTTTGTAAAACCCATCGCTGTTGCTGCCCCGCTGAACGGCACAGATGGCCAGCTGATGGAAGCCTTCGGCTTTCAGTTTCTGAATCAAAGCATTAATCAGGAGAGTGCCGATGCCTTGATGCTGATAGGCCGCTGTCAGGTTGATATGGAGATGACAAGGCCATTTCCGGATAAAGAAAAGAGCTAGCAGGAACTTCTTCTCAAAGCCGACCTGACTGCGGTCGATCTGACGTAGCCGTGGGAAATATACCTTTTTGGTCGTCCTGACAAACCGCTGGTAATCGGTGTTGCATTCGATGTAACCGACAGCTTCATCCTTCTCATTGACGGCCACAAAGACGTGGTCAGGTTCCTGTTCAAGGAAATAGTCGAGAAAATTGATGGGGACCGTTGCCAGTTTTTTGGGATCCTTTTTATAAGAATCCCAGGCGGTCTCTTCGCAGATGTCCCGGAGCCTTTCGGCATCCTTAGGCTGATAAAGGCGAATCGTAACGTTATTGGTCATACGGTCAGCTCCACCATATTCCCTTCCGGATCCAAGAAGGAGGCTTCAAAGTAGCCGTCGCCCGTCACCCGCGGATAACCCAGAATCTCACAGCCTAGCTTCTGGACCTGAGCTAGGGCATCCTCGACGGCTTTCCGGGATCCCAGCCCCAATGAGAAATGGACAAGACAGGTCGAGTTCCGGTCAACGCGGACCAGCGGCATATCGGCATGGGAAAGAAGCTCCAAGCGAGCTTCTCCTTCTCCGGCCGTCAGGAAATAGTTCTCCCAGCCGGTCTTATCGTTATGGTATTTGGCATTGCTGACAAAGCCAAAGACCTGGCAGTAGAAGGCCTTCTCTTTTTCGATATCACGGACATTCAGACAGAGATGATCGATTTTCATTTTCTTTTCTTCTCCAAAGAATGGAGCTCCGCTAAATCCTCAGCAGTAATGGGACATCCGGTTCGATACTGTTTTTTATCCTCATCCGTAATCGGACGGATTACCTGACAAGGTGACCCATAGGCAACGACATTCGAAGGAATATCCTTCGTCACCAAGGAACCGGCCCCAATCACGGAATTGTCACCGATGGTGACACCGGGAAGAATGGTCACCGAGGCGCCTACCCAGACATTCTTTCCAATCGTCACTTTACGGACATACATCAGCGGACGATGCTCCGGATCGATGGGATGTCCGACCGTTGCAATCACGACATTCGGTCCAAACTCGGTATGATCGCCGATCACAATCTCACCATCATCGATGAAGGAGCAGTCGACATTGATATAGCAGTAATCCCCTAAGGTGATATGCCGTCCATAGCAGAAATAGAAAGGCGGCTCAATCCAGGCCCAGGTCTTCTTTCCAAAGATCCGTTTCATCAGGAAATACCGATGAACCAGACCTAAGCCAGAACCAAAGGACCGGTTATAGGCTCGCATCCGCCGCTTGGCTTGTCTTCTTTCCCATCCCAACCCTTCGCACTCATCACTGAATAGTTTGCCGGCCTTGATCCGTTCTCTCATCGTTGCCATACCCTTTTCTCCTTTACAAGGAAGCCTCATAGGCTTGCCGCTGTTCTTCCCAGAAGTCCTTATCTTTCTTGGTAATCGTCCGTAAGACACGGCACGGGACACCGGCACAGACCGTGTGGGAAGGAAGCGAGTGGGTCACCACGCTGCCGGAACCGATGACGACATCATCCCCGATGGTGACGCCGGGATTGATGACGACATTCCCACCGATCCAAACATCGTTGCCGATGGTCACCGGATAGCCGTATTCCAGTTGGGCATTGCGGACATCCTTGTCAATCGGATGACCGGCGGTATAGATGCAGACCCGCGGTGCCATGAAGACATTGTCGCCGATGGTGATCCGATTGACATCCAGGAAAATGCAGTCATAGTTGGCATAGAAATTATCACCCACCGAGATGTGGCAGCCGTAATCACAGCGGAAAGGAGCCGCGACGAAGGCGTTCCTGCCGACGTGAGCAAAAAGACCCAGAAGCAGCTTTTCCTTAGCCTTCTGATCAGGGTTCGTCTCATCATTGAACTGGGAAAGGATCTCCCGTTTATGTACCATCAGGGCTTGGAGCTCGGGATCATCGGCGCAATACAGTTTTCCGGCCAGCATCCTTTTTTCCTGGGTCATGGGCAAAGCCTCCTTCTTTCTACTTCGATAGTATTTTATGATATTCAAGAATCTCTTTGGTAGAATAATAAAGGAAATAAATAGCACTTTCTTACACATGATCATTGAATGTCCGTCCGCCATGTACTTTGACAGCCAGGAGAAGATCGGCTACGACCAGCCGGATTTTCCGCTGTATCTCAGGCTCGGGCACCTGGCCGACCTCTTCGAGCATCGTGCCAAACCTCATTACCACGAGGATTTCGAATACATCCGGATTCTTTCCGGTCAGCTGAATTATGACGTCAACGGTCAGAAGATCCAACTCGGCACCGGTGAGGGCATCTTCGTGAATCCGAAAGCCCTGCACTTCGGCTATGGCCAATCCAATGACGACTGTGATTACCTGTGCTTGCTTTTCTCCCCGATGCTCTTAGCCGGAAACAAAAGCATCGAGGAGACCTGTCTCACGCCTTATCTCGAAGGCGGCCCCAGCTATTTGATGCTCCGAAAAGGATCAGAGCCTTTGGCAGTCCTGGAGAAGCTCTGGCAGGAAAAAGCCAACGGCGCAAACCGACTTAGCTATCTTTCTCTGCTCTTTTCCTTATGGAAGGAAACTCTGCCGCTGTTTCCGGCGCTGACGCCGGAAAAGCCGTCCTCCTCGTTGGAAAAGATGAAGACGATGATTGCCTATCTCGATGAGAACTACGGGGAAGACATCTCCTTAGCGGCGTTAAGCCGGATAAGCAACGTCTCTCCCAGCGAAGTCAACAAGCTCTTCCGTCTCTATACTCACCAGTCGCCGATGGCCTATCTGATTGACTACCGCTTAGGGAAAGCGGCCGCCTGTCTAAAGGAGACCAACCAGTCGGTGGAAGAGATTGGCTTTGGATGTGGCTATTCCTCTCCCAGTTTCTTCATCCGTTCCTTCAAACGGAAATATCAAGAGACACCGATTGCCTATCGTCACCGGAAACAGGAATAGATACGCTTTTTAATTCTATAGTTTAAATTGTTTTCATAAAAAAGCCGACAATGCCAAGACTGTCGGCTTTTCATTTATTCGATTAGATGAAGAGAGTCGTCGACGCTTCCTGACAGGCAGCTAAGTAAGTCGCCACGCCGACATAGTCGATGCCGTCAATCAGTTCCTCCTTCTTGATGCCCATGATGTCCATCGACATCGTGCAGGCCAGGAACTGGACGCCCGCCTTCTTGGCATTGGCTAACTGCTCTTCCAGCACCGGTACGTTCTTCTTCTTCATCACGCCCCGCATCATCTTCGAACCCATGCCCATCATATTCATCTTGCTGAGCTTGAACTTCTTGGCGCCTTTGGGCATCATCCAGCCGAACATCCGTTCAATGAAGGACTTCTTGACGTGCGGAGCCTTCGGCTTCCGCAAGAGGTTCAGACCCCAGAAGGTGCAGAAGACGGTGGCCGGCTTACCCATGGCCCTTGTGCCCTGAGCGATGATCATCGCCGCCAAAGCCTTATCCATGTCGCCGCTGAAGAGGACAATCGTCGTGCCGCCATTGCCGGTCGGATTCGTGTTCTGAACCACTCCCGGCCCCTTCTCGATCACAGCCACGATCTTGCCATCCTTGGTCTCATTGGAAATGACGCTGTTGCCAGTCGTCTTAGCCCACAGACCGATATCGCTGGTGAAGCCGCAGTCGGAAGCCGTGATTCTCATCCGTTCTCCCGGCGCCAGCTTCTCACTGGCCTTGGAAGCTTCCATAATCGGACCCGGACACTGCAATCCTGTCGCATCAATCTCAATCATTTTGCTGGCCTCCTTGGCCGGAACGGCTGCTGTTTCTGCCTTAGCTTCCGGTGCTTTCGGTGTCTGATGAATCGTCTTATAGAGCCTCATCCCGCCTTCGACGTTATAAAGGTTTGTGTAACCGAGATTGACGGCCACCCGTATCCATTGATAGGCTGTCAAACCAACGTTGCAGTAGACAATGATCTTGGCCGCCTTGTCTTTGGGAAGCTTATCCAAGTTCTGACGCAAGGTGCTGAAAGGAATGTTGACGGCACCCTCAAAATGCTCTAAGGAGTATTCCAACGGGGTTCTGGCATCAATCAGGATGGCATCCTTCTTCTCCGTATCGAGCTGACTTAACGGAATCTGCCTGAACTGTCCTTCCTTGAGATTAGAAGCGACATAGCCGGCAATATTGACAATATCCTTGGCCATGCCATACGGCGGAGCATAACTGAGTTCGAGATCGGTCAGGTCCATGACGCTTAAACCGCCCCGGATGGCTGTGGCAATGACATCAATCCGTTTTTCCACCCCTTCTAAGCCAACCGCCTGGGCACCATAGATCTTGCCCGAAACCGGATCAAAGACAACCTTCAAGGTGACTAAGGAAGCACCCGGATAATAGCCGGCATGCTGATTCCGTTCAATCATCACCGACTGATGAGCTAACCCTTTCCGTTCACAGAGAGCCTCGCTGTAACCGGTGGAAGCACCTGTCAAAGAGAAAACTTTTAACACGGACGTACCGATGGCTCCCTTATAGGTATAAGGAAGTCCGTGGATGGTATCGGCTGCTAGCCGTGCCTGCCTATTGGCAGGACCGGCCAAAGCAATATGCGTCAAGGTCCCGTCCAGCGGGTCCTTGACCGCCACGGCATCGCCGACGGCTAAGATATCCGGATTCGGCTTATGAGTTACGGCATCAATGGTTTCCATTTTCTCGTCCGTTAAGACATAGCCGTCTTTGGTCAGCTCCAGACCGGCGCTTTTCGCCAACGCATTTTCCGGAGCAACGCCTAACGAGAGGATGACGATATCGGCCGCAACACTCTCACCATTGGCTAAGATGACCTTATGGCCTTTGTCTTCAAAGCCCTTGAGGGTCAGCCCTAATTTGACACGGATGCCGTTCTGGCTCAGCTCATTGGAAAGGAAGACCGCCAGCTCCGGATCAAAGGGAGGGAGAATCTGATCCCGGCCCTCGACCAACGTAACCGCCAGGCCCCGCTCTTTCAGGTTCTCGGCCGTCTCGACGCCGATAAACCCGCCACCGACCACTAAGGCCGTCTTGGGAGACTTGCTCAAAGCCGCAAAGATACTGTCCGCATCTTCCATGTTCCGCAAATAATAAACATTGTCGGCTTCGTCCAGCCCGGCAAAGGAAATCTTCCGCGGCGTGGTGCCGGTGGAAAGAATCAGCTTGTCGAAAGTCTCATCGTATTCTTTGTTACCAGCCAGGTCGCGGAGATGGACACTCTTCTTGACCGGATCCACGCTCACGGCTTCCTGGTGGATACGGACATCCAGGTTGTATTTGGCTTTCAGGCTTTCCGGCGTCTCCTGCAGAAGACGTTCCCGGTCTTTGATGACACCGCCGAGATAATACGGCAGTCCGCAGTTGGCAAACGAGACAAAGCCGCCCCGTTCGATGACGATGATTTCATCGTCTTCAGAAAGACGCCGTAACCGTGTCGCTGCTGTGGCGCCGCCGGCGACGCCGCCGATGATCAGAATTTTGCTCATAAGGTTCCTCCCCTAAGGTTAGGACTATCATAAAGCATTTATTGACATATGTCAAAAACAAAGTATAATGAAGCCATGGCCAGACCTAAGAAAACCAGGATCATCGATCGTTTGCCTCGTTACCGCTGTTTCGGTTCCCAAGGACACTGCGATGCCCCGAAAATCGAGATGACGCTGGAAGAATATGAGACGATTGCCCTGATTGACGGGCAAGGTCTCTCCCAGGAAGAGGCAGCTTTTCAGATGTCGGTCGGCCGGACAACCGTGACAGCCCTTTATAAGAAGGCCCGGCAGAAGATCGCCGATTTCCTCGTCCACGGAAAACGGCTCTCGATTGCCGGCGGCTGTTATGCGGTGGAAGGCAAACAGGAGGGAAGCGGCATCGCCGCTGTTCCCTCAGGAAAGGATCATTCTATGAAAGTAGCCATCAGTTATGAAAACGGAGAGGTGTTCCAGCATTTCGGTCAGACCCCGAGTTTTATGATTGCCACTATTGCCAATGGCAAAGTCACTCAGACGGAGGTCGCGGAGACCTTAGGCACCAGCCACCGGGATCTGATTCCGTGGCTGAAAGAAAGAGGCGTCAACGCCTTGATCTGCGGCGGTATCGGCGGGATGGCCATCGATCTTCTGAAAGAGAGCGACATTGCCCTCTTTGCCGGCGTCAGCGGAAAAGCGGAGGATGCCTTAACGAAATTCCTCGCCAATACATTGGAAAGCGTCTCGACACCGACCTGCGACTGCCACTAAACTGAAAAAGTCGGTTAACTTCCTTAGCAAGGGTAGATAACCGACTTTTTAATTGTCTTATAGATTGTCTCATCTCTCTTTAACTAAATTCGGACGGATAAATTCTTTGATAAGGTGCAATTGGACTACCGCTTTTCGGTTGGCCGGCAAAGCTATTGCGGACCGTAGCAAGGAATCCCTAAGGACATCAGATACTGAACCAGCTCCATGCTGTGATTGATCTTGGAAAGGATCATCGATCCCAGCTGCTTTCCGGATCCGTCAAAGAAGGCAATGGCTCCATTGGTACCTAAACGGAGATTGGCAATGTCCTTGACGGCAAATGTCTTCGGTTTGGAGGCGCCGGAATAATACGTGAAAGTCTCCCCGGCAAGATCCACATAAGTCCTTAGCGTCAGGCCTAAGATAATGAGAAGGATGCCGAAGAAAACCAATAATGCCAGCCCCACCCAGCGGCCGTCCGGATGAGTGACAAAGATGGCTACCAGGATCCCGGCGACAATGCTTAGCCCGCCGCAGACATCCAGAATGATCCGGATCGTTCGAGGACACTCCACATGGATATGAACCGATTGAGGATTCAAAGTCGCCTGCATCGGAGTAGGAGACGCTGCTTTGATATCTTCCGGCAAGGAAGAAAGATCAATCGTTTCCTGAGCCATCCCTTTCTTCGCCTGGACCAGGATAACCGGGATAGCCAAAAGGTTGATAGCAGAAAGTCCCCAGGTCACATAGCCTAGGATCATTCCCATCTGACGGTCGGCTTTGTCGATGGTGTTGACCTCGTCTTCGGACAGATAGGTGACCTCCCCCTGCCGGACATAATAGGTCGGCTGATAGTCATCGTTCTCCCTGGGCGCATATTTCAGCGTGAGCGGAGTACTCTTATCCACCGTCGTCGTGAATTCCGTCGCATTAAAGGCTGAGCTGTATTTGCCGTCAATCTCATAAACGTCCGTATCATCCTTCAGCGTCAGATACAAGGTACCGGAAGAGGTTTTGTTCATCTTTTCAAAATAGCCCGTCTTTTCGGTTAAAGCGGAGAAGTCCCGTGGCGTCGAAAGATAGGAAGCGACAAAGAGAGACGTCCCAAGACCCGCAAAAAGGACACCCAGGATGATCGTGATTGCCAATTGGTTCCGGCGCTGAGTCCGATGATAGCCCTTGACCCGGGGATCTTTGATGGCATAGGAGAGACCGACTTTCTCGTCGGAGCTCTTCAGAATCTCCACTCTCATCTTATTGTTGCGGAGGATGCTCTCGACATCAAAGAAGAGGAACACCGCTGCCAGAATGGCAACCACATAATAGGAGCGGCTGCCGAAATAAGTCTCCACAAAGAAGAAAGCCAACACAAAAAGACTCATGCCGAGAGTAAGGCAAGTCGCTAGGGCGAAGCTGCGATTGGCTCGGCTTTTGACTTTCTTGCCGATATCGCAAAGCTGCGCCTGACGCTGGGCCTGTGCCTGATCCTGATATTCTTCCATAAGGGGGTCTCCTTGGTTTTCCTTATTATACGTTTTAGCAAGGCTGATTTCGAGGAAAACAGGCTCCCGCCTAGAGATTCTTCAGCCGGTTCATCGGCAAGAGATGAAGAAGGAGGATATAGATAAGTTCAAGGAAGGCGATAGCCATCCAAACATAACTATAGACACCCTGTCCCATCAAGGAACCTGCTATCATCAGCCCCAAGCAAAGGTAAGCCATGATCTGCCGGGTCAGCCAGAAGCCCTTCTTCATCGACTGGGGTGCCAGCCAGACCCCTAAAGCAAAGAGGCTAGAAAGAATGGACATCAGGAAGGCAAGAATAGCAAAGGGATCCCCTTGACTCATCCGGTAATAAAAGGAGTGAGTTTCCCAAACGACATGTCCGGTCTGGGTGTCACCGATCAGAACTTCCACGGGTGGCTCGGCCGGCAGGAAATAGTAGGCAATCCAAAGAGGAATCATGGTCATTGAGAAAATAAAAGTCCCGAGTCCTTTGGGAGACTCCAGAGGTTTTGCTGCCGCAGGAGATGGAGAAACAGAGGCTGCCGAGGCCTTTACCGGCTCGGCCTGCCGCTGCCCGTTTAGAATCTCTTCGATGGAGACATGATAGAAAGACGAGAGCTTTTCCAAGGTCTCGACATCCGGAATGCTTTGCCCGGCCTCCCATTTGGAAATGGCCTGAGGCGTCAAGGAGAAAATCTCACTGACCTCTTGCTGGGTCAGATTCTTTTCCTTTCTTAGGGATGTCAGAAATTCAGCCATCTTCACTTTGTTCATGGCAGGGCTTCCTCACTTTCGTCTCAAGTATGATACGCTTTCTCGCGCTTGCCAACCAAACCTTATTCGTTTTGGCTCAACTCCCAGTTGAGAGAACCGAAAAATACGATCCTAAAGGGAAAATCCAATGACATAAAAGAGACCTATTGATTCTCTTTTGAGCCGTAATAAAGAATCTTTCAGGCACCCATAAACCCTGAAAAGACCAAAGAAGAAACGAATAGAAGATCATCATTTACCAATCTTCTCGGCGTCATCAAATATCTTGGATTTCTCTGTCCGGCCCATTGCCTCATACTCTCTTTTTCTTGTCCATAAGTTATTCTTTTTACTAACATTTTTGTTAGTAACATTTTTGTTAGTTAAAAACGCCCTTAATACTGGTCTCTTTTAAGTGTGATGACGCAACAAAAGCTTTCAAAAGGCAAAGGAGAATCACGACATTGACAGGCATTCTATTATCGTTAGTTTCTCCGCTCGAATCATCCTAGAAAACACTTTTTCTTTTGCCCAGTCTACCCAGTCCAAAAAAAGTTATCGCCCCCATCAAATAAAAAATGAGAAATGGTTTATAATCTTTGTAAGTTCTCTTTGCTTCTTGTTTCCGTACGTTATGACAACAAAAGAAGAATGAGGAGGAAACGCAAATGATCAAGAACAATCTCAGCATCGACTATCCGCTCCCGAAGGATGTCGATGCCTTTCTGGAAGAGACTATTTTTCCGGCAATGAAGATTACCGAGCTCAACAATGACAACATCGGCGAGATTGCCGATTTCATTTGCAGCAATTATGAGATTCCTCTGTCGCAAGGGAAAAGGACAGCTGCCGAAAAGAAGACGTTGGCTCTGGTCAGCAAGGCCGTCACCATCCTTACCTCTAATAAGGTCATCAATCTATAGGCAGTGATCGATGAAATACCAATTTTCAAACAAGTACGTTCCTTCCGAGAAAACAGCCTCTTTTATCGATGCCTATGTTACCAAGGCTATGGGGATTGAGACGATAAATGATGACAACATTGATGAAGTCATCACGTTCATTGCCGAAAAGTTTGAAAATCCCCTCAGTCAGGAAAAGAATATAACTGTGAAAGAAAAAAAGCTCTTAGCCGGGGCAGCCGATGCTGTTACGGAGTTATCCACAAAAGCCTACAGCAAATAGGCTGTGTAAGACAGAGAGCTGTTGTTAGATTAGTGATAACAAAGGGGGAACAGATGAAAAAGAAAGCAACACTTATTGTCTTGATCTTGCTTTGTTCGTGCCACTCAAACGGCATGGTGCAAAACGGATTTTCTTATGATTTTTCCCCTTCTTCGATTGAGGTGGGTGTCGTTTTAGAAAAAAGCGATTTTGAAATCTCAAAGTCTATTCCTTTTGAGCTTTCGTTTGGCCATCCTCAGAAGGTTCTGAGTCCCTTCTCTGTCAATGACACCCCTGGACCGGTTTGCATTTATGTGGACAGTTATAACGGCAGCAGCCAATTTGCCGTCGATGAAACAGACTACAAAACTTTCCTCGAAAACTTAGTCTTTCTTAAAGAAATCCCCTCCCAGGATTTTTGGACAGATGATTTCGCTTATGAAAACAACCTCGCAAGAGGCATGACCTTCAGCCATCACGAAACGGTATCCCTGCCCACCAGTTATTTTGCCAGTGACGGCAAAGGCAATGGCCGTGATATGACTTTCCGGTTCCATGTCGTCCAACCTGTCCGTTATTCCGAAAGCAAAGAGTGGATTGCCCGTGCGGAAGGACACGTTCTTCTTTCTTATCATTATTCCGAAAACAACCAGATACACTTTTCCAGTTAATAGCCGCCCTTTTGGGGGATTCTCGCACCCGATTTGCACTAGCGAAAACAACCGATTGATTCCATTTACGTTAATCGTATCAAGAAAAAACTGTCCGGAATGCTATGGTCTCTAAGACTTTTCCTATGAATTATTCTAAAAAGTATTATAGGATTCGTAAAAATGTATTTTTCCTTTTCAATGGAAGCCACTGAATTCTCATGCTTGATTCTGTTTCTTCTTTGCAAAAGAGGTCTGTTGGGCGGAGCAAACCTCTTCATATCCGAGCCTTGAGAACTAAGGGGTAATATCGCTAAAGGATCACGTCTCAAACCCTAGTCGACAAAATTTACTATTTAGTGAAAATAATCGACTATATCAGCTGGCCATTTTCAAGAAAGTCAAGGAGAGACATTACGAAATAACCCTTTTCATCAAAACGTGGAGTCTGGCTGAAACGGCGTAAGACGAAAACCTTTCGGAACGAATCACCGACCAAAGAAAAGGGTTTTGCTTCCTGCTGATATTTTTCCTTCGTATCCATGTCCATGGCAACCTGCACGTAGACCTTTTCGTTGCCTTTGTTGACAATGAAATCAATCTCATAGTTCTTGTCAATCTGTTTCTTGCTTTCCAAGTCCGTCTCGCGATGGGGAATAACTCCAACATCGACTTCATAGCCCCGTGAGCGCAGATCAAGATAGACAGCATTTTCAATGATGTTCTGATATTCTTGTTCGTTAAAATGAAGGCGAGCATTCCGAAGTCCGATGTCACCACAATAATATTTCAGAGGACTGCTTATGTGGCTTTTCCCCTTAATATCGAAGCGTTTGCACTCTTCAAACAGGAAGGCATCGGTCAAATAAGAGATATAAGTCGCAATCGTGTCATTGGTAAGTTTATAATGTGAACTCTTCAATGTCTTCTCAATTTTTGCAGGGTTTGTAAGCGAACCGATGTCGCTGGAAAGAACATCGGAAAGAAGCTCGAAAGCCGGCTTGTTGCGAAGATCGTGACGGTCTTCAATGTCGGCAAGATAAACCGTCTCAAAAAGCCCCTGGAGATATTTTTCACGTTCAAGGTCGCTGTTTTTGCTGAATTGAAGTGGCATGCCGCCATAATCAAGATAATGACTGAGGGCGACCTCCGGGCTCATTCCCGAAAGAGGAAGAAACTCCTTGAAACGAATTGGGAAGAGACGAACGGGATCTGCTGTGCCTCGGAAATCGGTCTCAATGTCACGGGAAAGCATCCTCGAATTGCTGCCCGTAACGTAAATGTCAAAGTTGGGCTTTTTGTTTAGTGAAAGAAGAAGGCTACTGAAGCCCTTGGCTTCTTGAATCTCATCAAGAAGCAAGTAGTACATCCCGTTATCCTTAACGCGTTTCAGAATAAAATCACGGAGAGCTTTTTTGTCGTGAAGATTCTCATTCTCGCTTAAGGAAAGATCGGCCTCGATGATGTGATCAAGAGGAACTCCGGCATTTAGCAGATGTTTTTTGAAAAGTGTGGATAGTAAATAGGATTTCCCGACTTTTCGCAAGCCGGTGATTACCTTCACTAAATGATTTCCTTTTTTGTTGATCAGTGCATCAAGATCTTCTTTTCTTGGAAATTCCATACCATAAGTATAGCATATTCTATTCGATGTTTTTTACTAATTAGATATTTTTGTCGACTAACGCTAAACTTTTTAATGGCAGACAAATAAATCAGAAAACTATCTGATCCTTTTGGGACCGTCCTCTATCGTCACGTCAGGCAATTGCATCTTCAGCAGCCCGTGAGGAATGAGATAAATATATTCTTCCAAAAAATACGCACCAAATTCACACCACAAAAAAATAAAAAAGCCCTTAGTTAAGGGCTTATTTGATACGTTGGTGGAGCGAGCCGTTTCATATCCGAACCCATATTGCCTAGCATTACCTTCTTTGAATGGCCTTTGTAGTTGAAGTTTATGAGGGCGTATCCGCCTTTATCGTCGTAGAGATAGACCGAGTTTATGAAGGCCCAAATCAGGGCTTTCCTGTCCTCCAGCCTTTCAATGTCGGCGGCCTGGAAGCGGAGCAAGGCATATTGGATCTGGTCTTTGCTCAAGGTCGGGTTGTCGAGTTTTTCCTCCTCGAGTTCGTGGGACAGCTCCTTCTTCTTGGCTGCCAGTTCGTCGTAACGTTCCGTCAAGCCCTCGTAGGCCATTCCGCCCTCGATGGCGTTGATAAGGTTCGACATCTTGCGGTCGAGGTCGGCAATCTTGCCTTCCAGCTCACCGAGCCTCGGGTTCTCCCCAAACTGGGCGGCGTAGATGGCTTCCGTGAGTCTAGAGACCATCCCATCCTCATTGAGGAATTTCAGAGCCTCATTGACCACAAGCGTCTCGATGAACTCCTTGTTGACCGACTTCTTATGGCAGGAATGGTTTCTCTTCACGTTTCGGCACGTGTAGTAGCGATAGACCCTCCCACTCCTCTTGTCGGTGGAATCCCCCGCCATATAAGCCCCACAGTCGCCGCAATAGAGCTTGGTGGTAAGAATGTAGTCATCCTGTGCTTTGAAGCGCGCCGAGGCCCTAGAATTGCGTTTCAGCTTAGCCTGGGCTTTCTCGAAGGTCTTCAAGTCGATGAGCGGAGGGACGCAGCTCTTGTTCACGGTGCCCCCACAACTGAACTCGCCGATGTATTTGCGGTTACGGAGCATCCAGCAGACGCTTCCGTGGTGGAAAGGCTTGCCGTCCCTTCCACGATTGCCCTTGGCGTTGAGGGTGCAGTTGGTGGTCGTGTAGAGGTGATAGACGAGCTTCACGGCCTCGCTTTCCTTCTCATCTACCACAAAGCGCTGGTTCTCCGTCCGATAGCCGTAGGCCGGCCTTCCGCCGTTCCACTTGCCCTCCAGCACGTTGTCCGTGTTGCCGCGCTTGATCTTCTGGGCGAGGTCGGCCGAATAGTATTCGTTGATGCCGTCGAGAACCGACTCCAAAAGGATATCCTCGGGAGAGTCGGAGATGTTCTCGGTGGCCGATATGACCTTGATGTTCCTCTTCCCAAGGACGACACGATAGCGGAGGGAATCGTACCGACTTCTCGAAAAGCGGTCGAGCTTCCAGACCAGAACGACGTCGAAGCTCCTGCCATCCGAATCGTTGATCATCTTCTGGAAATCGGGCCTCTCGTCCGTGCGGGCTGAAAATGCCCTGTCGATATACTCGTGGACGATTTCGATGCCCTTGGCGTCGGGGTAGGCATAGCACTCACGCAGCTGGCCGTCTATCGACTCCTCGCGCTGGTTGTCGGACGAATAACGAGCGTAAATAACGCCCTTCAAATTAGAAGCATTGGCCTGATTGCTCATAAAAGAGCCTCCTTGGGTTCTTTCACGTTTGCAATTAGGTTTTCCTATCAATCCAGCGCACTCACTGGAGACGATTTGTGCCTAGTCGTGAACGAATGGCACGCAATCGGCTTTAACTTATTTCGTCTTAGCGGCGTCAGCTTCGGCATCCAAGGCGGCGGCTATCATAATCTCAACGGCGGCCGTTCTTGTTTGACCTTTTTCCTTGCAGTGAATATCAAGGCGGTTCAAAAGGTTTTTATCGAGATAGAGATTGACGAATTGACCATCTTTCTTTTTCTTTGCCATATCCCGTTTCCTCAATATTTATCGCTCTTCTTACCATTGCAGTCTTTGCAAATCATTTGAAGATTGCTTGGCTCGGTAAGCCCACCTTTACTCCAAGGTTTAATGTGGTCGCCCTCCATCTCGTTATAGGCGAAATGTTTATGGCAAATGGCGCATATTCCTTTTTGGCTGGCATAAGCAGTTTTCTTATCTTTTTCTTCAAAAGACCGAAGATTAAGAAGCCTTCCGGCGTAGACATCGGTATCACGGCAAAGCAGGAACTCGTAGATACCAGATTTCTTCTCAACTTCTTCATCCTCTTGTAATCGATCTTCTTCAGAGCCCATAAAGGTCGAATTAAATGTTTTAGTGTGATAGAGATGATAGAAATGGCCCCACCTTTGGCCTTTCATATCGGCATAGTATTTGGGGAAGATTTTTTTGACCCAAGCGATGACATCTTGATAGTATTGCCAAAGTTCATCCGCATCGCTATCGTGCTGATGCTTGGTCATATAACCATCAATATCGATTCCTTGGCTTTCAGAGATCCAATCAAGGGCCACTTCAAGCAGTTCCTGCCTGTTTGGGTCGCCTTTCACGTATTTGTCACCAAGTCCTTCAGCAGCGCAGCCTCTCTTTGAGAAGTGGTATTTCGCATTGGAGAGCCATGGTCCTGTATAAACGGAATTTCTTAACTCTTGGTCGGTTAACTTGAGTCCTGGAACGTTGACAATCCTGAACCAATCAAGTTTTTCACTTGTCGTTCCTTCGCAGCAATAAACCATTAACGGATAGTTCATCAAGATTTGGTACAAATCATCCGGTAAGGAATCGCAATAATAACGATGGTCTTTCCATTGAATATCAAATTTGTGGTCAAGGAAACGCATAAGCGAAAGCGTTCTTTGCTGACCATCAAGTACTTCATATTGATTCTCACCAATTTTGACCCAATACATCACATTTAATGGGAAGTTTTGAATTGCGGTATGGATAACGGCCTCGGCACGATCAGGGTCATAAACATATTCTCTTTGATAAGCTGGACGAATGTTTAATTTTCCGCCATAGGCGACAACTCCATCATCGCCAGAGTCTTTGTATCCCTCAAATACTTCTTTAACAGTCACCTTCATCGGCTCAATTTTCATTGTCATTTGCTTGTCCTCCTTTGAATAACAATGCGGTCCGTCAATCTGTGATATTTATACTTTTCGTTATCAACCTTGAGATAAAACCTCGGGCCACCTTGACAGTATTCGTTTTTGGAGGCAATCGCATCCATTCTTCCAGCGAGTTTTCCGCTAAAACCAATAATTTCAAACTGCTTTGGATTATAGGATTCTACGAAGCTTAGAGGGACACCCATTTTCCCAAAGTAATTGTTCGGGATTTCTTTAATTTTTGAAACCTCGATGGCGTCATAATTTACATACGTTGGATTTTTTTTCGGGTCGTAAGTCTCATATAGATCAATCATTTCGTTGTGGGTCGAGACAAAAAGGTTCGTATACCATAAGGTGTTGCCCATTTTGGCGTACCGAACACCATTCTCAACAAAGCTCTTTTCGTGGTCATAAGTGTCTGGCACCTTATATGTCTTGGCACCGCATTCATAACCAATCCATATCTTCCCATCCATAAAAGCCTTCAGAATGTTTTCATATCCAACCGCGCCAAGGTTTCCGATAATAAGAAACGATTTTTTATAATCCAACAGTTGTTGCACATACAGGCGGAATTTCGAAAATGGAGGGTTAGTCACAACAATATCGGCCTGTTTTAAGTATTCAATGCACTCTTGTGATTGAAAATCGCCGTTCCCTTTTAATTTGTAAACACCACGATTTTCGGAGTGCAATAGGCGGTCAATATCTTGGTCGGAAACACCTCGCCCATTTTCCATAGGGACGCTCTTAATGTCCATAACGTAGCCATACACGCTCTTTAGAGGTAGGTTTTCATCATCGAAGAGGGACATCTGCGTGCCTAAAACGCTGGAGCCACTATAGGAAGTACAAATCAGTCGCTTCAAATGGAGGTAATTGAAATTACGAATAAAGAACTTGCAAAAGTTACTTTCAAAAGGGTCGTCACAATTGCATAGAACCGTCTTATTGGCAAACGCTTTTTCGTAATGGTTTATTTCAGATTGAATGTCAGTGATGTCAGTATAAAATTCATCAAACTTTGCATCTTTGGCATCATTAAGATTTTTGTTTCCAGACATTGTGATGTTTTCCTCCGTTTTTTCTATTATATCAAACCAAATACAATTTTGCACAATATTGTACAAGAATGTTCTTTGCCTTAGCGCCGTAACTTCTTCAAATCGCCATGCGGGTTTCCCGCTGCCGGGCCTGTCCCGGAGATGGGCGGTGACGCAAATTGCGCCACCCCCTTATCCTGTTTCAGCTAGAAGAGTGGTTTTGTCCCTTTCCAGAGGGTTGACCACGCTTGGTCTTTGGCCTCTTCCGTTGCCGTTAAGCGTTGCCTTGGGTTCCCTTGGCTCTGCTTTTCTCGTACCGAGCCACGAAGTTGGGGTCGTCGAACTTCTTCCGTACCGCCCCTAGGAGCGCTCGAGCGAGGACATCCACCTCAGCATCGCTCAGCTCGGCCAGAGGCTTGCCGTTTCCCTGAGACGGATCCGACAACGGATTGTTATCTCGTCTTTTCTCGTTTGTGCTGATTACTTCAACCACGTGTTTAACTCCTTTGTTTAATGTTCCCTCTCGTCCCATTCCGCCGTCCCGTCCGCTCCTAGCCCTCACCCATAAGGTTTGAGCCAGGCGCTTTTACAACCAAAAATCATCGTCCCTCATCAAAATGCCCCTCCACTTAATAGGCTTCGATGAGGCCAAAACTTGGTAGCAACTTTGAATTTGCCCTCCAATATATAGGCTCTGAAAATGTGAAAAATGGTGGTTGTGATGATGATCCTCCTCACTTAGACGCTTCGAGATTGGCAAAAATTAACCCCTCAGTTTTGAGATGCCCCTCCACTTAGACGCCTCGGGAACGCCAAAACTTGGTAGTGAGTTTTCACACCCCTCACTTAAAACCTGCCGAAAATGCCAAAACTTGGTAGTCGGCCTATCACCTCCTCGCAAAAAGACGGTCGCGGATTGAGAGGGCTAGAGGCTCTAAAAAGCGAATAGTCCCCTCACTTAGACGCTGCGAAAACGGCAAAATACCACTTTTTCTTTTCAGGAGACAGGCAAAAACGCCTTTCACCATCGAGTGTTTTGGCAAAATAA
>LAHS01000040.1_pt1 | contig 30432 bp, 47 predicted proteins | sample 329651 | NCBI WGS metagenome assembly LAHS01 (sample SAMN03275699, study PRJNA271635) | activated sludge metagenome | isolation source: sample C-1 Sludge from hydrolytic chamber (first chamber) of Anaerobic... | reverse complement strand
ACTGGCGAAGGTCGAATTCAACGACGAAGGCGAGCCGTCTAACGTTGCCGATATTGTGACCGCCGAAAAGGAAGCGAACGCGGGGCTTTTCGGAAAGGATATCGACACGGGCAAAGACCCCGACAAGGGCGACGGCAAGAACGATGAATCAGACCGCTTTCTTAAAGGTTTCGGAGAAATTTAAAGGAGGGCTAAATTATGCCGACTAATTACGCATCCAGCTACAGCAAGCAAACTTTGCAGGCTTTCACGCTTGCGTCGCTCACCCGCGGCCGACTTTCTGGCCGCGCCGATTTTGTGGCCGATTCTGGCAAGTCCGTTCGCATTTTCACGAATGGCACGGCGAAGATGAACGACTACAAGCGCACGGGCAGTGACCGTTTCGGCACGCCGACCGACCTTGACAACACCGTGCAGGAACTTACTTGCACTAAGGAACGTTCTTTCTCTACCGTCCTTGACGGTGTGGACGCTATCGACATGGGCGCAACCATGGAGGAAGCGGGCGCATTCCTGCGCCGTCAGATTGACGAAGTTATCACCCCAGAAGTCGACGTGTACACGCTTTCCAAGCTTGCGGCGGGCGCTGATACGAGTAATATCATTACTCGCACCGTGGCTAAGGGCAGCGCGTATGAAACTTTCCTTGATGCTAACTCGCTTCTTGATGATTCCCTGACCCCACTTGACGGCCGCTTCGCCTACGTTTCGAGCGCTTTTTATAAGTATTTGAAGCTTGACGATAGCTTTATCAAGGCTACAGACCTTGCCCAGGATATGCTGGTAAAAGGCCAGGTAGGCGAGGTTGACGGCGTGGCGATCATCAAGGCCCCAGCCGCTTACCTGCCCACCAATACCGACCTGCTGATCATGCACAAGGACGCGGCTTGTCAGCCCATCCGCCTGGAGCAGTACAACATCTATGACAAGGTGCAGGGTTACAGCGGCCCCGTGGTCGAAGGTCTTATCTACTACGATGCATTTGTGTACGATGCGCGCAAGAAGAGCATTGCAACCGTCACGAAGGGCGAGTAATCATGCGGTACGAAAAGGACGGCGTTACGCTCGAAGCCGCCAACGACATTCAGTCTAGCGCCTTTATCAATTCTGGTTTCACGCCCGTGGAGGAAGAGCCGAAGGAGGAAGCGGCCGAAGCCGAAGCCGAAGAGCCGAAGCCGAAGGCGCGGCGCGGCCGCAAGCCGAAGGCCGAATCCGAAGCGGCCGAAGCTTAGCAAAACAGAGGGGCGGGCACTAATCGCCCGTCCCTTTTCTATTGGAGGTTGTTAGATGGATTCCACTACTGAAAAAGTGATGGACTATTGCAATAACTACTTCGCCGTTTTGTGCGAGCGCGTCACAGGCGCTAGCGTCGATTCTAAGGCCGTAAAAGCCAGTTTCGAAGGCAAGTACGCCCCTGGTATGGTTCTACGCATCCACGGGGCTTTCACGCTTTCTTACGGTGACTTCGGCGAAGGCGCTATGTACACGGTTGAGGGATACGATGCGCGCATGCATACGCTCACGCTTGACAAGCCGTTGCACACGAAAGCGCCCAACCTTTTCATTGCCTACTGCGAGCCGCCCGCCAAATTCACGGAGCTTTGCGCGAAGATCGCCGAATACGGCGAGAAGAACGCGGCGCGCGAGGGCCTGCAATCGGAGAGCATCGACGGGTACTCGTGGAGCGCGGCCAACGGCGGCAACGGGTGGAAGAGCGTTTTTGCGGGCGAATTGAGGCAGTACCGAAACCCGCGACCGACGCGCCTATATTACGCTAGGGAGTGCGAGCCGTGGCTATAGAGGATTATTACCATACGCTTACGTGCTTAAGGTACGATTATATGGCCGTAGACAAATACGGAGATTCGCAGCCTACATCGGCTGGAAGCTACCAATTCCCAGGGCTTATAGGCAAGCCGAACAGCACTACGGCTATTTCGGCTGCGCAGCGGAACGTTACCATAGACGCGCGATTGTACACATTGTCGAAAGTGCCCATAAGGGTTTTCGATGTGATAATTGACAGCGACGGCAAGCGCTACACCGTCGCTAGCGAGCCGCGCGACGCGGCGCGAAGGGGCCATCATATCGAAGCCGATTTAACGCTTAACTCGGGAGGTGGCACGACGTAATGCCGATCGTCAATAACGATTTTTCGAGGTTCGAGAACAGCGAGGGAGCGGCTAAGTCTGCATGCAACGCGGTTGGAACGGCGATTTACCAGGCGGCAATGCCAATGTGCCCAGTAGACACGGGCAACCTTCGGCGCTCACACGCCGTTAAAGTGCAAGATTCTGGCGAATACGTTGACGTTGGCGTAACGGCCGACTACGGCGGCTACGTGCACAACGGAACAAGCCGCATGAAGCCGCGACCATGGCTAAAACAGGCCGTGCAGCAGAACCGCAGCAGCTTGGGCAACATCGCCGCGCAGGCTTACAGGGGGGCTTTGTAATGGCTAACAGCGTCAAAGAGCTAGCGCAGGATATCCAAGAGGTTTTAAAGCTGAATTCGTCGCTTGATAGGGTATACGAGGGAGAGGCCCCTACGCGTTCTATGGGCGGCGCGCCAGTCAAAATGCCGTATCTGGTATATACAGCGGACGTAAACAGCCCGCTTACCGAGAGCGGAATTTACACCGTCGATCTGATCATCGATTTTTGGGTGCTCGATTCGTGGGAGACCGCATACGATGCGGCAAACCGCATGGACTACGGACTAGACGGCCTTATCTACACTGGCGAAGCCGGTACGCTTCTTTTCGACCAGAACGGCCCGATCATGCAGCGCATGGAGCGAGATCCAGACGATTCGCGCATACGCAGAATGCGCAGTCAATATTTGATACGATTCTATCCAGAGAATTAATCTACCGAGAGAATTAAGCAGCTAGGGAGGTTGCAACATGAGCAAGAAAATCAGCGGTTACACCGAGACCACGCCGAAGAGCCTTACCACTGGCGCTGGTGTCATCTACAAGAATTTCAACATCGAAACTGACACGTTCGATAGCGCAAAAGCCAAGATTCTTAGCGCCACAAACGGTGGCGTCACTGTGGGTATCGAACTCGATTCTTGGTATCGAGAAATCGACGGGTTGCCCGAAAACTCTAAGGGTATGTTCGAAGTCGAAGGCTACAAGCCAACGGTTAAGGCCACGCTCGTGGAAATCAACAATTCCGACGTTCTGGCGGCGGCGCTTGGCGCTTCGGCCGTGCAAAGCTCGGAAAAGCCCACGGGCTATAAAATCGTTGCCCCTAAGCACCCCGTGGACGATTCAGATTATCTCGAAAACCTTACGATCGTTACGCAGACCAAGGCGGCTGAACCGCTTATTATCCAGGTGCTTAACCCGCTTTCAACAGAAGGTTTCGACTTCGAAACCGAGTACAAGAGCGGCGGCGGGATGGAAATCACTTTCACGGGCTTCTATGACCCGCTGAAATTGGACGAACCGCCCATTAAGTTTTACGTTCCCACGGGCGAATAACCCGTCAGAACGGCGGCGCGCGGCTTGGCTTTGGTTCGCCGCGCGCCGTTTGCATATAGCAGAACCCAAGCGCAATGGAACCCAGGCAAAGGAGAAAGGCAAATGGCCGAAAGCAAGCAGGAAACGCAGGAAAAGACGTATCGCACACTCACCCAGGTAATGCAGGCACCCGCGCGCGAGAGCATGCCGATCGTGGCCCGCATCGCGCCCGCAATCGAGCGCATTGTAACGAAAACAGGTATTCTAAAGCTTATGTTTTCAAACACGGTAGCGCTTGCTAGCAACCAGCGCGCAATGGCGAAACTGAGCGAAAAAAAACAGGCTGAAATCCGCGCCGAAATGGAAGGCATCGGCGAGCAGGTGGTTACGACCCTGCTAAAATCGCTTGGCGATTGCATGCCAGAGTACGAGGAAATCCTGGCCGCTATCAACGGTGTAAGCGTTGACGAACTTTTAGACAATTACAGCATGGCCGATATCGTAAACATGATCAAGTGCATCGTTTCGGACAAGGGTTTTTTATCATCTCTGCGCACGTTGACCGATTAGGGGCGTCCGGGTTCGTCCTCGATATTCAGGCGCTATATACGCCGATAACAGAGGGCCTTCCCATGGCGCAGGTTATGGCGCTTTTCACTGAGCAGTCAGACCGCAGGAACCGCGAAGAGCTTTGGCGTAGGTATATCGCCAATATCGTTCCGATGTGGGGCGGGAAAGAAGCGCAGACGTTCGCGGACGTTATAAGCGACTACGAAAAGGCGTTGCGCGCGAACGACCGAGACACGGTGGCCGAAGCGTACGACAACGCGCGCCGCACGCTTGCAGCTTTCGAGCATAAACGATAGGAGGTGCACACATGGGGGAAGTTTTTAGCGCTTTCGTTCGGTTCTTCGTAAAAAACGAGGTTCCGAAGGGCGCGGCCGAAGCGGAAGCGGCGGCGAAGAACGCAAGCAAGAGCGCCGATGCGGAAGCGTCGAAGGCAAGCGGTAGCATGAGCAAGGCTATCGGCGTTCTAGGCGGTGTAGGTAAGGCGGCGGCGGCTGGCGTATCGGCCGCCGCCGGCGCTATCGGCACGCTTGGCGCGGCCGCTATCAACGGATATAGCCAATTCGAGCAGCTTACGGGCGGCGTTGATAAGCTTTTCGGCAGCGCATCGGGCAAGGTGCAGCAGTACGCGGCGCAGGCGTTCCAGACGGCCGGTATGAGCGCAAACCAGTACATGGAGCAGGTGACCAGCTTTTCAAGCGCACTTGTTCAGTCTTTGGGCGGCGATACCGACGCGGCGGCGGATAAGGCAAACATGGCCCTAACCGACATGGCCGACAACGTTAACGTGTTCGGTTCGAACATGACCGACGTGCAAAACGCATACCAGGGCTTCGCAAAGCAAAATTACACCATGCTTGACAACTTGAAGCTTGGCTATGGCGGCACACAGGAGGAAATGCAACGCCTTCTGAAAGACGCGGAAGCGATCAGCGGCGTTCATTACGATATTTCGAGCTACGCAGACGTTGTGGACGCGATCCACGTCATCCAGACCCAGATGGGCATTACTGGCACGACCAGCAAGGAAGCCGCGCAGACCATCGAAGGCAGCGTGAACATGACCAAGGCCGCGTGGTCTAATTGGGTTACCGGCCTTGCGAACGACAACGCAAACATGCGGGATCTGACCACGCAGCTCGTTGAATCCGTCGGTCACGTTGTCGACAACGTAGCGCCGCGAATTCTGCAAATTGCAAGTTCGCTAACGACGGCGCTACCGCAGCTTATAAACAGCGTTTTGCCTATCGTTATCCAGACGCTTCAAGCGGTTATCACGGGGCTTGTTATTGCGTTGCCGCCTATGCTCCAGGCGATTTTGCCGCCGCTTATCACGGCCGTGGTGCAGATAGTGCAGGCAATCGCCGAAATACTGCCTGTAATCATCCCCATTCTGGTAGACGCGGTTGTACAGCTTATAAACGCGGTCGTTACGATGCTTCCAACGCTCGTTCCTATCCTGCTACAGGCCGCGTTGGTGCTTTTCATGGCGATCGTCGAAGCAGTTCCGCAGATCCTACCGCCGCTTATCGCGGCCGTCCCGCAGATCGTGGACGCTGTATGCAACTTCCTCCCGCAGCTTATCCCCGCGCTTCTGCAAGCGGCCGTTGTGCTTTTCCTGGCAATCGTTGATGCTGTCCCGCAGATATTAAGCGCGCTTATTAGCTCGGTTGGCTCAATCCTCAATACTGTTGTCAAGTACGTTCCCACATTCGTGGGGCTTTTGCTGATAGCCGCAGGCTACCTTTTCATGGCAATTGCGAGGGCGGTTCCAGGCGTGCTCGGATCGGTTGTCGGGGCGCTCGGCAACCTTCTTTCGCAATTGCCCGGCAAGGTATCCGGTTTCGCTGGAAGCATGGCCCGCGCCGCCGGTGAAATGATGATGGGAATGGTAAGGGGCATCGGCGACAAGGCGCGCAGCGTGGCCGATTCGGTGGTCAACGTCGCTAAGGGCGCTCTTAACAACGCAAAGCGCTTTTTGGGCATCGCATCGCCGTCTAAGGTCATGCGGCGCACCTTCCGCTGGGTGCCCATCGGCGCGGCACTCGGCGTTGACGATGAAGCCGAAGCGCCCGTGCGCTCGATCGCCGATATGGGCAGGCAAATGCAGGAAGCGGCAGACGGCGTAACGTCTAAGGTTAATCTTGGCGCTATCGCCTCCGTGAAGGCACCAGAGGGCGGCGTTATCGGCACGATCGGGCAGGCCGTGAAGAACGTTACGCAGAACATCAACGTTAAGACTGGCGAGACAGACCCGAAAAAGCTTGCAAAGATGATAGCGCGCGAAGAGCGGCGCAACGCTTACGCGCTCGGCGCGCTATAAGGGGGTACTAGGGCTTGATAAACGAATTCGAGTACATTTCAGCAGTAGGAGGCGGAACGGCCCGCATACGCGCCGACAAAGACGTATCGCGGCGCTGTGCATGGCACCTCGCAAGCATAGAGGGCAACGGCCTTCCGGACGTTAGCGCGCTCGGAAGTTCGTCATACGGCGTTGCCGGTAAGAGCTATACGGGCCTTAGCGTCGATTCGCGTAATATCGTGATCAAGGCGTATGCCGACGCAGAGAGCGTTTTAGGGCTGCAAGTTATGTTGCAGGACGCGGCGCGCCGCGTTTCGGTTGGAGGCGGAAAGCTCGGTACGCTACGATTGCGAAACGCCGCTGGCGAGTGGTACAGGATCGCCGCCAAATGCACGGGTTTTGAAATCGATAAGCAATACGTCCGCACGGCGCTCGTGCGCTTCGACTTCGATTGTCCTTACGTCTGGTTCGAAAGCGACGCGGCGCTTTCAGCGCCGCTTATCGCCGCAGGATCAGGGAAGGAATACCCGCTTGTAAGGCCGCTTGACTTCGGCGGCGCTCCAGAATCGGTGCAGCCCGGTTCGTCAACGGCCGGGAAGGACTTCGGCGTTACGCTGCATAACCCCGGTGACGTTCCGTGCCCTTTCTCGCTTGCCGTTTCCGGTTCGTCCGTAACGTCTATCGACGTGACGGGCGGCGATGGTTGGCACTTGACCATCAAGCCCACAGAGGCGGTAGCAGACGGTAATGGGATAGTCGTTTCTACCGACGTTGACGGCATCGGATGCTTTTTGGATACGGGCGGCGAACGCTGGCCTAAGCCGTCGTACATCTACCCAAGCTCAACCGGGCTTGCTGATATGCAGCTACCGCCTGGCAGCACCGGTTTAACCGTCAACGTGAAGGCTGGTAAAATTTCGTACATCGGTTCGCGTTTCGAGTGGAGGGGGCGCTATTCGTCGTGTCTTTAAGGATATGGAAAGAGCCAGACCGAACTACTTTCGAGATGGAAGGGACGGAACGCAGGTACGAGCAGGGCACCGTGTCCGGGTCGCACGAGGTAACGGCAGAAATAGGCCGCTTTTCAGGGTCGCGCACAGAATGCTACCGCGACACTGGCGAATGCAGCTTTACGGCCGATGCGTCGCAGATCGGCAAAGACCAGATAAAGCTCGGCTATTTTATCGATATCGACGGAGCTACGTACCGCGTTGAGTCTATCGACTGGAAGATAACCGACGAAGGTTATATATGCGAGTTCGGAGGGCGCGGAATCGAATCATTTCTTGACGATACGCCTTACGAGCGCATGACGGCACCTCACTACACAAAGGACTACAACGCGATTGTAGGCAGCGGCGAAAAGACGATCACGTACAAAACCCTCGCATGGACTATGTGCGAGTTTTTCGGCGAAACGCACTACGATGGGAAGATATACAAGAAGGATATTGAAGACTACAACGGCGTGACCATCACGTCGAAAGGTGCGATGATCGCGCGTAAACTTCCGTGCACGCTTACCGGGTTCGCCCGCGAAGAGCGCGCGGAAATAGTTGAAGCCCTAGACGATCCAAGCGCGTCGTTCAACGCCGGTTCGGCGTTCGAGGACGTTAACGACTTCGGATCTATCGTGCGCACGATGTGCAACTACCTTAATTGCGGATACCGAATGCGCATCGAATGGTGCGCGAACGCGCGGCAGGAAAAGACGGTGGTTTTCACCTACTACAACAAGCCTTCCGAACCGTCCGCGACTTTCGAAGTCGGCAAGATGCGCGGAATTACGGACTTCGAGTATTCGATAAGCTCGCGCAACGCGGTAAACCAGGTTTTGTATTACGGTTCGACGGGCGACGATTCGTCGCTTATGGGCGGCGGTGCGTTCGGAGACGCAAGCGGGCTTGACGTTGACCCGTTCGAAGCCGGCCCAGGCCAGACGAGCGGGCACCTAGACGTTACAGCGTCGCTTATACGCAAGGGGCGCGCGCGCAGCTACTACGATATGGCGAGTTTAGGGGCGGCAAAGGCCGTCAACATCGGCGATTATCCAACCGGCGATGTAGGCTTGAAAGACTGGCTGAAAAGCAAGGTGAACGCAAACGATATCGTCCCGATAGAAGAGAGCGTTTCGTTCTCATACGACAACAGCGGCACCGTCAAATACGGAACCGATTTTGTCCTGGGGTCTACCGTCAAAATAGTTGAAGATACGGTTATCGGCGTTTCGGCCACGCAGAAGCTCACCAAGGTAACGACCAAGTACGAGCAGGGAGCGGCGAAAACCTACCTGTTCGAGTTCGGATCGCAGCGAGTGACGGCACAGGATAAAATCGTAAAAAGGTTCGGCAACGTCGATAGGCGCGGCTATTATCGCAACATCGCGAAAAGTTAGGAGATATAATGGCATCTTTTTACTACCCGTTCGACAGCGTGAACAGCGACAGGAAGGTTTCGGCGAACTCTGAACGGCGCTTTTGGGCATCTATGTACTCTGACGGCGTTATCGGCGCTGATTCGCTCGTGCCGTCCGTGTACCAGAGCGGGAGCAAGTACTATGTTTCGCCTGGCGTGGCTATTGTAGGCGGTACGATCTTCGGCATCACTGAAAAGACGCTGGTAGTCTTGCAGTTCCCAGGCGGCGGAAACGAGACCTACATAACCGTGCGCGCCGATAACGATTCTGCGACGCGCAAGGCGTACCTTTTCGAAACGGCAGATATGGAAACGGATACGACGATCGACCAGATCAACGGCGGCGGCCATCGAGACCTTCCGCTTTTCAAGGTCGTGAAGAACGGCAGCGGGTACGACTTCCACGACCTGCGAACGTTCGCGACGAGCTACGACGCAGAGGTGTACGAAAAGCGCTTCTCACAGCTTGTCGATTCGATCGGCGCAGAAGGCGCGGCGCGGATCGAGGCGCTTTCGCAGAATTTCCAAGCGGCGATAGACGCGGCGAACGAAGAGAACGCGGGCACCTATGGCGCGGCGGGCCGTCAGGGCTTCGCCAATCCGTGCTTCGAAGTCAACCAACGCGGATCGGAAAAGTACGATCTTACCAGCGGCTCAATGTACACCTACGATAGATGGCTCGTGCGAATCGGCGGCGCAGCGACAACATCGGCCGTAAAGGTGACGCGCGCGGCCGACGGCGCGCGAACCGCGCTGGCAATCGCGAACGCATCGTATGCGAGCGGAACCGGCTCGGCATCGTCGTGCATATCGCAGGCCATCGAGCACGGCGTGCGGCGCTTCTGCGCTGGAGGGAAGCAATTCACCGTGTCTTTCGACGCAAAATGCAGCAGCGCGAGCGGCGGGAAAATCTCGGTAGAGCCGACGCAATACGCTGGCGGCGGGCAGTCTGCGGCCATCAAGGCGCAGACGGTGACGCTCACGAATTCCTGGAAGCGGTATTCGCTCACTTTCACTGGCACGGCAAGCCCGATCGCCACGGCGGACGATATGCTTAAAATCGCGTTCTTTTTCGCGTGGCGCGGCTACTCTTCTCGATTCGGGGCCGACAGCAACGCTGCGTATACCTACTATTTCGCGAACATGCAGGTTAACGAGGGCGCTAAGGCCCTTCCCTGCTACGTGCGCGATTATGGGGACGAATTGGAGCGTTGCCAACGCTATTACGCGCGCCTTGGTGCTACGTCGCTTTCCTGCGGTGCGGTAAACAGCGCAACCAAACAGGTCGTTACCTGCCCAATCCCGCTAACGCGTCGCATGCGCAAGGCACCTGCGGTGACCACGGCAGACGGCGCGGGCGTGCAGGGCTTCGCGAGCGCAGAAACGGCGGCGGGGTCGTGGCGCAACGGGTTGGCGGTTTCGGCGTCCGACAACTCGAAGGAAGCGCCCGTTTTGATTGTTACGAACACCGACAATGCGGCAATCACGCGCGTATGCTGCAACAGCATTGTTCTCGATGCGGAATATTACGAATAGGCGAGGTGCGGGCATGATCGAAATAAATGTGCGCGCCGATGGGCAAAGGCTCACGCTCGTGAGCGCGCCGACGATAGCAAGCGCGTCAATTGGCGCGCTGGCCGTGCTCGTGGACGTTTCGGGCGAATGGATCGAATTCGGCTGGCCTAATATCCGCCTGGCCGTGCGGCACGGCGGTATCGAGCGCACGTGCGAAATCACGGACGGCCGCGCCGTTGTCGATGCCGAAACACTGGCGCAGGGCGGCGCGCTCGAAATCGCGCTTATAGCGCGCAATGGAGAAAAGCGGCTCACGAGTACGATTGTCACGCTACCGCTGGAGCACAGCGGCAAGGAGGTAAAAGCATGATTTACATTGACTTGCGAAGCGTCAACGGGCAGGGGTTGGAGCGCGTAGATTCGCAGACCGTGGCGGCTGGCGCGGCTGGCACGCTTGCCGTGCGCGTCACCCATGAAGGCGCGGAATGGCAAGGCGTTAGCGGCTTCGCTCGGTTCGAGCGCGACCGAGACGTTTATGACGTGCCTATCAGCGCAGACGGAACGGCCGTCGTGCCGTGGGAGGTTTGCCAATGGGGCGGCTTCTATGTATCGCTTTGGGGCGATGCAGGTAATGGGAAGCGGCTCACCACGGAGCGCGTTTTCGTGCGCGTGGAAAAATCACTGATCGAATCCGACGCGGCAGAGCCGATACCGTCCACGCCGTCGCTTTTGGAGCGCTACGAGCGAATGGTTCAATCGTGCATCGACATTGCCGACAGCGTGAGGGACGATGCTAACGCGGGGAAGTTCAACGGAACGCCGTTCCGCATCTCGAAAACATACGCGAGCGTTGCCGATATGGTGGCCGACAAGAACCCAGGCGTTCAAAACGGAGAATTCGTAATTATCGACACCGGCAACGTGAACGACCCCGAAAACGCGCGCCTGTACATGCGCAATACGGGCAACAACAGCGGCACAGACACCCCGCTTTGGAGCTACATAACCGACATGAGCGGCGCGATCGGCATGCAGGGCCCGATAGGCCCGCAGGGTGAGCCTGGGCCGAAGGGCGATCCTGGCCCGCAGGGAGAGGGGCTGAACTCGCTCGAAATCGGCGGGCGGAACCTTTACACTGGCACGCGCGACTTCAGCGGGGACAATTGGATTAGTCAGGTAAGCTGGTCAAAGGAAGACGAGACATACAACGGGTTCTCCGTGCGTTCGTACAACGCCAGATGGAATGGTTTATATCAAAGTGTAGACGCAAAAAGCGGTGATTATTTCGTCCTGAGCGGCTATTTCAAGGCTGAAGCAGGGTCTCGAATCCAAGCGTTTTTTGCCCTCGACCTATCAACGACGAGTCCAAAAGAAAAAGAAATAGCGGGCACCAGCGACGACGTGACTGATTGGACACATTTCTCGGTCAAATTCAAGAAGCTAGTCGATGGTAAAATTGCAGCGCGCATCGAAAATGCCATTGACGGTAAAAAGCTGTGCGTCTGCGGCCTAAAATTAGAGCGCGGAAACGTCGCTACCGACTGGACGCCCGCGCCCGAGGATTTACTACCCGTTGACGGAACGGCGGCGAGCGCCAGCAAGCTAGCATCTCCGCGATCAATCAATCTAACTGGCGGCGTGACTGGCTCGGCAGCGTTCGACGGAAGCGCCGACGTATCAATCAAAGCGTCAGTGCCAGCCATGCCGGCAGGCGCGGTTATCCCGTACGCTGGAAGCGCGATACCGAAGGGCTTCTTGCTTTGCGTTGGCCAGGCCGTGAGCCGAGTGGAATATGCCGCGCTTTTCGCCGCGATCGGCACGCAGTACGGCGCTGGTGACGGTTCGGGAACCTTCAACCTTCCAGACATGCGCGCGCGTTTTCCGCTCGGCGCATCTTCGAGCGGTTACGGGCTCGGTGCCAAGGGCGGCGAGTCCAACCACGTGCTCACGGTGAGCGAGATTCCAGCGCACGGCCACACTATTACAAATTCGGTAGGCATCACGGCGAACACCGGCGCTAACGGCACGGTGCAGGGCGGTTACAAGATGGTTTCGAAGTGGAACACCATTTCCACGGGCGGCGCGCAGGACGGGTACGGCGTAGGCACGTACACGACCGACAGCACGGGCGGCGGATCTGGCCATAACAACATGCCCCCGTATCTATCGCTCAATTACATAATCGCGACGGGCGTTTACTAGTATCATGTACATGTATGCAAACCAATCCGCGAAAGCGGGGAAGAGGGTGATTTTATGGGTATCGATCAGATGGGCGCGCCGTTTTTCATTGACGTTTTCATGGCACCTATTAGAGAATCTAGCGTTACGCAAGTCGCTATCATGGCCGTATTTCTTTTGATGGCGCTCGATATCGTTTTCGGGGTTATCAATGCTTTGATGCAGCGCGATTTTTCTAGCGAGCGAATGCGCGAGGGCATCGGGCACAAGTGCGCGAGCCTTGGATTTATGATCGTGGGCGTTATCATCGATGGTACGATTATCGGCGGGGTTGACTTGGGATTTAGCGCGCCCGTGCTCACGACTATTTGCGTCTATCTTTGCATTATGGAAATCGGAAGCTTGCTCGAAATCTTCGCGAATATGAATCCCGACCTTGGGAATTCGCCCGTTTTCAAGCTTCTTAGGGAGACTAAACACAACAAATAGGGGGTGCGCCATATGGATAGATTCGTTATCGATGTTTCGCACCATAACGGCCGCATTGATTGGGATAAAGTCAAGGCCACTGGCGCGCATGCTATCATCAGATGCGGCTACGGAATGGACAAGGCAAGCCAAGACGATAGGCAATGGGCGCGCAATATCGCAGAGGTTGAGCGCCTTGGAATCCCGCACGGCGTATATTTTTACAGCTACGCAACCACGGATGCGGCTATCGAAAGCGAGATTGCGCACTGTTTGCGCCTGATTCGCGGCCACGCTCTGCAATACCCAGTGTACTTCGATTCGGAGCAACCAGGCACGCAGGGCCTTGCGTGCGAGTTCGCAAACCGCTTTTGCGACGCGATGGAAAAGGCGGGATTCTGGGCGGGTGTTTACGCTTCGGATTCCTGGTTTAAGAGCTATCTCACGGGCCTTGGAAGCTATACAAAGTGGGTGGCGCGCTATAGCTCGAATCCGCCCGCCACGCCGTGCGATATGTGGCAGTATTCGAGCCGTGGAGCATGTGACGGCGTTCCCGCCACGGGCGAAGGCGGAATTGACGTTAACAGATGTTACCGCGACTTTCCCGCCGAAATCGGCGGCACGGCAAGCGCAGATCAGCCCGTGCAACCCGCGCAGTCTGACGGCCTGGAAGTCGATTGCAAGTGGGGCAAGGCCACAACTCGCAAGCTGCAAGAGGTTCTAGGCACGCCGATTGACGGCATCGTGAGCAACCAGCGCGCGAAATATCGCGATGATTGCACGCTTATGAATTGCGGCTATGGATCGTGGGAGTGGTCGAATTCTGGCGGTAGCGCCGTTATCAAGGCCATGCAGAGCGCGTGTGGTATGCCCACGTCGAAATGCGACGGCGTAGCTGGGCCTGTGACCGTCGAACACCTGCAAAGGCATTTGGGCGTGACGGCGGATAGTAAATGCGGCCCCGACACGGTGAAAGCACTGCAAGAGCGATTGAAGGCGGGTTGGTTCTAAAATCCCGCTTGCGAGGCCCGCGTGATGTGTTATAATGTTCCTGCGATGTTCGAAGCACCGAAGCAGGATTAAGCGCATAGAACCATTGTTAAGTGCTTCAAACTCGGTTCCTTTCTTTGTGCCCCGCCAGTCTATTTCGTCAATTGCGGGGCACAGCTATTTAAAAACGGCACCAAAACTTAATTTGGCGATGTTTATTTACCAGCAAATGTAAAAACCCCGCTCAATGCGGGGTTTTTTATTCCGTCGTGAATTCTTGCACCCAATAAGGGGCCTTTTCGCCGCTGTTGTAGTAGCCAACGCCGATATTTTCATAATCACATAGGATGTTCGCGCGGTGGCCGCTCGAATTCATCCACGATTCCATTACTTCTTTCGCCGTCTTCTGGCCCGCCGCGATGTTCTCACCAGCCGCGCGGTAGTCAACGCCGAATTTTCCCATCATGTCGAATTCTAAAATAATGCTTGCATGTGTATTGTTGTATGTGTTACCATATGCTCACAGAGCGAAGCGGATAGGCCGCGACGCACGATATGAAAGGAACGATGAAAAATGGAGACGATTAGCAAGTACGATTTTGTAAGCAACCTGATTCAGCTTTTCGACCAGATAGACGAATTGAAGCGCGAGAACGCCGACTTGCGCCGCGACATGCACGCGATGGAGATTGGGGACGATACGCCCGAAGAGTTCAGCGCATACGATCGCGTGGCATTTGAGGAAGGCCGTAATAAGATTCTCGATTCTAGCCTGTATTCTTACTGCCACGTAAAGGTAGAGCGCGACGCGAACGGCAATCTCGTTGTGCAGCCGTTCGAACGTTGGCTTGAAATGAAGATAAACGAAATCCCGCATTTTATGAGCCATGACGGGTTCATGGAGTATTTCGCGGCCGACCTGAAAGAGCGATACGAAAAGGAGAAAGAAGAGGAAATCGCCTATTTTCTCGAATCCGAAAAGGAAGCACAGGCGGAATAGCAACCGCTTGACTTCGCAAGTGTATGTGTTATTGTGGTTATCATATTCGAAACGAAAGGAACAGCAACAATGAACGATATTGTTAAATTCAAAAGCGACACGGGCCAGGATGTTCAAATCACCATGGAAGACGTTCAAAAGGTTCTGTGCCCGAACGCCACGCCGAAAGAAACCATGATGTTTTTGCAACTGTGCGCGGCGCAGAAGTTGAATCCGTGGGTGCGCGACGTGTACGCAATCAAGTACGGCAACTCGCCTATGACCATCGTAACGGGCAAGGAGGTTTTTACCAAGCGCGCCAACGCTAATAAGGATTACGAAGGGTTCGAAGGCGGCGTGACCTTCCTAAACCGCAATGGCGCAGTTCGGCAGCGCGAGGGAAGCGCGGTTTACAAGGCGGCTGGGGAAACCCTGCTGGGCGGTTGGTGTCGCGTGTTCGTCAAAGGCCGCAAACCCTTTTACGATGAAGTGACCTTGGACGAATACAGCACGGGCAAAAGCGGATGGGCGAAAATGCCCGCTACCATGATTCGTAAAGTGGCACTTGTACATGCGTTGCGCGAAGCCTTCCCAGATGATTTTCGGGGCCTTTATTCGCAGGAGGAAATGGGCGAGGTTAGCAATGACGCACTTCCAAGCGAACCCATCAAGCCCGTTGAACCCGTGGAAGCGGTAACCATGATCACTGACGCGCAGAGAAAGGAAATCGCCGCAAAAGTCGATATGTTCGCCGACATGCGCGGCCGCACGACGGCCGACGTTACGTCCGCTCTAATCGGCTCTAAGGCGCTGAAAGCAGCGGGCGCGGTGCAAGGTCAGGAATTGACCGAAGCGCAGGCTGAAGCGGCTATCAAGCTACTTGATATGTGGATTTTGAAGGCGGCTGACGAAAGCTCGAAGGCCGACGAAGCACAGGCGAGCGCGGAAGATGTGCGCGCCGTGGAACAGGCCGTGTATTCAGCGCATGAAGCGGCCGAAGGCGAGTACTACGAAACTGACGTTGAATTTTAAACGGCGGAACACATGGTGACATATCTTTATATGTGTGTTACCATGTGTGTTACACTAGATATATAATTATGGAGGGTCGGGAAATGGCTAAATATAAGTACAGCAACGGAAATAAAATCAAGATTGTAGAGCGGTTGAAGGAAAACTGCATTCCTTATTGGGAGCTTGCCGAACAGTTGGACATGCACGAGAACACTATTGCAAAGTGGATGCGCCGCCCAACGGACGAACAAACAGCGCAGATTATGGCCGCTATTGACGGCATTATCAAGCGCCACGACGCGGAAGCGGAAGCCGCGCAAATCGAGTAGACGGCGCGAACATACATTTTCAAAGGCGGGGCAGTACCCGCCTTTTTTTGTTGGAGGGTGTAGAGAATGGAGTTTACTAACGAGCAAAGGCTAAAAGCGGATGCAGCATTTGCAAACAGACTAAATGTGGTTCATCACGCATACGTGGATATATGCGGCGATTTAGCGGCGGGCGCGCTACTTGGGCAAGTGCTCTATTGGTTCGGGGCCGATCGCAACGGCCGAAGCCGCGCACGCATCTACAAACACGGTTTCTGGTGGATTGCCAAGGCCCGCACTGATTGGTGGGATGAAATACGCATTTCGGCGAAAAAATATGACCGTGCGGTCAAAATTCTAAAAGAGCGCGGGTTCATAGAGGTTCGCACCATGAAATTAAACGGCAATCTGACAACCCATTTACGCATGATTCCCGAAGCGATCAAAACGCGCCTTTTGAAGTTCAAGAAAGGCGCGAAGAAGGCCGAAGCGGAAGGGGAGGAAAAGGAAGAGAGCCGCTATTACCTGTGCAAAGCCTTCCTTTTCACCGCCGACCAGGTGGAAGCGATAGCGTAAAGAAAGGCCCCCGATCGTGGGGCCTTCTTTTTTGCCCGAAAGATTTTTAAATTTCCAGCTTGTGTGTGTGATTGTGTGTGTTATAATCTAATCATCGTAAGTAACGAAAGAAAGGAACCCAAAATGTTCTACCTTGCAGATTATGAAGCGTTCATTACAGCAGTAATCGAAAACAGCGGCGAAGACACCAAATATTGGGACGTTGAAGGCATGGCGCTTGCATTGCGCGACCGTTTGAACGGCGAAGACCCCGAGGAAATGGACGGCGCGGAATTCTATAGCTATTTGGAAGAATACCAGCGTTAGCGCAAACGGCCCCGCTCCAATCGGGCGGGGCCTTGCATATCGGCACCGACTAGAAAGGAACAAACATGGCTAGTTTTCGGTACTTAGGCAAGGTGAGAGGGCAAGGACGGCCGCGATTCACGCGCAACGGGCACGCCTACGAAAGCAAGGCTGATAGGGAATACAAAAAGGCCATTCGAGCCGCTTTCATTGATAGCAACCCAGAATTTGAGCCTATAAGCGGCCCCGTTTCGGTCGTTATCGAAGTTGCTAGAAACCTTCCAAAATCGAAGCGCCGCGCTAAATCACTCATTATCGAGCAGGATACCCAAAGGCCCGACGTTGACAACATCGCGAAGAGCGTTCTTGACGCATTGAACGGCGTAGCATACTTGGATGATTCGCAAGTCGTGCGTCTTGCCGTGTGCAAGTACCCGCGCAGCACGCGCGATAGCGAAGAGGATTCTATGCAGGTGACCGTAAGGGAGTGTTACTCATGATCGATAAATCAAAAGTCGCGCAAATTGCGATATTGGCTATCGTGTCCGTGCTGGTTAGCGTATCGATCGCCCGCGCTGGAATCTACGGCGCGGGCGATATTGCGGCGGCTTGCCTTACGGCCGCGCTTTTCGCAGCGATCATCGCGGGCATTATCAAGATGGATTAAGGGGCACCGATGCGCAAAACATCTAAACAGCAATTGGCGCAATCAATCAAGTGGGTTGCGGAGCACCCAGCCGAATATGATTGGCTCGTATCGAGGGCATTCAAGACTTACAGGGTGGAAGGCCGCATCGTGCGCATTAACCCGCTTGTTGAGAGCTTGCGCGACGCTTACCGCGTGCACGTTCCTAACGCCGTTAAACCGTACCTGGCGCGGCGCATCGAGCGCGAAACGGGAATTCTTTTCACGCGCTCGAAGAGCAAGATTGACTATCTCATGGAAGGGGAAGACGATGATTAGCGACGAAGAACGCAGAGAAGCGGCGAAGGCGATTCGCGAAATTTTCGACTCTGTCGAGCGCGTACCGCGAACCTTTCTCTCTCTCTCAAACTTTTTCTTAGAGAGGGTTACGATCGCCGTTGGCCTAACGGAAGATAACGAGTTCTGCGAATTAACCGACCGCCTGGCCGACCTCATAGACCCGCAGGAGCGCACATGCAGCAACATTTCCGATGCCGAAAGCTACAGGTGGTTTGAGTGCTCAGAGTGCGGGTGTGGGCTAGAGGTGCTAAACGACGAAGGAATCAGCAATATTGAAAACCGTGATGGGCGCTTTATCGACAGGCCGCGCTACTGCCCAAACTGCGGAGCTAGAATCGTGGGGGTTAACAATGGAGACGATTAACCCGCCGCACCGCGTCAAAGCCCGCAAACAGCACATGTGCGATTGGTGCGGAAAGCGCATCGAAGCGGGGGAGGAATACACGGCTTCAGCATTGAAGGAAGATGATATTTACACCTGGCACGCGTGCGATAGGTGCGCGCCGTATATCGAGGAATGTTACGAATGGTGGGGCGCGAGAGCATATGACGGCCTGTCAGGTGAAATGCTAAGTGAGTACATGTGGGAAGAGCACCGCGAAATTGCCCGCGAATGGTGGGGATGAGGAATTAACAATGGTTAAAGTTTACAACGAAGATTCGCGCGAATGCCTGAACGACATTGCCAACGAATGCTTAAACCCCGTTATAGTAACCGATCCGCCGTTTAACATCGGCTACCATTATTCTACGTACAAAGACAAGGTTAGCGAAAAAGAATATTTGCAGATGCTTTCAGGCATTATCTTTGACTATCCTACGGTGCTCGTTCTCTATCCAGAAACGTTGCACAAGGTGTCAATAGCCGCCAATCAAGCCCCAGACAGGGTTGTTTCGTGGGTGTACCCGTCGAATACCAGAAGGCAGCACCGCGATATAGGTTTTTACGGGATACAACCAGATTTTTCACGAGTTCGCAGACCGTACAAAAACCCGAAAGATAAACGAATAATCGAGCTACAGAAAAGGACAGGCGGCGCTAAATCATACGATTGGATAGAAACCAACCAAGTTAAAAACGTATCGAAGGAAAAAACCGCGCACCCGTGCCAAATGCCTTTATCTGTAATGAAAGATGTTGTTGCATGGCTTGGCGAAGATATAACCGTTATCGATCCTTTCATGGGCAGCGGTACAACCGTCCTTGCGTGCGATTTACTTGGGATCGAAGCAAGGGGAATAGATATCGACCCTGAATACTGCGATATAGCCCTTTCAAGGCTCGATAGAGGTTACTAGAAAGGTTTAAGGCCCCGTTTCGGCGGGGCCTTTTTCATTGCCGAAATATTTTTAAATTGCCCCTTGCATGGTGTGTTGTATGTGTTATTATATGTGTATCGAAAGGAACGGACGAAAGGAACCAGAAATGGCAGTAGATGAAAAGGTGGCGGCGCTTTCTAAGCCGTATGAGGAAATCGAACAGGCAATTATCGACTTCCTGAACACCGACAAAGGCAAAGAGCTACAGAAGACGTTCGGCGTCACGAACCAAACGAGCGAGAAAGACAAGAAGGCGTTTCTAGCTGGTTTGATGCTCGAAGTTCTAAAAGCGATGTAACGGCCTGGAAGCCCCCGCAAACGCTGGGGCTTTTTCATGCCCGAAAGATTCTAGAAAACGCCTATTGCATGTGTTGTTATGTGTGTTATAATACAGGTATCGAAAGAGAGAAAGGAACCAAAATGAAAATCACATTCAATACCATTGAAAAGCTCGATGAAGCCTATAAGCGCTCCACCGCCAACAACCACGCCTTTGAAAAGGCCGTTAACTCAATCGAGTGCGATTGCAGATACACCGCCGACGGTTGCACGGTTCTCGAATTCGAGAACGGCGATATTACCATTTTCTCGCTCGACCCGTTCGAGTGCACTTACAGTCCATATGTGATGTACGCTAGCGGCTTTTGCGTCGAAATCGGCGCACTTTAAAGCCAATGCCCCCGCAATAACGGGGGCCTTTCTTTTGCAAGAAACTTTTTAAATTTCCAGCTTGTGTGTGATTGTGTGTGTTATAATATAACCACCGAATGGAAAGGAACCCAAAATGAAACTCATAAGCGAAGCGGTAATCGCCAACGAAACCTACGATGACGAAACTATCGCGGTATTCGAAGCCAAGGCGATAGACGATGAAGGCGAAGAGTGCACGGCAATTTGGCAAACGCCCGATTGGAGCAAGGCCAACGGCGATGACTACAGCGAATGTTGCAACTGGGACGAACCCGACGCAATCAAATACTAGGATGCGAAACGGCCCCGCTCACGGCGGGCGGGGCACTAGAGGAAGGAACGAAAATGGAGCTAAAGCAAACCGAAAAGGTCGAAATCGTGAACGGGCACGATCGATACAGCCTTTGCCCAGGAATCGAATCTGAAATCGTTATAGCGCAAGTGCTCGAAAACGTATACTTGGCATGCGACAAGCGCGCTGCAATGGCCGCTTGGGACGTGGCAAACGCCTTAAAGTACCTTTTACGCCTTGGCAAGAAGGACGATATCAAAACAGAGCTTGGCAAGGCCGAAAATTACATCCATCACGCCCGCACTGGAGTATGGCTCTATTAGAAAGGAACAATTATGATTCGCGATTTTGCAGAGTGGCTCGATTGGCTATCAGAAGCGCATGAAACCGCCTATGCGGTACTTGTTACCTCCGTGCTTTTTGCGCTTTTCGCCGTTGGCAGCAGTCTTGAATTTTGGCTTTAGAAAGGAACGCGAAATGAACCTTTACGAACTGAACCAAGCATACGAAACAGCCCTAGACGGCGGTTTTACAATCGACGTTGACACGGGCGAAGTGATTTTTAGCCCAGAAGACTTGGAAAAGGTTGAATCCGCATATACCGAAAAGCTCGAAGCGTGCGGCATCTATCTAAAGAACGTCGAAGCGGAAGCCAAGGCCATTCGCGAAGAGGAAAAGGCCCTAGCAGAGCGCCGCCGCACGGCCGAACGCAAGGCCGAGCGCCTTAAAGCGTACATGCTTTCGAACATGAAACCTGGTGACAAGGTGACAACCCCGCGCGTTGCGCTTTCCCTGCGCAAGTCGCAAGCCGTCGTGATCACCGACGAAAGCAAGCTTGCCGACGAATATTGCACCGTTAAAACCACGATTGCACCGAACAAAACCGCAATCAAAAAGGCTATCAAGGCGGGCGAAACCGTGGACGGCGCAGCGCTCGAAGAACACTATAGTTTGCAGGTGAAGTAATGGGTTGCTACGTTTTCCCGCCGAACGAAAAGGCGGCGCACAGTACCAAAATCGAGCAAGCCGCGAAGCTTGCCGAAGAGTGCGCGGAAGTCATTCAGGCCGTGGCGAACAATGACCCAACATCCCATGTGCTCGAAGAGTTGGCGGACGTGGTGCAGGTCGTGGAGGGCCTACAGAGGATGTACGGCAATGATAGGGCGATTGAAGCTAGCTACAGGCTGGTTTACGCCAAGTGCCGCGAGAGAGGGGACTACAATGGTTAAAGCAACTATTTTTTATCGAAGGGTTCTACGATCAGGAGATATAATGGCAGCGCGGCGGGTCAATCTGTAAACCATTATATTTTTAGTCGTGATGGGGGTTTGCGGTGCTTGTTTCTTCCCCGCCGCGAAAGCAAAGGGCGCGCGTCAGTCGGGATGCGCGCCCTTTTTCGTGCCCATGTATGAAACCGCGCGAACATGGGAAAGCTTATACCAGGTGGGCATACACCTAGCAGCAAAGCCGCCGTAACGCCGCCTACCATGCTAAAACGCGTACACTCCAGGACGAACACGGGCGCGGAAAGATACGGCGTTAGAAAGGCCATCAATGGCCTTGGCGGCTTTTCTGCGCACCCTTTACTATCGAATATTTTTCACTATGTTCCAACCCATCAAAAGGTGCATAGATTGCCATTCGCCGCGCGACGTTGCGCGGCTTTTTTGTTCGCAAAAACCTATTGCACATGTGTTGGTGTATGTGTTATAGTGTAACCACCGAAAGGGAACGAGCGAAAGGAACCGAAAATGTACGCAATCGAATACAAGAAGTTCAACCACCTTGACAACGGATGCAAAATCGTGGAAGGCGGGAAGTTCGATACGAAGAGCGCGGCAATAGCCCACTTGGAAGATAACGGGTTCGTCCAGATCGGATTGCTTGACCCGAGTTTCAAAACGTACAAGCTCCCTAGCGTCTTTTGCAACGACGCGATGCGGTGCAACGCATATATCAAGCGCATCTAGATAGACAAAGGCCCCGTTAACGCGGGGCTTTTTCGTGCCATGAAACTTTTTTCAGATTTACACTTCCATGTGTGCTTGTATGTGTTATTATAGAACCATCGAAAGGGACAAGAGAAAGGAACACAAAATGGAAATCGGGAAAGTTTTCAAGCGCTACAGCGACGGCGAACCTTACTTGTTCGGGGCCGTCAAAATCGTAGACGAAACTATTTTCGTTAAGCGACTTGGCTATGTTTACGCCACGTTCAAAACCGAAAAATCGTTCAAAAATTGGATGAAGGCAAATGGGTGCACGTTCGAATCTGCATTCTAGAAAGGGGGATGAAATGACGCGACGCGATACAGCGCAGAAGGGCTACAAGAAGGTTGCGCAGATCGTGCGGGACGGCGAAACGCGAACTTTCGCGGTCGAATCGGAAGGCTACAAAGCCTATGCGGAATGCGGCGGCATGAAGAGCAAGAACACGTATACCGTCTACCGCGACGCGCGCGGTTCGCTATGGCTCACCTTCTGCGGCGGGTGGTGCAAAGTCATTTCGACACGCAAAGTCGAGGGGCTTACAGCGCCAATCGCGACGGTCGAAAGGCTAGAGCGCAAAATCACGCTAGAGGGCCGTAGAATCGCCGTAGAGTGCATATCTTTCGAAAGTGTGTACTACCACGGCAAACTGACCGAAGAGCGCCGCATATGGCGCGAAATCGGCGGACAACAGTTGTTCGCGCAACCGCACGGCGAAGAGTGGCAACCGATGTACCGCGACAAGTGGGGCGGGCTGCATATCGAACAATGTTGGGAACCAGAGGAAGGCGAACGATGAGCGGCTTTGCGAAGAGCGGCTACAAAAGCCGCGAGAAGTACCTAGAAGCGCGGCGCAGGGGTCAGCGGCGCTATTACGCGAAAACGGCGAAGTACCCGCGGCAAGAGTGGACGGAAGAAGAGGATGCAGCGGTATTGGCGCACGCCGTTCCAGATCGCACGCTATCCGAAATCCTGGGGCGCTCGATGCATTCTATACAAAATCGGCGTTGCAGGTTGAACAAGGAAAGGAGAGACGATGCCCAAAACGAACGTTGAAAAGAAGGCGCTTTACACGAGCGGCCGCGTTTTCGGGGAAACCGCTATCGAAGCGCAGGCGCGCTATTGCGTGGAATCAATGCGGCGAATCGGTGGCGCGGTATTCGAGCACGAGGAAGCGCGCACCAACTGTAATCATTATTTGCATTCGCAGCTTGGCGGCAAAGTATCGAATGGCGCGACCAAAACCGCGCTCAAAAGTCAGATTGTCGGTTTGCGCCGCGAGCTTTTGGAGCTTTCGAAAATGCTTGACGGTTTCGTGCTTGCCGATGATTAAGGCTTCAGTTGTGGTAAAATATCACCTGTAAGGGTAACGGCCTTGCGCACAACTTAATAATTCGCGCGCTCTAAGAAGCGCGGTGAATAGAAAAGCCCCAGTGTAGCCGTTACCTGCGCTGGGGCTTTTTGGTTAGGCGGTAAAAATGGCATTCCTTCGCAAAGAGCATAAGGAATCATATACGGTCGTTAACAACGACGTTTTTAACAGCGGTTTATCACTTAAAGCGCGCGGGCTTATATGCACTATGCTTTCACTTCCCGATGATTGGGAGTTTTCGGAAAACGGCCTGTGCGCGATTCTAAACGATGGGAAAGCGTCTATCAGGACGGCGGTAAAAGAGCTTGAAGCCGCTGGTTTTCTATCGCGAGAGCGCGAACGCGACGAATTGGGGCGTATGGGCAAATGCGTTTGGGTAGTGTCAGATTTTCCACAGTTGGAAAACCCTAATTGCGAAAACCGTAAATTGGATAACCGTAATTACGGAAACCGAAAACAATTAAATACTAATCAACAAAGTACTAATCAACAAAGTACGAAACGACAAAGTACTAAAGTTAGGCACAAGCACGGCGAATACCAAAACGTGCTTTTAAGCGATACCGACCTAGCCAAGCTCAAAGCCGAGTTTCCAGCCGATTGGCAGGAGCGCATAGAGCGATTGAGCGCATACATGGCGAGCACGGGCAAGAGTTACAAGAACCATTTAGCCACGATCAGAAATTGGGCGAGAATGGACGCGAAGCGAAACGGCGACTCTTACGGCAACCCTTACGGCAACCCTTACGGCAGCAATCAGAAAAAAGAGGTGGAAATCGATGCGCAGTACGTCGGCCTTTTCTAGCGACATCGAAAGCGTTTACGCCGATATGCGCAAGCAAGCGGAAGCAATGGCAAAGGAGCGCGCGAAGGCAAAGCGCGAGCGATTGGCCGAAAAGTTGGCGCGTTCCGTTCCAGAGCGGTACAGGGCGGCGCATATCGACAACGACGTGTGCGCCGAATGGCTGAAAGCTTACGAAGCGGGCGAGCGCCGTAACCTGGTCATGATCGGGCCGAATGGGACGCACAAAACGACTAATGCCTACGCGCTTTTCACCGCGCTTATGAAACGTGGCGTGAATTGCACGTTCGACACGATGGGCGGTCACTTGCGATTCATTCGCAGCGCATACGACGGGCGCATGACCGAAGAGGACGCGATGGACGCGCTTTGCAGCGTGCCCGTGCTTTTCATTGACGATATCTGCAAGGAGCGCGGCACCGAATGGGCGGCGGGCCAGGTTTTCGAGATTTTCGACGCGCGGGCCGCTAAACGGTTGCCCATCGTGGTTACAACAAATGTTGGGAGTACCGAAATCGCGAAGCATTACGGCGAACCAGGGCAAGCGATCGTGTCAAGAATGGCGGGCGGCGCTATGGTGGCGAAATTCGCGGGCGAAGATTCGCGCTTGCATGGCACGAAGATTTAGGGGGCAAAGATGAATACCAAAGAGCGGGAAGTGATTGAGGGAATGCTTGATAATTGGCTTGGCGAGTGCGTCAAAGAGTGCAAGCGGCTTATTGTATGCGACGAATGCACTTACAGTTGCTTCAACGTGGGCTACTGTGAAGCCGTCTACGCGGGCGTTAAGGCCAAACATGATAGGATGGACGCGAAAGACGGAAACGGTGCTTAGAAAGGCCCACAGAGCTTTTTACGGAGGTGCTTTTAATGGCTGGACCACATAGTAAACTTACGCGCGAGCTTATAGAGCGCGCATGCGAGTACAAAAGCCTTGGAATGATGGACAAGGACATTTGCGCGGCGCTCGATATATCGCAATCGGCGTTTTACAGGTGGATCAAGGACGGCGGGAAAACGCCGCTCGAAAAGGAATTGTGCACGTCACTAAAAAAGTGCGAAGCCGACAAGAAGAAGGCGATCCTAAACAGCATTTTGAGCCAGGGCGAGGAAGATTGGCGCGCCCTTGGATGGTATTTGGAACGCGTTTATCCGAGCGAGTACGGCCGCGTGGATCGTCTGCAAGCCGAAGTAAACGCGAAGCACGACGCTACGGTGGAATTGAAACATGTGTTCGAATACGGCGATGATAGCGAGGGCGCGGCCGATGATTAAGCAAATGCCGAAGCGGCCGCCGCGCGGGCACTGCAATATCATTTGTCCAGAGCGCTACAGATGCTTAGACGTTGACAGCCCCTCAAATTGCCCGCTTTGGCGCATGAAGGAACGGGCGCGCCGCGAAGATGCCGAATTTGTTAAACAGTGGTGGAGGTGACGCGCGGTGACGGCGGCAAAGGTTGCCAAAATCGAAATGAACCCCGTTTTCAAGGCCGCGAACCGCTCTAAATGCCGCTATGTGGTTTTGAAGGGCGGTGCTGGTTCGGGCAAGTCGGTGAACGTGGCCCGCTTGCTTATTGCGCGATTAAGCGACCCGCGCAACGAGGGTTGCAACCTTTTGTGCATCCGCAAGGACAAGGATGCGAATACCGACAGCACGCGCGCCGAACTGATACGCGCTATACACGATATTTTCGGGGACGATGCGGAAAAGGTTTGGTATGTGCCTAGCCAAGGTAAGCTAACTTGCAATATCACAGGAAACGTGATTCTGTTTCGCGGCGTTAAGGACGAAAGGCAGCGCGAAAAGCTAAAGAGTATCAGCGTGCCCAAAGGCAAAATCGAGCTAGTTTGGATTGAGGAAGCCACGGAGCTTATGCCCGCAGAATTCCAGATTATCGATGATCGCTTGCGCGGCGAACTGCCACCAGGGCACCGATACCAACTGTATTTGACGCTCAACCCCGTGAGCGCACTGCATTGGATCAAGGCGCGTTTTTTCGACCGCGAAGATCCCGACGTATTCACGTGCACTAGCACTTACCGCGACAATCGTTTTATCGATGATGCATACCGCGTGCAAATGGAAAAGATGCGGGAGATTGACCCCGAACATTACCAGGTTTACGGCCGTGGCGCATGGGGCGAGAGCGGCGGAAACGTCTTAACCAATTACCGCATTGAGCATTGCGACCAGGACATTACGCATTATGATGCAGTTTCGCTTGGTTGCGATTTTGGGTTTAACCACGCTAACGCAATATTGCTATTGGGTTGGCACGACGGCGATTTATACGTGTTGCGAGAGCATTATAAACACGACATGACAAACCCGCAGATTATCGCCGACGTTGACGAAACGGGTATTTTCGCCGATGCGAAGAAGGCTCGCGTGTGGATGATATGCGACAGCGCCGAACCAGACAGAATCAAGGAATTCCAGCGCGACGGGTGGCGTGCGCGCCCCGTGGACAAGGGCAGCGGAAAGGCCACGAGCGCAGCTATTGACTGGTTAAAATCGCGATGCATCCACATTGACGAATCGTGCCCCAATACGGCTGCAGAAATGGGCGCGTGGATGTACCAGAAGGACAAAGCAACCGGCAAGTACACCGACGAGCCAGTACCAGTCAATGACGATGCGATGGCCGCCCTGCGATACGGCAGCGAGCCGTTTAGAATTGCAACAGGGCGTAAGCACGTCAAAATCGTTCGATAGGATGTGAAAAATGGACTTTGAAGCGATGGGCGAAAAGGCACGATCCGAATTCGTGCGCGAGGCCGTGCGCGATTTCCTTAGCGGAGGCCGATTGAAGGCGGCGCGCGAGTGCCGCGCGTACTACGATACCGACAACCCAGAAATCATGGGCCGTAAAAAGGTGTACGCAGGTGTCGAGCCTGTAGAGGAAACGGGCGAAGCCGTGACAACCACGGTTCGAGCAGTGGCAAAGGAAAACCAATTCGCGAGCAATGAGAAGATCGCCAGCAGCTTTTTCCGCGACATTACAGACAGCAAAGTGCAGTACATCGCGGGCGAAGGCGCGGACGTGAGCGCCGCTAACGACGATGAAGCACAAGCCGATATCGTCAAAGCCATTGTGCAGCCTTTGGCAGTGCAGATGAAGCGCGTAGAACAGGAAAGCTTAACCGACGCGCTGGTGTACTCAATGGGATACACCTATTTGCATGTGGTAAACGGCCGAATTAAGCTGCATCGCATTCCGTACACGGAAGTGATTCCGTATCACGACGCGCAGGATAAATTGGTGAACGTCCTGCGCTATTACAAGCGCGGCGAGGTGGAGTTCGCGGAATACCATACGCCCGATAAGATTTACTATTTCATGAAAACGAAGGATTCACGGCAGTGGACGCAGACGGGCGAAGGCCCGCAGATCATCGTGGTTACCGCATACGGTGACGGTAGCGCCGAAGTGAAGGGCGGCAAGGGTTGGCCGCGCCTTCCCTGGTTCGAAATGCGGGCCAACAACCAGGGCACCACGAGCCTAACCAACGCGGCAAAGTCGATGATTCGCGCATATGACGTGACGGTTAGCGACTTCGCAAATAACTTGATTGATATTCAGGACGTTTTCATTAACCTTAAAGACTCTTATGGAAGCGGCATGGACTGGGGCGAACAGCTCGAAATGCTGAAAAACTTCAAGGTGGGCGAAGGCGTGGAGGGCGTTACCACCTTCGAAGTCCCCTACCAGGCGCGGCAGGTGCTTTTGAATATGCTCAAAGCGAGCATTTACGAAGCCTTGCGCGGCGTAGACGTGGGGCGAGTCAGCAGCGGGCAGCTCACCAATACGGCCATTCGCGCGCTTTATTCCGATATCGACCTGTGGGCAGACCAGGCGGAATGGCACCTTGAAGATTGGGTGCGCGATATCGTGGACACAGTTGCGGAATACAAGGGCGTGGAAATGCCCGAATACGTGGTGACTTTCACGCGCCGCGCTATCTTCGATGAGGTCGAAAAAATGGACGCGCTTGCACGTCAGAAGGGAATCATTTCTGATAAGACGCTGTTTGAAAATCACCCGCTCGTGACCGACGCACAACGCGAGTTGGAGCGCGTGGAAGAGCAGGAAGCGGGCGCGGCGTACGGGGCTGAACTCTAATGGCGACGGAGTGCCCAGAGCTTTTGGACGCTATCAGACGCGGCGTTGTCAAGGTCGAAAAGAGCGGCGGCGTTTACACGATCGGCGGCGCTACGGGCGATATGCTTATACAGCGAGAGCTAGAGCGCCTTGGGGCCGTGTTCGACGCGGGCGCTGGAACATGGAGCGTGGCGGCGCATACCGTGGCGGCTGGCGCGGCGGGCGTTGCCGGCGCTAAGTCGCTCGAAGCAGCCTACGCAGAATCGCGCAAGGTTGCGGCCGTGCTTGCGGTGCGCGCCGACCGCGCGGCGAAGGACGGCGCGAGAATGACCGACCGCGCGCGCAACCGTCTGCAAAAGCGGGCCAGCCGCGAGATCCGCGAGGTTTACGAGCAGGCCATCAAAGAGCACCAAGGAGAGTTGAAGCGAGTTGCAGAGCGCTACAATGCCGCGCAAGACCCCGTGGAAGCCATCAAGCTCGGATACCGACGAAAAGAGCTGGATGCGGTTATCAAGTCGCTTTCCGATGGCTTATCCACGGCTGGAAGCGACGCGGCCAGCGCGGTTGACGGGCTGTTACCAGAGACGCGCAAGGTAGCGCGCAATATCGCAGCGTGGCAGGTCGATAACATGAGCGGAGTAAACGTGTCGCGCATGCTCGGCAACCGATCCGCAGCGCTTGCGTCAATTAGCAAATACGGCAAGGTCAAATATCGCGAAAAGGACGTATCGCCCGCATTCATTGCCCGCATGGAAGCCGCCAACAAGTACGACAAACGGGCATGGGCGCATATCGGGAACAGGCAGCGGGCCGAAAAGGCATTGCGAAAGGCCGTTATGCGCGGCATCCTGACGGGCGAGCACCCCAGCAAGGTCGCGAAGCGGATAGGCGGCGTTTTCGATCAGTGGAAAGGCCGCGCTATGGTCATCGCCAGAACCGAAACGGCGCGAGTGATGAACGCAGCGCAGCAGGAGTTGTACGCAGAGTTGAACGCTGGCGGCGTGAAGATTCGCAACAGATGGGACGCGACATTAGACAGCCGTACCCGCGATAGCCACCGAAAGGTAGACGGCGAAATTCGCGAAGTTGGAGAGAAGTTTTCGAACGGATGTTTGAGACCAGGCGACGGCGGCGCGGCCGAATGCATCAATTGCCGATGCGTGCTAGCGCCCGTCGTTGATGGTTTCGAGCCTGATGCGCCGATGCGCCGCGACAACGAAAGCGGTAAATTGGCACCTTACACGACCTATGAGCAATGGGCGGAAACCCACGATGTAGGTTAGCGTTGCATAGCCGTTTTCGGTAACACAACATGCGGTTACCTGGTATCATGCAGTTGTCCGAACGTCTGCCAAGACGTAAAACATGCGGCGCGGCCACGCGCATAACAAACCATGAGAGGATGAAAATCAATGACAATCGAAGAAATCTTGAAAGCGGCTGGCATCGATGATACCGAAGTAATCGCCAAGGTAAAGGCCGAAATGCCGAAGAGCTTCTTGCCCCTTGCCGATCACAACGCCCGAATTGCAAAAGCCAAGGGCGCGGCCGACGAACTGCAAAAGGAATTCGACGCTTACAAGGAGCAGGCGGCGAAGGACATTGAAGCAGCGAAGGCAGCGGGCGAAGGTGCGAAGAGCGAGAGCGCGGAACAGGTCGAAAAGCTCCAAAAGCAGCTAGAGGAATTGCAGGGCCAATACAACGAGAGCCAAGGCAAAATCAAGCAGAGCAAGGCCAAGAGCGCGCTTGAAAAGGCGCTCAAAGATTCGGGGGCCAATCCCGCAGCCGTGGCGCTTCTTGCGGCCGACGC
>LAHS01000424.1_pt1 | contig 30474 bp, 22 predicted proteins | sample 329651 | NCBI WGS metagenome assembly LAHS01 (sample SAMN03275699, study PRJNA271635) | activated sludge metagenome | isolation source: sample C-1 Sludge from hydrolytic chamber (first chamber) of Anaerobic... | reverse complement strand
CCCAGTAGGACTTGAACCTACGACCCCCTGATTATGAGTCAGGTGCTGCTAACCAACTGAGCTATGAGTCCATATCCAACGGCTAAGATGGTTTATTTAATCGGGGACACTCTGCCACCGGAAAATAATCATCATCACCGTATATGTTCATAACTGTCGAGAGCTTTAATGCTGTCTCAGTTATATCTTCTGTTATCAGACTTTTATCTCAACCTCTACGCCGCTTGGAAGTTCCAGCTTCATAAGAGCATCAACTGTCTTGGATGAAGAGCTGTAAATATCCAGCAAACGGCAGAAAGAGTTTAGCTCAAACTGCTCACGTGCCTTTTTGTTAACAAAGGTTGAGCGGTTCACGGTAAAAATCTTCTTGTCAACCGGCATCGGAATTGGACCGCTGACGATTGCGCCTGTAGCCTTTACTGTCTCTACAATCTTGGCTGCAGATTTATCTACCAGCGCATGATCAAAAGACTTAAGCTTAATTCTTATTTTTTGGCTCATTGTATTTATTAATTTTTAATTATTCGTCTTCGCCAACCGGCTTATTGCCAGACTTCTCAATAATCTCTTTTGCAAGATTAGCAGGAAGCTCTGCGTAATGAGAAAATTCCATTGTACTTGTTGCACGTCCGGAAGACAGTGTCCTTAAGACTGTTACATAACCAAACTGCTCGGAAAGCGGAACCATCGCCTTGATAATTCTTGCTCCTCCTCTGGAGTCCATGTTTGTAATTTGTCCGCGGCGCTTGTTAAGGTCTCCAATTACATCACCCATGTACTCTTCTGGTGTTACAACCTCAAGAGCCATAACTGGTTCCATAATTACAGGAGCTGCTTTTGCTGCCGCCTTGCGGAATGCCTGCCTTGCGCAGATTTCAAATGACAACTGGTCAGAATCTACCGGATGGAAGGAACCGTCCTTTAGAACAACCTTCATAGAAGTAACTTCATAACCGGCAAGAACGCCATTCTGCATTGCAGCCTTAAAGCCCTTTTCTACTGCAGGAATAAATTCTCTTGGAATATTTCCTCCTTTAACTTCATCAACAAACTGAAGTCCCGTAGCTCCCTCATCAGCAGGTCCAAGTTCAAATATGATATCAGCAAATTTACCACGGCCGCCAGTCTGTTTCTTAAACAGCTCTCTGTGCTGAACGGTCTGACGCAATGCCTCTTTGTAGTTAACTTGAGGAGCGCCCTGGTTAATTTCTACACCAAATTCTCTCTTTAATCTGTCAATCAAAATTTCCAGATGAAGCTCTCCCATTCCGCTGATAATAGTCTGACCTGTATCTGTATCAGACTTAACCGTGAATGTTGGGTCTTCCTCTGCAAGTTTGCCAAGAGCGATTCCAAGTTTATCCAAATCTGCCTGAGTCTTAGGCTCTACGGCAAGTCCGATAACAGGAGTTGGGAATTTCATGGACTCAAGAACTATAGGATGACTCTCATCACAGATGGTATCTCCTGTTCTCAAATCTTTGAAACCGACTGCAGCACAGATATCTCCGGCCTCAACAAAATCTATAGGATTCTGTTTGTTGGAGTGCATCTGGTACAATCTTGCAACTCTCTCTTTCTTATCGCTTCTGGTATTAAGAACGTAAGAGCCTGAATCCAGTTTGCCTGAATAAGCTCTCAAATATGCTAATCTTCCTACAAAAGGATCTGTCGCGATTTTGAAAACAAGTGCGCAGAAAGGCTCTGAAGCTGAAGGTTTTCTCTCATCTTCTTCATCTGTCTTTGGATTTGTTCCGGTGACATTGCCTCTGTCCAAAGGACTTGGCAGATATCTCACGACAGCGTCCAGCAAGAACTGCACGCCCTTATTTTTAAATGAAGAACCGCAGCACATTGGAACAATGTCCATGCTAATGGTACCTTTCCTTATTGCTGCCACAACTTCTTCATCAGTAATAGATTCCGGATTATCAAAATATTTCTGCATTAAAGCGTCATCAAATTCAGCGGCGGACTCTATCATAGCAGCCCTCCACTTCTTTGCCTCTTCTACTAAATTTGCAGGAACATCTTTCTCTTCATAATTAACAAGTTCCTTGCCCTCTGAATCATAGTAGATTGCCTTCATTTTAAGGATATCTACTATACCTTCAAACTTATCCTCTGCACCAATAGGGATGCAAATAGGAACCGGCTTGGCTCCAAGCTTCTTCTTGATGTCCTCTACTACTGCAAAAAAGTCTGCACCAACACGGTCCATCTTATTTACATAAGCAATCTTGGGAACACCATACTTATCTGCTTGTCTCCAAACTGTTTCTGACTGAGGCTGAACTCTTCCGACTGCGCAGAAAGTTGCAACTGTTCCGTCCAGCACACGCAAAGAACGCTCTACCTCTGCGGTAAAATCTACGTGCCCCGGGGTGTCAATCAGGTTAATTTGAAATTGTTCTCCGTTGTAGTGCCAAAATGCCGTAGTAGCTGCAGAAGTGATAGTAATACCGCGCTCCTGCTCTTCTACCATCCAGTCCATTGTGGCTGCTCCATCATGCACCTCACCGATCTTGTGAGTCTTACCCGTATAATACAGTATTCTCTCAGAAGTAGTTGTTTTTCCGGCATCTATGTGCGCCATGATGCCGATGTTTCTGGTATATTTTAAATCTCTTGCCATCTAACTAAACTCTCCTAAGAACTAAAAACGGAAGTGAGCGAATGCTTTGTTGGCCTCAGCCATCTTGTGCATATCCTCTTTCTTCTTGAAGGCGCCGCCTTCATTGTTATATGCTGCCATTATCTCCGCCGCTAATTTTTCAGCCATTGAGTGGCCCGGTCTTTTTCTAGCAAAAAGAATCAAGTTCTTCATACTGATAGAAATCTTTCTCTCCGGACGCACCTCTGTAGGTACTTGAAAGTTAGCTCCACCAACTCTGCGGCTTTTAACCTCAATCTGTGGAGTTACATTTTCCAATGCTTTCTTCCAAATCTCTACTGGAGCCTTGCCAGAATCTTTCATCTTCTCGCCGATCATGTCCATTGAATCGTAAAAAATAGCGTAAGCGATACTCTTCTTCCCCTGCAACATAAGATTGTTCACAAACCTGGTTACCAGTGAATCGTGAAATTTTGGATCAGGAAGTAGAATCCTCTTTTTAGGCTTTGTTTTTCTCATTTCTTTGAAATTTTTAAAACATTAATGACTTACTTCTTAGCTTTAGCGGCCTTTGGTCTCTTTGCTCCGTACAGTGAACGTCCTTGTTTACGTCCATCTACGCCTGCAGTGTCCAATGCCCCTCTAAGAATGTGATAACGTACTCCGGGAAGATCCTTTACACGGCCTCCTCTTACAAGAACGATACTGTGCTCCTGCAAGTTATGACCCTCACCCGGGATGTAGGCATTCACCTCTTTTTGATTTGTCAGTCTGACACGTGCAACTTTTCTCATTGCAGAGTTAGGCTTCTTAGGAGTTGTGGTGTAAACACGCACACAAACTCCACGTTTTTGAGGACTAGAATCAAGCGCGCGAGATTTAGATTTGGTTACGATTCTCTTGCGCCCATTCCTTACTAACTGTTGAATTGTTGGCATAAATTATTGTTAATCTTTACTTTATGTAATTTCCCGCCCTTAAAAGCGGGTTGCAAAGATAACAATAGTTTTGTTTTTTGCAAAACAAGAGGCTGATTATCTATAGATTTCCGCAAGCATGCAGCGGGCGCTGCCGCCTCCGGCCGTCTCTATTGTATGAATATCCGGTGCTACAATTGTCACATCCTCCTCCAGTTTCTTAATCTGCTCCGGAGTGAGCGATGCCTTTGCGGTTGCAGACATGATAAGAAGTTTTTTGCAAGAACCGTCATGAGCTTTACCGGCAACGGAACCGTCATGAGTTTTATCAGCTGCCTTGCCGGCATGCAGCTCAAGCATATTGCCGGCAAACTGCCCCATCTGTTCAAAAGAAATCTCAACTATCTCTTTGCCGTTCTCCTCCAGCAGTTCTATAAGCCTTTCACGTTCAGATAAATCCGTGATTGAATCCAAGCAAACAATTGCAAAACGGGAACCGATGCTCATCATAACGTTAGTATGATAGATTGGCGTACCGTTCTCATCTGCAGCATCAAACAAGAAATAATCATAGTCCAGCTTCTCTGCAAATTTATCCAGTACCTCTTCATTGGTGCGCGGAGACTTGCAGCAAAATGCCAGTTTGTGCTCTCTGTCAAGAACCATAGAACCGGTCCCCTCCAAAAATTTGTTTTGCTTCTCAAATCCCGTCAAATCCACCACTTTATCACACTTTAATCCCGACAGTTTATCCATTAATTTCCTTCTCTCCTCTCTGCGGTTGGGAGCAAACATTGGGTAAAGCACCAGAGTACTTTCCGCCGATGCGCCTGCACAGCAAGCTCCGGAAGGATTTTTTCCGTCACAACATGCATTAACAGATCCGTCACAGCAATGCACAGAAAAACAGTTGTTTGGAAAGATGGAATCTGGAGTGAACGGCTGAGGAGTATCCTCCGCAACAATCACTTCAACACCAGAATCCTGCAGCAGCTTGACATAAGCATCAAACTCTTTAAGGGCCTGTCGCTGAACTTTTTGAGCAGCCTCTTCATCTGCGGTTGTGTTCTGCTGAAACGCATTATTTGCCGCTGTCTGCTCATTAAAGGCAAAACGTACCGGCCTTACCATCAATACTTTATTTGTTGTCTGCATAAAAAATCATTTTAAAAACGGTATTACAAAGTAAGCAAATTTTAACTGACTGCTTTTATAGTTCACCATTATTTTACGACTTCACGGTTTTTTTCATAAATTTGTAAGCAGTTAAAAAGGAACTACTTAAAAAATAACATAATTATGAAATTCACAGCAAAAGAAAAACACTATATGGACATGGAGTCCAAATACGGTGCTAAAAATTATCATCCGCTTCCCGTTGTTCTTGAAAGGGGCAAAGGGGCGTTTGTATGGGATGTCAACGGTAAAAAATATTTTGATTTCCTGTCTTCATATTCCGCTATTAACCAAGGACATTGCAATCCTAAAATTGTTAAGGCATTATGCGATCAGGCTCATAAATTGTGCTTGACTTCCAGAGCATTTTATAACACATGCCTTTGCGAGTATGAAAAATACATTCATGATTATTTTGGATATGACAGAGTACTTCCAATGAACTCCGGCGCTGAGGGTGTTGAGACAGCTCTAAAGCTTGCAAGAAGATGGGGCAATGTAAAAAAGGGAATTCCTAACAATAAAATTAAAATCATTTGCTGTGAGGGTAACTTCCACGGACGTACAATCACTGTAATCACCATGAGCAATGACCCTTCATCTTATGCCAACTACGGCCCTCTTACTCCTGGATTTATTCAGATACCTTACAATGACACAAAGGCTTTGGAGAAAACTCTGGACAAATATGGAAAAGAGACTTGCGCATTTATAGTTGAGCCTATTCAGGGAGAAGCCGGAATTATGGTTCCGGATGACGGATATCTAAAGAAATGCTATGACCTTTGCCACAAGCACAATGTTCTTTTGATTGCAGATGAGGTCCAGACCGGTATTGCAAGAACAGGAAGAATGCTTTGCAGCCAGTGGGATAAGATTCGTCCGGATATGGTTGTTTTGGGCAAGGCTCTTGGCGGCGGCGTACTTCCGGTATCCGCTTGTCTTGCAGATGATGAAATTATGTTGAACATTGCTCCCGGCGAGCACGGCTCAACGTTTGGAGGCTTCACACTTGCAGCCCGCGTTGCAGTTGAAGCTTTGAAGTTTGTTAAAGATGAACATCTTACAGAAAAATCAGAAAAACTTGGAAAAGTGTTCCGCGCAGAGATTGCCAAAATTAAATCTCCTTACATTGCAGAGGTCAGAGGCCGCGGTCTTTTGAATGCCGTAGTTATAAAACCTCATAACGGCAAAGAGGCATGGGATGTTTGCCTGGAGATGATGAAGAATGGTCTTCTTGCAAAACCTACTCACAGACACATAATTAGATTTGCACCTCCGTTGGTAATTACTGAGGCACAGATTAAACAGGCTGTCAAGATTATTGCAAAATCTATAAAGTCTTTGGAGTAAATCCCGACAGTTTGCGGGTGGTCAAAATTAAAAGTCTGATTGCCTGATAATTAGAGAGGGAGGGGTCTTAAGTTCAAGGCCCCTCCCTCTGCATTTTATTGTAAACCAGTAATTTACCTATATACCACCTACCATCACTTGGCCGTCACCTACAAGGCAATGAATATCAAAATCTGCGCGGTGAGCACTCGCAGGAACATGGTCAGCGGATATACGGTTGCATAACCTACTGCGGGATAGCTATTCCCGGCAATTTCACCGGAGAATGCAAGCGCGGGAGGATCTGTCGTACTTCCGGCAATCATACCAATTAGAGTCAGGTAATTTGTCTTTGTAACAAGCCGGGCAAGAATTCCTACAAGCAAAAGCGGAACTAAGGTTATTATAACTCCATAACCTATAAGCATATACCCCTGGTGATTTACAAGAGTATCTACAAATTTTTCTCCTGCTCCAAGTCCAACGGCTGCAAGAAAAAGACAAATGCCAATCTCTCTCAACATAAGATTAGCACTCTCAGTTGTATAAGTTGGAAAATGTATTCTGTTGCTAAAGTGACCAATCAAAATTGCTATGATAAGCGGTCCGCCGGCAAGTCCAAGTTTCACTGGCTGAGGCATTCCCGGGAATTTAAACGGAAGACTTCCAAGCAAAACTCCAAGCGCGATTCCCAAGAAAATAGCTGCCACATTTGGCTGCCATAGTCTCTTTAATGAGTTTCCCATAACCTCGCTCATTTGCTTAATTCCGCTCTCGCTTCCCACGGCCACTAATGTATCGCCAACCTGCAGAGCAATGTTAGGAGTTGCAACAATATCAACTCCTGAACGGAGAATTCTTATAACGTTCACCCCATAAGCTGTACGCAAATCTAACTGACCTATTGTGCGTCCGTTAATAGAAGCTTTTGTAACCAGCACTCTCTTAGATATCAGGCTCTTATCCAAGCTTTCCCACTCTTTGATATCCATGTTTACAATCTTTCCCATTGAGGTTGCAATTTCATCAGCCTCAGAATCTGCAGCAACTATCAACATCCTGTCGCCAGCATTCAAAATTGTAGAAGGAGAGGCTAAAACAACCGTACCGTTTGGCCTGCACAATCTGGTAACAACAAAATGCTTATGGTTTATTGAATGCAGCTGCTCTATTGTCTTTCCGTTAACCACATTCCCGTTAACAGAACTGTCTGATATCTCAACAGTTACAATGCGCGGAGCTGTCATCTTTGTAGAAGAGCCGGACTCCAGTTTCTCCGTCTCTTTCTCAATTTTAACTTTAAAGATGGACTTAAGTATAAGCATGGAGAATATGATTCCAAGCACTCCAAGAGGATAAGCCATTGCATATCCTATTGCGAGTGAAGGGTCTGCCGCTCCCGTTGCATCTGCAACTGTCTGCTGTGCCGCACCAAGTCCCGGGGTATTTGTAACCGCTCCGTAAAGAACGCCGGTCATTGTAATTAAAGAAGTCCCTGTTATCCTGTGAATTACATAGGCGCAGGTACATCCCAGCAGCACAATCAAAGTTGCCCAGCCGTTAAGAGCCAAGCCTCCTTTTTTAAATGATGATACAAAGTTGGGGCCCACCGCAAGACCAACTGAGTAGACAAATAATATCAATCCAAAATCTTTAACAAACCCCAAAGTAACCGGCTCAATCCTAAGTCCAAAATGAGAGAGAATAATCCCGACAAAAAGGACCCATGTAACACCAAGGGAAATTCCGCCAACCTTAACTTTCCCAAGCAACACTCCAAGGGTAATTACTATTGAGAGAATTATCACCGCATGTGCAACTCCCTGATTCATAAACAGGTTACCAAACCAACTCAATATCATAACTTCTAACTATTTATTTTCTCTTTTTTCCCGACAGTTTTGCTACCGGTTTTGCTGAATTTTCTGTAATGCTCATCTCTTTTAGCAAAGTATCGGCATGAGCATACTTATCCAAAAACCACAAAACATATCTGATATCCAAATTTACGCAACGGCAATATTTGTTGTTAAAGAAGAACTCATCTGCTATGCCGTCTCTGTTTCCGTCAAATGCAAGACCAACCAGCTCTCCATTCGCATTCATTACAGGACTGCCTGAATTTCCGCCTGTTATATCGCATGTGGAAATAAAATCAACAGGAATTGTATTGCCGCTCATTGTACTGGACCATTGTCCAAAATTTTTATTTTCAATTAAGCTATAGACTGCGGGATACATATTGAAATCATAATTTGTTGTATCTCTCTTTTGCTCAATTCCGGCTGCCGTTGACTGCCATGAATAATAAACTCCATCTGCAGGGGCAATAGATTTCACATTGCCGTAAGTGATTCTCATTGTAGAGTTTGCATCCGGGGCCTGAGCAACCCCTTTATCTTTAAGCATCAGATAAGTTGCACCAATGTACGCTCTGTTAAGCGTTGTAGGATTGAGCTTTTCAGCAGCCAAAATTTTGTTAACCTGCTGTCCCAGCTCTATTGAATTCATGAAATCTCCAAATACTGAAAATGGTTCAGCTTTAACTTTTTCTGCAGTAATGCCGTTTGCAAAAAAATTGATTGTTTTAGTGCTGTCTCTAAAAATACTATTGGCATACATTTCTTTGACTTTGTTCTCCAGATTGTCCTTATTGTCATCCAAGAATTTCCTCAGCTCATTATTCATGTACTTGCGGTCTACATGCTCATCAATATATTTTAGCATTGTATATGTAATCTCCTGTTCTACAGCAGGGTCTGTCTCCCGCTCCTGCTTAAGAGTCATATTTAAAATTCCGCGCACATCTTTATCTGAAGTATCCGCAGTTGTAAGTTTTTTCTTATCCATTGTTCTTACAACAGACCCTAATCTTGTAGAGTATGTTACAGGTGCGCAACCTCTTACAAGAGCTTCCATTAACATTTGCCTGTTCTTGTTTACATCCTTGACAGATGAATAAGTTTTTTTCAATCCCTCTAGAACATCACCATAATCCTTAACTCTTTGAGGATCTGCATTTATCCACTGTTTAAGCTTTGCCTCTCTGACTTTGATTGTATCAATTGTCCCCTGCTTTCCAATACAGATATTCTGCCATTTTGCATAGTCACAATAATTGCTGATTTCAAAGTATTCATTTGAATATTTTAATCTAAGCAGCGGATCCTTGTCCATGAATTTTTTGATAACATCCAGTTTGGTCCTTCTAATTGTGTATGTGATAGGGTTTTCAACAGCATAATGAAATTCAAGTTCCGGAGAGGATACATATCTGCTTGTGCTGCCAGGATAACCCATGACCATTGTATAGTCCCCCTCTTTAACTCCCGCAGCTGAGACTTTCAGATATGCAGAGGTTTTCATTGGTACATTGTTGGGGCTGTATTCTGCCGGGGAACCGTCGGGAGCTGTATAAATTCTATACATTGCAAAGTCACATTTGTGCTGAGGCCAGCCCCAGTTATCTGCGTCATTGCCAAATGCGGCAACTGTAACTGGAGGCGCGCCAACAAATCTTACATCTCCATACGTCTGACTGATATATAGATAGTACTTCTGACCTGCCCATTCTGACTGCAAATCAAAATCATATTTTTTAGCCTCTTCATCTTTTCCAAGCTTGGAAAGAAGTCTGCGCTGAACTTTCATCAAATAGCGGAATCCTCTGCCGCCGTGACAATCCATGCTGTCAACTATTGCTCTGCACTCATCTGTTACATCCAAAACGGTGCAAAGGAATGTAATGGTCTTCCCCTTGATTGGCATTTCATCTGAACGCTTTAAGGCCCAATACCCGTTCTCCAGATAATTATGTTCCGGAGTTGAAAGTGCGTGAATATCAGAGTATGCGCAGTGATGGTTTGTAATCATTAAACCATCGGGAGAAATAATACTGCCGCTGCACTCGCCTCCATTAAGAGCAACAACCGCATCTTTTAAAGATGCGCCGCGTTTATAAATACCGGGCTGCTGATATTTTGCATCTGAATATATTTGAGCAGGATTAATCTTAATACCCGCCTTTCTCATCAATCCATAAAGCTGAGGGTTGATATCATTTACCAGCCACATTCCGCCGTCAGCACGAGCTGAGGCACAAAAGCCTAACACGCAAAGTGTTACAATAATTAAAGTTTTACGCATTTTATATAGTTCAAAATTGTCCGCCAAAAGTAGCAATAAAAATTCAACTGCAACCTACCGGCGGCATGCAAAAAAAACGGCCGGCATGTTTTGCCGACCGCTTAAATATACTTAAAGCTGTGTGTGCTTAAAAGCTCAAGCCTACTCTGGCCATAAACATCCCGGAATTGCTTCCGGCAGCAGCTGCAATGTTTTTGCCGTGAAGATGAGTATAAGAAACGTCAAAGTAAAGATTTCCGTTTAACTTCCCCTTTAAGAATGCTGTATATCTTAATCCACAGTTATACAACGCTTTATTACAGGTATAGTACTCAAATTCGCGGACAAGAAGATAATAATTTGGAACAGGCTCTCCACCCTCTGCGACATTTCCCTTAAAGGTTGAAGAGGTATGCTCATCTAACAATTCTCCCCAGCCGTGGAACCATTTGCCACCAGCGTAAAGATCTATCATTCCGCAATTAAACAAGAAATTCTTCCTGGCATTAAGATAGAAATCATTATACTTTATAGTTTGAGTAAAGTAGTATGGCTGAATAAATGAACTGTTAGAAAAAGCTGAGTGATAGTTATACCCCATGTCTATATCCCATGATGGGTTAAACGTTCTCTTGCCACCCTTTCCAATTGTCATCCTATAATCCAAAGTAAAATCATATGTTCTCTTTGTAAAAACTTGGATTTGACCATAATTTACAACGTGCCTGATTCCATTTACCGTTTCATAATTGTAAATCTCATCATTATTATAAATTCTCCCATACTCGCTTACAACAGTCAAATAATCTGCAAAAGCACCGTTGTCATAACTAAGTTTGCCGGTATAATTGAATGTCTTGCCCAAACTTTTGGAATACAAAGATTGTCCGCCTTCACCGGTCTGACCACGCCTTCTGTAGAATGAAAACTCGTTGTACAAACGCCATTTGCCGTTAGCTTTATCATCAAGCTTTAATTCAAATTGGCCGCTCATGCCATTATACTTATCAATGAAAAATTGATCATCCATATAAAGGTTATCAGCATCCCACGCATCGTGCAAATTAAAGAACAATCCCTTAAACCAATAACCGGTAAAGGTTTTGTTGTCATCTGATATTTGGGAATAACGCACTCTCTCATTGTACTTCTTGTAGAAATAGGTTGCACCAACTTCTGCATAATCAGATACATACTTTGCACCCAAGTTGACATCTATATGAGCATATGTTGTCTCATGACGCAAATCTCTCATTTTAGCCAGGTTGGAAGATTCAAATCTTGCACTACCGCCCAAAGCCAGCCATGGTGTTGCATTAAAGGCAACCCCTCCGGCTACCGTATAACATTCTTGCCTTTTAGCAGAAGGAACGGTATCCGCTATGAAATTAGTAAGCCTTTCTGGATTAATAACACCACTAAACGTCATGTTGTTGCCATGAAAATTACTATACTCTAATAGGCCATGCATAGCAACTTTTTTGACTCTTGTATAAGATTCCGTCTTAAAACCGTAGTTATTGCTATTACTTGATTCATAGTATTTTACAAACTTACCCTTATTGTAATTAAAGTATGATTCCACATAAGAAAATCCCTTATTATTCCCGACAGGAACATCAACAAGACCGGCCGGATTAATACCTGAGACCCACACGTTCTTAACAGGAATCAGTTCAAATTTGGAAGTTTGTTTTAGTATTATTATGGAATCTGCCGTCTTTTGCTGTTGTGCAAAATAGACTGCATTGGCATTGTTCTGAGCATAAACGTCACTTGAGAAACCACCTGTTAATAAGGCAGCCATCCCGATAAATCCAAGTAAAATATTTATTCTTTTCATTTCTGGTCCTCCTTATTATTCGTCTTTAATCAACTGGTGATCGCTAATGCCAAAATCTACAATAGAATTGTTAGTATCCATTAGTACGACACGCCCACCGGCTGCAGCCGTAGCTGTTTGATCTACAACTCTATACACACTATGTCCCTTATACATATTTGCGGCCTGAGGGAATAAAATGTAAGACGCATCTACTGATGCCGGCAATCTCTTATTCTGTGTAGCAGCACTCATAACCTCCACTCCATCAAGAACAAAAGATGAAGGAACCATCACATATTCCGTAGAAGATGAAGTACCCGGCTTGCGGCTTCTATTGTTAGGATCATTCACAAAATTTGCAGCGCTAGTTCCCTGTATCTTAAACAATAATGCTGTTGGCGATATCATAGAAAACGCATATGCGGTTGATGTACCCTGCTTCCATATAAGATCTAGCCAATGTCCGGTAAGATTTGGTGAAGGAGAAGGATGATAGGTTTTGTTTGTATACCTTGTACTATAGCATACAAAGTAACTAGATTTGCTTAAATCAACGGAGTTTGGATTAACAACAGTATGATCAATAGCACCCCTTAAAACCAGCACGGTAAATTCTCCCGGCTTTAGTGGGAAGGATTTGCCTGTACCAGGCCACTGCCAAATAGCCTCAATAATTGGAATAGTATCTCTTAAAACCCTCTGTCCGTCTGCATTCAAATAACTCCATGGATTCTGGGTTGTACTAGAGTTGTATGAGTCAGCGCATCCAAAACACAAACTGTCCAAATATGCAACCTGGTCACTATTATTATAAACTGACATATAACCATCTGCATAATAACTCTTGTTTGTATTTGGATTTGTACAACCTGAGAAGTAAACCTCTTTTATTACAATCTGGCTGGAATAAGACAACACCATATCCAAATTTAAGTTCACATCTCCGGAAATAGTATCCTGAAGTTTTACTGCATCAACACTCTTATTAAACAATGGGATAGTACCGGCTTCTGATTCACCCTTATCGGATACCGACACCCTATAGAAACCATATTGCAAATTTGCGGAGCATGCGCCTTTTGCATTTGTTGAAAGATCGTATTCCACTCCGGTTGAGGGATTTATGATCTTGACAGTAACGCCTTCTCTTGCCAATGAAGCATACTTTGCCGGGTATACCAATTGGATATTCAGTTTCTTTGTACTGCTAGCATATGGATCACTGCCTGCTCTTTCCAGCTGGTCAGAACAAGAAGAAAAAACCAACAAGCATACTGAAATTATAAATAATATCTTTTTCATATTAAATTCTTTACGAGTCTCCTTAGCCCAAATTAAAATTTAAGTCTTAATGTTGCGCCGTAGCTAAAAGATGGATACATCATAGTATAACTTCCAGAAGCCCAATATCTTACCCTATGTATGCTGTTGGTACAGTTATTAGCATAGAAAGAGATAGAAGCATATCGCCCAATTTCTTTTGTTATGCTAATGTTAGCACTAAAATAAGGACCTCTTCCATTTTCAATATAAGTTATTGAGTTATTGGAACTTCCTATCAATGAAGCATAAGCGGGGTCGGCTGCCTCAGTAGCTGTAAACGGTTTAACTTTGCCATCAAAGGTTTTGTATGCAATCGGCCATACTCCTGTTCTGTATTCTTTTTGTTCATACACGGAGCCTGATACCTTTTTGCCGTTAGCATCAACAAGATAAGCCCATTCCTTTCCGTTGTAATAAGTTAAATTCTTTGATCTTGAATAAAAATCTGCTTCAATTCTTGTGGAAATAGTTAAGCGAACTTCAGGTATGTGAGTTACAAAAGTTAAGTTTGCCCTAATTCCATCCTGCTTTGAACCATTGTATGTCACATAGTTTGATGTGCCGCCAACATAATAACCAACAAATTGATAAGAACGCCCCTGTGCTCCAAGGGTAGAATGAGACAATCCGCTATAATAAACCTCAGTCAGTCTATTATCCATATTCTTTGTGTAAGAATACCTTGCATCAGCAATAATAGAAGTTCTTAAGGGTTTAATTGTGCCAAAGTCAATGGTTAATTCAACGCCCTGTGTGGTAATAGGATACAAGTTATTAGCCTTGGTGTTTTTTACAAAAGTCGTATCTAGCAAAGCCTTTGGAAGCAATGTTTCTCCCGCGCCTGTATTATCCAAGTCTGTAACATAAATATCTCCGGTTTTATTATCAACTCTAAAACTAGGTCTTGTTGGTATAGAAGATTGTTCATTAGTTTTAACATAGGCATATGAAACAAAATCGTCAGTAACGGTGTATGTATTCTTTGCCTTATTGTTGTAATATATTGCTGAAACCTTTATGCCACCAAGATTAACATCAAAACCTACTTCAATATTTCTATTCTTAGCCCATTTTAAATTGGTATTTTGTTCATTCTTATATACTTGAGTATTTGCCACATAACAATAATTGTTATTACCGTAGTTTTTAGAATAAACCAAAATGTCACGATAGTTATTAAGAGGGTAAAGAATTCCAAGGGAAGGCAATTTTGTTAACTGTCCCCATGCGCCCCTTATTGAAAACGCTCTTAAGAATCCCTCTCTTCTTTCTCTCATAAGACTCCACTTGCCATTAAAACGAGGAGAGAAAGCCGAAGGGTTGTCATAAGACATCCCTCTTAATGCCTGTCTTTCTGCTCTTAAACCCAAAACGCCGGTAAACACCGTTTTGCCCAAAGGTACCGAGATAACATCCTCTAAATAAGCTGAATACGTATTAAGAGCAGGAATATCCTTATATGATCTGTCTCTATTTGATGAAGATCTGGATAAACCCGGATAAGAGATTCCCGTTTTAGAATTTGTTGTTAGATATGTAAGTCCATCACCCAAATTCTGAGAATTAGTCCACTCCAATCCAATCTTTGCATTATTGTTAACTTTTCCAATCTTCTTGTTCAAAGAAGCTTTCAAACTGACAGCTGCATCAAATGGTCTGCTGTCATCTGTTGTAAGATAATAGTAACTGATTGGAAGGTAGCCAGTCTCATAATATCCATCTTCAAGAGATTTATAAGCTGGCGTTATTGTAGCATTTGCATAGTAATCATTCTGTTGTGTTTTACCGTTTTCATAACTAATTGATGCTTTGCCCTCTAATGATGTAATCCACGGAGCATTGATAAGCCATTTTACATTACCTCCAAATCTTACATTGTTCTGATTTTGCTTGCTCCAAGTATTTGCGTATGCATCAGGATCTTGTTTTGCATTTTGTTTTGCCCAGCCACCTGCAACAGTAAGATCCACGTTAAGCGGTCTGCCTGTTTTATTAAAGGTTCTAACATAATTCAAACTGTAATTGTTCCTGTAATAAGTTGTGTAACGGCTTACAGGGTTTTGAAACGCTTTGGCATACTCAACGTTTACATTCATTACGCCTTTATCGGCACCCAGTTCAAAACCCTTGCTTACAGAGAATTGCTTTGTATTGGGATTCAAAGAAATAGTAGCGGTAAAAGGTGTCTTTCCCTTTTTGGTATTAATCAGCACCATACCTGCTGTCATATCTCCATATTCGACAGAAGGAACGCCCGTAATGACTTCTACAGATTCAATATTTGATGCAGCCAGAAATCTTGTATCAACGCCCTGATATCCTTTAGTGCTGCTGCTGGAAAATTGACCTGACATGGAACCATTGTTTGAAAGCCTGATTCCATCCATCATTACAGCTGTTCCAAATCCGTTTGATACGCCGGCATCTCCTCTAAGGCTAATGACCGCTGCATCTGTAAGAGATGACTTTGTTGTCTGACCTCCAGGGAGCAAGCTCAAAATATCTGTAGCATTTACAACTTGCAGATGCTCAATTGCTTGCTTTTCCATCATTCTCGTAGTAGTTGCCGCGCTCTTATTCTCTTGTGCAGTAACCGTAACGGAAGACAATGTTAAGTTGTCCTCTTTCAGCTTAAACTTCAGGTTCTCCATGTCCATCTCAATCTTCAGAGTCATTTCCATGTTTTGGTAACCAAGGCACGCAATTTTAAGAGTTGTAGTGCCCTTTGGAACTCTGCTGATTGTGAACTGCCCCTTTGAATTTGTTGTTGCCCACAAGCCATACTCAGGCAGGTTGACGGTAACCATCTCCAGCGGAGCATCAGATCCAGCCTCGGTTATCACACCCTTTAGAGTAACGCCCTGTCCCTTAGCAGTTTTGTTCTGCGCGGAGATTGAAGCAACACCAAATAGAAGAGCAAAGAAAATACAAATCAGTTTCTTCATTTAGGGTTAATATTAAGTTAAATTATAGTAAAATAGTTTCTGTTTAATCCCGACAGATTACTTGGTATCTGCCGTTTTGTTATCATCTGCAGGTTTATAAATCTGAGTGAAAATGTTATTCTGTCCAAAGATGTTCTTTGCAATATCCTGCACATCCTCTTTTGTCATTGCATTGATTATTGCCAAATCATCTGTGTCTTTGTACTCTCCGTCTGTAAGATTATCTTCAATTCTGCTAATCCAGCTAATGCGAGAATAATCTTTCTCTTTAATTGACTTATTAAGGAATTTGCGGAAAGTCTCCAGCTCTTCATCTGTAACACCGTTCTTTACAACATTGTCAAATTCTGTATACACAGCCTTATTTAATGCGTCAAGATTTTTTGCTCCTGCAGTGTAGCTGACAGTAACACATAAATATTTTTCAGGAGCAGTGTTATATGTAGGAGATACGCTAACGCTATAAGTACCGCCCATCTTCTCTCTCAATATCTGGATATATCTGTCTCTCAAAGCACTGCACAAGAATCTTGCAGCAATGATTTGTTTGGTACTATACTCTCCAAATCCGGTAGCATCTACAGTAACATCACAAACCGTGCTCTTAACATCATGAGCGTTATAGACAAAATCTCTCCTCCCTTTAAGCATATAATTGCCCTTATTGCTCTTTGCATTTTCACTTCCTGTAGGCATGTTGCCAATATATTCTTCAATAAGAGGCTTAACGGTTTTTGCGCTCATCGGACCGCTGAAAATGTATGTCATGCCGGAACGATTGCTAAAGTGCTCTTTGAAATATTTAATCAACATGTCAGCAGTGAAATCTTTAACATCTTGTGTCTTAATCTCTTGCTGAAGAGGAGTTGGATAATAAGTTACCTTCTCCAGAGTATCTATGTATTTGCCAAGTTCACTCTTTGGAAGTTCCAAAGATGCAATGCTGGATTTCTTTGTATTGCTCAAAGCCTCTGTGTCCAACTGAGGATCAGTAACTTGAGCGTATAACATCTGGAAGAATCTTTCTGCATCTTCTACTTTGAATACGCCGCTAATTGCATCTTCCCTATAATGGGACTCTGGTGAAAGTCTCATATTTTTGCCGCTCATAAGCTTTGCAATTTCATCTCTCTTAAGATCTCCAAATACAACTGCTCCCATGCAACCTGCAGCAACTTTTGCACTCTTGATATTCTCATCTTTAACAACTGACAGACCTCCGTTCCTGTAAGCCTTCATCATTACTCTCTTCTCTACATCTGGCTTTGTTTCTCTCCAATAAACCTTTGTGTTTCCGGGCAATGTGAAGACTGTAGTTGAATCTACCGCAGCATATTTCTCCGCAGAGATTACAGAAACAGGCTTCAAATTCTTAGAGAATACAAATTGGCCGGCAGCTTTAAATACATAAGGTTCAACCTTTGATTTGTTTACAGAATCTCTGATGGCATTCAATTCACTCTCTGTCGGGAGTGTTTTCTCTAAACTCTTAGGAGCAACCAAAACAGAAACGCTGTTGTTGTATTTTATTTTCTTAACGTAATCATTAACATCTTTTGCAGTAAGCTCGCTAAGCATTTTTACATTATTATCTGCATAAGCCTTTGTGTCAAACAAAGGAGACTTTCTTGTAAAGTTCTGAACTGCAATACCTACGTAAGTTCTGCTATCGGGATCATATAATCCTTTTATGTCTCTGGTATATCTGCCTTTTACCTCAGCTGCAGCCTCCGCAACCTCATCCTCTGAGAAACCGTATTTCAACATTTGAACAGCATTTTTATAAAGTGCTACCATTGCTTTTCTATAATTGTTGTCTACTGGAACAGAGGTAAATCTCATAATGTTGCAATCATAGTAAAGTCTGTCCATTGCAAGGACGCATCTCTTTGTAGCAGCATCAGGCTCTTTTCTCTCTTGTACAAAGCGGTTGTTCATGGCCGTTGCAATAACCTCTCTTATAAGGGTTTGCTGTAAATACTCATTTGTAGAAAGGTACTTGTCATCAAAGTATGGATATCTTATATCCAGCTTTGCTGCAATAGCTCTGGTCTCAGGATCTACAAAGTAACCAACCTGGTGTTTGCCTGCATAATCAACTTTGTATGTTTCTCTTTTTGCTCCGTTCTTTACTGCGGGAATATCGCTGAAAATTCTCTTGATGCTAGCTTCTATTTTAGCCGGGTCAATATCTCCGACAATTACAATAGCCTGCAAATCTGGTCTGTACCATTTGTGATAATAATCTATCAAGACCTGGGGAGGAAAATTATTTACAACATCCATAAGGCCTATAGGGTCTCTCTCTGCAAAACGGGAACCTGCATAGTCCAGATCATAAATAGTTTTCATCATTCTGCTCTTAACGTCATCTCTCATTCTCCACTCCTCTCTTATAACGCCTCTCTCAGCCTCTATCTCCTCCGGCTCACAAGAAATAAATGAAGACCAGTCATGCAACATTAGGATAACAGTATCAATAAAAGATTCTCTTTTTGTTGGAACGGCATCAATATTATACACTGTTCTGTCCTGTGAAGTGTAAGCATTTAAGTTGTTGCCAAACCTTACGCTGTTGGCTGCAAGGACATCTCTAAGAGCCTGCTTTGGAAAATTCTTGGTTCCGTTAAATGCCATGTGCTCAAGGAAATGGGCAAGTCCTCTCTGAGACTCGTCCTCTTGCAATGAGCCAACGTTGTCCGCGATATAAAAATCTGCAATGCCAACAGGATTTGTGTTCCTCCTTATGTAATAAGTAAGACCATTATCCAACTTGCCGACAATATAATTCTTATCTGTCGCGATAGGTAAATCTTTATTTCTTTTTTGTGCGAATGAGAAAGTTGCGGCAAGGCACATAGCCACCACAATTAGAAGAATTTTTTTCATATAGATTATATAGTTTCTGCAACAAATGTAATAATTTATTTGTCCCAAAATACCACTCTAAAGGTATTTTGCGCGGATTTATTTTTTTTGAAACTTTTTTTTGCTTACAAATTGAAAGCAAACAACAGAAAAGACATTAATTATTGAACTTTTACCTTGGAAAAAACTTGCTTGTGCGCAGTTAGGCTCATTAAAATAGTTCTAATGAGGTTATGTAACATAAAGGCAACATACAACGCCTGGATTCCTATTATCCCTTTTAGCAGAATGTAAGAGACAAAGAAAGCCACGGCCGCAATAATCATTATATACATAATAGCTTTGGTAGCCGTTGCTCCTATGAAAATGCCGTCCCATGTAAATGCAATACAGCTCACGACAGGCATCACCCAAAGCCATGGCAAAAACGGAACAGAGCCCTCAATTACTTGCTTGCTGTCTGTTAACATCATCACCATCGCCTTGCCGCCAAACACATAGCAAAGTGTTGATATGATGGCTATTCCACCACACCACCAGAAGATAACTTTAACTGATATCTTTAAAGATTTTCTGTCCTGCGCGCCAATATATTTTCCGGACAAAGCCTCCCCCGCAAAAGCAAAACCGTCTATGAAGAAAGAATACAAAAGCAGCAGTTTCATCATAATTGTGCTGACAGCCAAAAGTTCATCTCCGTAATTTGCGGAAAATGAGGTAAATCCGGCATAGATTCCAAGGAAGCAAATGGAACGGACAAACAAATCTCCATTAATGGAGAAGAATTTTTTTAGGTGTTTTAACTTGAGACTCTCATGAAAATCAAAATATTTAAAGAGTTTCCTGTAATATGTTGTCATGAGTATAATGCAGAGAATCAGCCCTGTATACTGAGCAAGCAAAACGGCAAATGCTATTCCGCGGAAACCCAATCCCATGTGCAACGCAAACCAAATGCTGGCCAGCAAGTTTACAACGTTCACTGTTATATCTGCTATCATTGGACTTATTGCATTTTGCATTCCAATGAAAAATCCCTTAAAAACAAATAGTGAAAGAGTAGCGGGAGCGGCCCATATCCTAATGAAATAATACTCCTTTGCAAGCACTGCAACCTCCGGAGAGCAAGGAATTACAAGCAGTGCAAGATTTACGTACAGATACTGTATTATCCATATTAACAGAGCAATAATTATTGCTGTCCCAATTCCCTGGGAGAACACTTTCATAACGTCCGCAAAGTCTCTTCTTCCATAGGCCTGTGCAATCATGCCGCTGGTTCCCACTCTAAGAAAGCCCATATTCCAGTAGAGCAAATCAAACAGCATTGTACCAATTGCCATTGCACCAATTGCAACCGCATCTCCAAGCCGTCCCGCAACACCAAGGTCAACCATTCCAACCAGCGGAACGGTAATATTGGCAAGAATGCTTGGAAAAGCTAAAGCCAATACGCTCTTATTTATCCTTTTGATGTTGCTCATAAAATTTATTTAGTATTTCGGCTGTTTAATGCTAATATGCAATTGCCGCTTTGCATTAGTCCTCCGGTGCTCTATACTTTGTATCTTCTTCTAGCATAGCAAGATATGAATAATATCTTTCTGCGGAAATTTCACCCTTCTCAACGGCATCTTTAACAGCGCAGCCGGGTTCATGAGTATGAGTGCACGGAGCAAACTTACAGTTATTTTCCACCCTTAGCATCTCCGGGAAATAATTGCTCAGCTCTTCTTTTTTAAAATTCACAAGGCCAAATCCCCTGATACCGGGAGTATCAATTACAAATCCTCCCGTTGCAAGAGGATGCATCTGATAAAAAGTAGTAGTATGTTTCCCCTGGAGATGTGCCGCAGAAATCTCTGCTGTCTTCAAATCAAGATTTGGATCCATCCTGTTAATCAAAGAAGATTTTCCAACTCCGCTCTGACCGCTAAACAGCACCACCCTGCCTTTGCACTCCTCTTCTAATACGCTTATATTCAATCCTGTAATAGCAGACACCTCCAACACTTCATATCCCGCCCCGCAATAAATATTTTTAAAATTTTCCGCCTGTGCTTTTATATTCTCTCTCTCTTTCTCTGATATTTTTTTACTCCCGACAGCTTCTCCATCTTGCAAATAAATATCTGCTTTGTTAAGCAAAATTGTAACCGGCACCCCGTAGGCCTCGCACGTAACAAGAAATCTATCAATGAATTGCAGCTTCACCTGGGGATCCGCCAAAGTGACTGTCAAAAAAACTCTGTCCAGATTTGCAGCAATAACATGGTTCTGTCGGGATAAATTTGTTGACTTTCTGATAATACAATTTTTGCGCGGCATCACTTCTTTGATTGTGCACATTCTCCCGTCCGCAGCGCCTCTGATATCACCATCCCTTCCAGAATCAACTTCCTCATACTCAACAATATCTCCTACAGCTATTGGATTGGTAGACTCCAAATCTTCCAATCTCATCCTTCCCTTTATTACAGCAGGAAATAAATTCCACTCCGGCAACTTAGAGAGCAGATAATGACTGCCGGTATGTTTGACAACGGTGGCTTTCATAGAGTGCGAATTTAGCAATTTGTTTAAAAAGGATTAACTTTGTCATATATGAAAACACTGAAACAACTTAACTCAATTATAGATAAGGCCATTACAAAGCTAAACTGGGATAAGGAGCCTATTCTGCTGTACAAGCCGCTGGAATATATGCTTTCAATTGGAGGAAAGAGACTGCGTCCAAGATTTTGCCTGACAACATATAATCTGTTTAGTGATAAAATTGATGACAGAATCATTCTTCCGGCTCTTTCTCTGGAGGTGTTTCACAGCTTCACGCTTATCCATGATGACATTATGGATAAGGCATCATTAAGGCGTGGCCAGAAGACGGTTTATAAAAAATGGAACAGCGATATTGCAATTCTCTCCGGAGATGCAATGTGCATTGCTTCATACTCCTTGCTTGCAAGTACGCCATGGGGCAAGTTGCATGACGTGCTGGATTTATTCTCAAAAACGGCAATGCAAGTTTGTGAAGGTCAGCAATATGACATGGACTTTGAGTATATGAAATCCATTAAGATGGAGGATTATATGAAGATGATTGCCCTTAAGACCGGCGTATTGATTGCGTGCTCTGCAAAACTTGGTGCGCTGATAGCAGGAGCCCCGGATTCTATATGCGATGGCCTGTACAAGTTTGGCCTGCAGCTTGGTCTTGCATTTCAAATTCAAGATGATTACCTGGATTCATTTGGAGATGAGAAAGTATTTGGGAAGAAAATTGGAGGAGACATTCTTAACAACAAGAAGACTTGGCTTCTTATAAATTGCTATAACATTGCCAACGGCAAACAGAAAAAAGAGTTGAACAAATTGCTTATGATACCTGAGTCTGCGGGGAAGAAAAAAATTGCAAAGGTTCAGAAATTCATTGAGGAACTGGGGGTTAAGGACAATGCAGAAAAGGCTATCGCTGAGAATTACAATAAAGCGCTTGCAACGCTTGAGAAACTAAAGCTGACTGCCGCTCAGAAAGCACAAATGACCAAATACGCCAATACTCTTATTACCAGAATAAAATAGATTTTTTTAATTGATACTTGTATGAGCTTTACTGAAAAATGCAATGAGATATTTAACAGGTGCATCAATAACTACCACAAAACCAATGATGTAGATGCGCCTATTCAGAACCCTTATGAAGAGAGAAGCATTGAATATTTTTTGTATTTAAAAAATTGGATTGATACTGTTCAGTGGCACCTGGAAGATATTATCAGAGATCCTCAGATTGACCCTGTTGCAGCTTTGAAACTGAAGAGGCGCATTGATAAGTCAAACCAAGACCGCACAGATTTGGTGGAGATGATAGACAGTTGGTTTTTAGATAAATATAAGTGTGTTAAACCGCAGTCAGACGCAACAATAAATACTGAAACTCCCGCATGGGCAGTGGACCGCCTCTCAATATTGGCTCTGAAAATCTATCACATGCATGAAGAGGCCGTTAGAACTGATGCCGGGGATGAGCATAAGAAGAAATGTCAAGAGAAGCTCAATGTCCTTGTTACTCAGCAGATAGACCTTGGAAAAGCTATAGATCAGCTGCTTACAGACATAGAAGAGGGACGCAAATATATGAAAGTCTATAAGCAGATGAAAATGTACAATGACCCCTCTACTAATCCGGTTCTTTACGGCAGTGGCAAAAAATAGACAGAGAAATATTTTGGTCATACGGCTTTCCGCCCTTGGAGATGTGGCAATTGCGGCACCCCTTGTAAAAGAGTATGCCCGCCGGAATCCCGGAATAAATTTTTATATGCTTTCACAGCCGCGATATGAACCAATGTTTAGCGGAGATACAAATCTTTTTTTCATCCCGATAGATACTAAAAAGAATTCTCAGAATTATTGCGGGGGATTTTGGAAACTATTGCATTTTGCCGGTGAGATTGTTAACAAATATGCAATAACGGATATTGCTGATATTCATGACGTTTTAAGAACAAAAGCGCTGCGCTTTGGAATGCTGGGACGCGGTGTAAGGTGTCGCGTAATAGATAAACATCACCAGCAAAGAAGAGAAATCATAAGAAAGAGAAATAAGATTCTTAGACCAATTATGGAGAGCCAGAGGTGCATGGAGGAAGTGTTGGTTGCTCTTGGGTTAACTGATATTCACTTTACTTCTGCGGGGAGGCCAATTGAAGAGAGAGCACACTTGTCTACGGATGTGATGAAAATAGGCATTGCACCATTTGCAGGACATACCGGAAAAACTTGGCCGCTGGAGAAGATGGAGGAAGTTGTGAGAATTTTGAGCGGTAGCAAAAAACGCGACAATGAGAATTGTACTGGAGATAACACCCGCAAAAACAAACTTTTGTTGTTTGGAGGAGGAGAGAAAGAGATTGCCGTCTTAAATGACTGGGCATCAAAATATTCTAATACAGAAGTAGTTGCAGGAAAACATACAATGGTTGAAGAACTGGAGCTGATGAGGAATCTAAATGTGATGATAAGCATGGATTCTGCAAATATGCACCTTGCCTCCTTGGAGGGAACTCCTGTAGTTTCCATTTGGGGCGCAACTCATCCTTACGCCGGATATTACGGATACAGACAAAATGTGAATAATGCGGTACAAGTAGATTTACCATGCAGGCCATGTACAATCTACGGAGCAAAACCCTGCTATAAAGGAAATTATGAGTGTTTGCAAAAGATAACCCCCATGATGGTGGTGCAAAAAGTTGAGGATGTTTTAAAGAGCGGAGAGAGGAAATCATAAAAAACCCGATAATATTATCAATATTCTATAATACAAAGTTGTGGTTTCATCAAGTTTGCATAAAACAAATTTTGATTCTGCCATAAATTTATGAGTAATTTATATGCCTGAAAATCAAATAGAAATAATGGCTCCTGCCGGCAACTTTGAATGCCTGATGGCGGCAATTCAAGGCGGCGCAAACTCCGTTTATTTTGGAGTGGGCAATTTGAACATGCGTTCTCATTCAGCCAATAATTTTCAGCCGGAAGATTTAAAAAAAATAACGGAAATCTGTCGGGAGCATAAAATTAGCTCCTATCTGACACTTAACATTGTCATATATGATTCTGAAATGGCTGATGTGCGCGCGGCTCTGCAAGCTGCTAAAGATGCAGGAGTTACGGCAGTCATTGCTTCTGATATGGCAGTGATTGGAATGGCCAGGCAGATGGAAATAGAAGTGCATATTTCTACTCAGCTGAATGTTTCAAATTTTGAGGCGGTAAAGTTTTATTCTCAGTTTGCAGATGTTGTTGTGCTGGCGCGGGAACTGACACTGCAGCAAGTTAAAGAAATCAGCAAAAGAATTAAAGAGGAGAAAATATGCGGCCCGGGAGGGAAGCTTGTACGGCTGGAAATGTTTGTTCACGGAGCGCTTTGCATGTCTATCTCAGGCAAGTGTTATCTCTCTCTGGATGAGTATGGCGCATCTGCTAATAGAGGTTCCTGCTATCAGCTTTGCAGAAGAGGATATAAGGTTTCTGATTTGGAAACCGGGCGCGAGTTTAACATAGAGAATAAGTACATAATGTCTCCAAAAGATTTGTGTACAATTGAGTTCATAGATAAAATTATTGATGCGGGATGTACTGTCTTTAAGATTGAGGGTCGCGCCCGCAGCGCAGAGTATGTTAAGTTTGTAACTTCTTGTTACAGAGAGGCTGCAGACGCAGTACTTGCGGGAACCTATACGCCAGATTTTGCAGCGGGCTTAAAGTCTAAGCTAAGCGGCGTATTCAACCGCGGCTTCTGGGACGGCTATTACATGGGCGCTCGGCTTGGAGAATGGAGCACAGTATACGGCAATAAATCTACACGCAAAAAAACTTACGCCGCAAAAATCACAAACTACTTTTCCAATCTAAAAGTTGCAGAAGTTCTGGTGGAGGCAGGAGAACTTCATGTAGGTGATAATGTGCTGATTATAGGCCCATCTACCGGCTGCCTGGAAAAAACAATCACAGAAATCCGCGTAGATTTAAAGAGCGTTCCGGCAGCACATCAAGGGGAGCTTTGCTCCATCCCAATTACAGAGCACCTTAGGCGCTCAGACAAAATTTACCGCTGGGAATAACAGTTTATTTCCACAAAGAAACTGCCTTGTGCAATTGCTTGTCATTGCGGATGATTGAGCTTACACGGCCGGGGATGTAGTAGTATTTCTGCACTATTTCCTCTTCTAGCAGCGGTTTGATTTCTGCTTTTTTAACATTGAGCATTTGCTCTTTTGTAAGCTTCAGCTTTTTGGAAAGTGCGTCATATTCAGCTTTGTCCGCATCATACATGCCGTCTTTCTTTGCCTCTTCTATCATTTGTTCTACCAGAACTTCTGCTCCGGAGCGTTCATCAAATTTTTTCTTTGAGGCAAATTTTACAAAATCTGCATATTCTGCTGCAGTTAAAGAGAATTTATCGGGAGCTGCAATAGTGTTATGCTTTTTATAATAATCAACAGCATATTCTTCCATTATTCCACTGACAACCAATGAGTAAGCCGGACGGCTATAATTTTCTCCTTTAACTTCTATGTCTGGTGTTATACCTCCGCCGTCATAAACCGTGCGTCCGTTTTTTGTTTTGAACGCTTTCTTCAAAGAGTCCGGAACGGTGCCGGCGCTGCCGTCTGCATTTCTGTGAGCATAATCTAAAACCTGTATGCATCTTCCGCTTGGAGTATAATACTTTGAGGTGGTAAGTTTTAATTTGCCGTTGTAGCCTACCGGACGGAAAGACTGAACCAGCCCCTTGCCATAAGTTTTTGTACCCATGATAGTTCCACGGTCCAAATCTTGGATGGCTCCCGTAACAATTTCAGAAGATGATGCGGACGCGGAATTAACCAGTACCATTATGGGAATCTGAGTATCAACAGGTTCCTCTTTGGTATTGATTGTGAAATTTGAACCCTCCCCGCGTCCTTTTGCAGAGACAACTTCTGTCCCTTTTGGTAAAAGTACAGAGAGAATATTCACCGCCTCATCCATTAGTCCGCCTCCGTTCCCTCTCAAATCCAGCACAATACGCTTAGCTCCTTCTGTCTTTAAATTTTGCACAGCCTTTCTTACATCAGCACCTCCGCCAAGGCTGAAACCATCAATCTTAATATATCCGTCTTTTGTAACTCTGCCCGTAGAATCTTTAAGCAAGCCACTATAAGAGACATCAGAAATATGAACTCTGTCTCTTTTTACAACAAGCTCTTTTGTCTCCCCGGTACGTCCTTTCTTGACAAGAAACTTAACATCAGTTCCTGGAGTCCCTTTCATCTTCTTGCTGCATTCATCTGCTGTTAAGGGTTTTACGTCTGCTCCATCAATCTTTAAAATCAAGTCTCCCGGTTCAAGATTATACGTAACGGCAGGAGAGCCGTCGTATACTTGCTCAATTTCAACACCCAAAGAATCTATCTTTCTGATAACGGCACCTATTCCGCCATAAGAGGCTGTTGTTATTAAGTCTATCTCCTCCTGATTTTCATCCGGAATGTACTCCGTGTACGGATCAATAGAGTTGAGCATTTCATCTATTCCCACATTAAGCAGCTTTCCAAAATTAATAGTATCTACATAATCAGTGGAAAGATATTTTAATATATTGTATTCAACTTCAAGTCCTTGCGACAATTTAAAATTCTTGCTCTGCGCGGCTGCGCCATTACCGGCAGGAAAAACTGCGGCCGGCAACATAATGACCGCCATTGCCGTGGCAATAAAAATAGCCTTTGACTTTACCGCAATATTGAATCTTGTTTTCTTCATAATACCTCCAAAAATTTTTCAAATTTACTCAATTATAAACTTTTGCTAACTTTGGGTACGTAAATGTTCAAAGTGATGCAAAAAGCTATAGAAATTGTCTTTGCCACCGGCAACCCAAACAAAGTGCGCGAGGCGGCAGAAATCTTAGGCAAAGGATTTACACTAATTATGCCAAAACAGCTGGGTTATGACGGAGATATTCCTGAAACCGGCACTACAATAGAGGCCAATTCCAGGGAAAAAGCTCAGCTTATCTGGAACAAGTTTCACAAGACTTGCTTTGCTGATGATACCGCTCTGGAAGTTAAGGCATTAGACGGAGCTCCCGGAGTGTATTCCGCCCGTTATGCGGGTGAGTCAAAAGACAACAATGCAAACATTGCAAAACTTTTGGATGAACTAAAAAAAGTTGCCGCCAGCGGACGGGCCAAGAAGTGCAAGGACCGCAGCGCAAGATTCAGAACAGTTGTTACACTTATTCACCAGGGAACGGTTTACTCATTTGAGGGGATATTAAACGGCACAATTGCAGAGGCTCCAAGCGGAGAAGGCGGCTTTGGATATGACCCCGTTTTCATTCCGGAAGGTTGCTCTTGCTCCCTTGCAGAAGTCACGCCAGAACACAAGAACAATATCTCTCACAGGGGAATAGCTATGCGCAAACTTGCAAATTTTGCCGCAAGTCTGTTGAGATAAACTATCGCGATAATTATAGCTAAATGATTTCCAAGAGCCAGATTATAGTTCTCCACACCATCAAACATTCTGATACGGGTGTGGTAGTTCAGGCCTACTCAAATACCTTGGGACGTTGCGCTCTTTATTACCGCAGCGGAGGAAAGCAGAATAAAAACCTTGCAGAACTGCATCCATTAAACATCTTGGACATAGTTACTTACAGTAATCTTGGTCCGGCAATGCCCAACATCAGGGAGATGACTCCGGTAGAAAACATGCACTCAATTGTAACAGACATTCGCAAGAATGCAATTGCAATTTTCATCAGTGAACTGCTCACTAAAAGCATCAGAGAAATTGAACCGAATGCTGAGCTGTACACTTTTCTTTCTTCATCTATTTTAGTTCTCGACAGTCTGCCAAAAGGGGTTGAGAATTTTCATCTGCATTTTTTGGCACATTATTGTAAAATTCTAGGTTTCATGCCTTTAGACAATTACAATTTAGCAAATAAGTATTTTAATTTTTACAAAGCGGAATACACAAATCTATATGATAAAGCGTGTTGTTTTACAGAACAGCAATCTTTTCTGCTGCACAATATTCTTACAACACCTGTAACAAAAATTGAGGAGATTCAGTGCAGCGGATTAGAAAGAGCAGATTTTATAAAGAGTCTTTTAGACTATCTTTCATACCATTTAGGCGGTAAATTAGAGATAAAATCTCTCCCGGTATTACATGAAATTTTTGCTTGATGCAATCAGTTGGTTAATTTTGCAGCAGAGATGAAAGCCAATAAAATTATAAATAGGATTTTCTTAAAGGCGGAAAAGAAACTGCTGCAAGAGATTGATAAGAGCAAGAAAGAACCTTTTGGATATCAGCGCAACACCTTTAATACCCTAATTAACTGTGGCAAAGGAACATTGTTTGGAATTGAACACAGATTTGGAGACATCAAATCCGTAAAAAATTATCAGCAAAACGTCCCGATTTCTGATTATAACGGTCTTGCAAATTACGTTAACCGCATCCGCAGCGGAGAGGATTATATCCTTTGGAATCAGAAAGTTAAATGGTTTGCAAAATCCAGCGGAACAAGTTCCGACAAAAGTAAATTTATCCCCGTAACGGAGGATTCCCTTAAGTATATGCACTTTAAGGGAATGACCGCTATGCTTGCCAGTTATATTAATACATATCCCGACAGTTCCCTGTTTACCGGAAAGGCCTTAACGCTTGGAGGGAGTGTAAAGCCGGATGAAATGGGAAACGGAAAATCCTTATACGGAGACCTTTCCGCCGTTATGCTTAAGAACACTCCGGCTATTGTAGAGTTTGCCCGCGCCCCAAAAAGAAAAACCGCCCTAATTGCAGACTTTAATGAAAAAGTAGAGAAAATCTGCAAACAATGCAGCAGGCAAAACATCACAAGTTTTTCCGGGGTTCCCAGCTGGAATCTCATACTGCTCAACAAAGTTCTGGAATACAACCATAAAGATAATCTGCCTGAACTGTGGCCAAATCTTGAGCTGTTCATGCACGGCGGAATCGGGTTTGAGCCCTATCGTGAGCTTTACAATAAAATTATTCCCAAAGAAACCATGCATTATTTGGAGAACTATAATGCATCAGAGGGTTATTTTGCATTCCAGGATGACCCTGCGGTTGACGGCATGCTGCTTACCGTAAACAATGGCGTATTTTACGAGTTTGTTCCGCTTGAATTTTTACATGAGGCTTTGCAAGGTAATAATTCTCACGTTGTTACATTGGAGGGGGTTAAAACAAACATTGACTATGCAATCATCATAACAACCAACGGAGGTCTGTGGAGATACTTGCCGGAAGATTGCGTAAAATTTATCTCTTTGTTTCCTCACAGAATAAAAATTGTCGGCCGCACAAAAATGTATATCAATGCGTTTGGAGAGGAGATGATGATAGATAACGCAGAGAAGGCACTTGCATCTGCTTGCAGATTATGCAATTGCGCAATCCGCGCATTTACGGTTGCTCCCGTATTCATGGACCTGCACAGAAAAGGATGCCACTTATGGGCAATTGAATTTGCAAAAGCACCTGCAAGCATATCTGATTTTGAGAGAGTTTTAGACGCGGAACTTACAAAGGTGAATTCAGATTATGAAGCAAAGCGGGCCGGAGATGCGACAATGCAACGTCTTAAAATTCTGCAACTTAAGGACAACACCTTTGTTCACTGGATGGAAAGCCGCGGCAAACTTGGAGGGCAAAACAAGGTGCCCGCACTTTGGAAAGACCAGACGTTCATCAACCAGCTAAAGGAGTTACAATAATACTCCGCAAAGAGTTACAATAACACTCCGCAAAGAG
>LAHS01001201.1_pt1 | contig 30826 bp, 24 predicted proteins | sample 329651 | NCBI WGS metagenome assembly LAHS01 (sample SAMN03275699, study PRJNA271635) | activated sludge metagenome | isolation source: sample C-1 Sludge from hydrolytic chamber (first chamber) of Anaerobic... | reverse complement strand
CGCCCCTACAGTCCCACCCACAGCCTTGCGGCAAGATGAAGAGCTTTAGATTTATAGACTTTACGGAGCTCCCAATCTATAAATTGCTGCGTGGAGCTTCTCAATCGGGTGCACATGGTTTCTCTTTTCTGATACGCTTTCTTCGCTATTCTTATCCCGAACAGACGTACACGATGAATCGGTGTAACCAAGAAGATGGTGTTAGAGTGTTATGATGTCTTATAAACTCATTGCTCTGTCTCTTCTGTCCTTGCACCATCGCTGGTTACACCTGTCGCATGATGTGTCAGAAGAATATGAATTCGTGCCCATTCGTGCCATTCGTGGTTAAGAATGTCTCCGCATCAGGTTTCTTCGGTGAGAAATGGATTATGCCGACGGGTTGCCACAGCCTATGTTTGGCATGGATAACGCTACTTCACGGGAATCGCGCGAGCAACAAATTTGCCCTCACTTTAAAATTATTAATTGCTTGGCGGTATCGAAAAATAGTCTTAACTTTGTAAGCGGCTCAAAAGCGAGTAAGGCTTAAAAACCATTCATTCATGTTAGACGAAAATTCGAATATTGAGATAAAGTCACCCCGTAAACCACGCACAGCCAAGCGTGGCGCTGATTTTGGTAAGGGTAAGAAGCGTGCGGTGAAGCGCAATATTCCTTCGAACCTCATCCCTGTCAAAGATGAGACATGGCTCATACAGCCCCTTGCCGTGACGATGATGCGCCACGACTACTCGCTCATACAGATCCGTATCCTTGTCACCATCGTGGAATTCATGCAGAACAAGCTGCGCAACGCCCTGAACCAGACCAAGGTGATGCCTACCTTTTTCCCTGCTGCAGAGCTGGATAACGATGGACGTCTGGAGATAAAGACCTTATTCAAGACCCTCGGCGTGGATCCGAACCATTACCCTCAGCTCCGTCAGAGCCTGAAGATGCTGGCTTCCATCCCTGTCGAGATACCTTATAAGACTGTCGATGGCCGTAACTACCAGAAGGTGACCAACCTCTGCGACGTGTATATTCCCGAGGACGAGAGCCTCTATGAGAAGTATGCCGTGCTGAAGATCGACCCCTCGGTGGCCGAACGGCTCGTGTCGCTCGACCTGGGTTACCACATGCTGGGCAAGCAGATCATGTTTGCCTGCCGCAACCGCTATACGCAGCGCATCTACATGTTTATAGAGAGCTGGCTCAACAAGGGCGGCACGCGTATCAGCACGCTGGAGTTCCGCAAGATGCTGAGGCTGGAGTCGAACTACAAGAAGTTCAGCGACTTTGCGCGCCGCGTGCTGGAACCTGCCAAGGAAGAGCTGATCTCTATGGCCGAGAATGGCTTCTGTGACTGCTATTTCGACTATGAGAAGCAGTATCATCAGGGTCAGCGTGGCGGCGAGCCCGATGAGCTCGTCTTCCATATCTATCGGCCGAAGAACAAACTGGCCGAGAATGTCGCCGACGTTACCGACATGCAGCGCAAGATGTTTGCCGAGATGCTGGTCAACTACTTCAGCTTCGACATCAAGCTGGCCACCAAGACCTGTGAGCGCCTCACGGCAGAGAACTATCAGGCGGCACTGTCCAAGCTGGTAGATCTGCGCAGCCGGCTGCGCAACGACCTCACCATTCACGACCGTACGGCCTATGCCTACCGCGTGCTCGATAATCTTTTTCGTGGCGTTTAGACGCAGTAAGGAACAGGGTAGGAGAGAAACTCCGGGAAGATGATGTCAAGATGAACTAAAAAGATAACACAACAGAAAAGCATATTCATAACGATGAGATCAAGAACATCAGACTGGTTTGAAACCAAAATCAGATACGATAAGACACAGGAAGACGGCTCGCAGAAGGCCGTCACCGAGCAGTATGTGGTCGATGCCCAGAGCTTTACCGAGGCCGAGGCCTCGGTAACCGATGAAATGTCGGCTTATATCAGCGGCGAGTTTAAGATCGTCGGTCTGAAGCCGGCACCCTATCATGAGATTTTCTTCAGCGACAATGGCAATGACGACAAGTGGTTCAAGGCCAAGCTGTCGTTTATCACCATCGACGAGAAGTCGGAGAAGGAGAAGCGATCCACGGTGAACTATCTGTTTCAGGCCAAGACCCTGCCCGGCGCCGTGAAGAGTATCGACGAGGTGATGGGCCATACCATGATCGACTATGAGATCTCTGCCGTCACCGAGACTACGTTTATGGACGTCTTCGAGCATGATGCCAGTGCCAAGGCGCGCATCAATGCTAACGACGTTCCCGAATACGAACAGGCCGACCAGACAGAGAAAGGGTCAGAATGATGGAGGTAGATGTTGCTAAAAACTTAAGAGAGGTGCTTGGCAACTTGCCCCAGAATGTCCGACTGGTTGCTATCAGTAAGTTTCACCCCAAAGAATATATCCAGGCTGCCTACGCTGCCGGCCAGCGCGTATTCGGCGAAAGTCACGAGCAGGAACTGCGCGAGAAGGTTCCCGCGCTGCCCGATGATATAGAGTGGCACTTCATAGGCCACCTGCAGACCAACAAGGTGAAATATATCGCACCTTATATCTCTATGGTCGAGGCTGTAGATAGCCTGAAGCTGCTGAAAGAGATCGACAAGCAGGCAGGGAAGAACGGCCGCGTGATCAAGGTGCTGCTGGAACTTCATATTGCCGAGGAGGAATCGAAATTCGGCCTCACCCCCGACGTCTGCCGCCAGCTTCTCGGCGACGGCGAATGGCGGGAGCTGAGCCATGTGAAGATCTGCGGACTGATGATGATGGCCAGCAATGTGGACGACGAGCGTCAGATCGAGGCAGAGATGAATCAGGCTGCCGACTTCTTCGACGAGGTGAAACGCGACTATTTTGCCGATGACGACTCGTTCTGCGAGCGCTCATGGGGCATGAGTCATGATTATCAGATTGCGGTGCGCTGTCGGAGCACGATGGTGAGGGTGGGGACTTTCATTTTCGGTCCTCGGGTGTACTGAGGCAGAGACAGGGACGAAGCGGTACGTAAAGAGAAGAGACAACCCTTCGTGGAAAGAAGAAAGGACTAAGGAGATGACATTGAACAACAAGGTACTCGATAAAGCCAAGGCCATACTGGATAACTATATGGAGATGACTTCCATGCGGAAGACCCCCGAACGGTATGCCATCATGAAGGCTATCTATACCCTTGATGGCCATTTCACGGTAGATGAGCTCAATGCCGAGATCCAGAAGAACGGCCTCATGGTAAGCCGGGCCACGCTTTATAATACGCTGCGTCTCTTCCAGAAGATCCATCTCGTGGTGCGCCATCGGCTTGCCGACAAGACCAAATACGAGGCAGCCCTGCGCAACGACTCCCACAGTCATCTGATCTGCACCATGTGCGGCAAGGTGACCGAGGTAGAACTGCCCGAGGTGGAGACAGCCCTCGCTGCCGCCCACCTGAACCATTTCCGAAAAGATGGCTTCACGCTGTATGTCTATGGCGTGTGCAGCAACTGCCAGTCGAAGCTGAATGCACAGCACGACTTGATGAAGAAAAGCAAAGAATAACAAATATAACTTTCAGACAGCTTATGAATACAGGAAAAGTGGATGTCTTATTGGGACTCCAATGGGGCGACGAAGGCAAGGGCAAAGTAGTGGATGTCCTTACGCCGAAGTATGATGTGGTAGCTCGTTTCCAGGGTGGTCCCAATGCCGGACATACGCTGGAGTTCGAAGGAGAGAAGTACGTGCTTCGCAGTATCCCTTCTGGTATTTTTCAGGGTGGTAAGGTGAATATCATCGGTAACGGCGTAGTGCTTGCCCCCGACCTGTTTATGGGTGAGGCCAGAGATCTGGAGAAGAGCGGCCACGAACTGCAGTCACGCCTCCATATCTCGAGCAAGGCTCACCTCATCATGCCTACCCACCGCATTCTGGACCGTGCCCTCGAAGCGGCAAAAGGCAAGGCCAAGGTAGGCACCACGGGCAAGGGCATCGGCCCCACCTATACCGACAAGGTGAGCCGCAACGGCCTCCGTGTGGGCGATATCCTCGATAACTTCGAAGCCAAATATGCAGCTCATAAGGAACGCCACATGAAGATGCTGGCGTCTATGGGCTGGACAGACTTTGAAGGTCTGGAGGAGACGGAGAAGACATGGATGGAAGGCGTGGACTATCTGCGCGGATTCCATATCGTTGACAGCGAGCACGAGATCAACCGCCTGCTCCGTGAGGGTAAGGATATCCTCTGCGAGGGTGCCCAGGGCACGATGCTCGACGTTGATTTCGGCAGCTATCCTTTCGTCACTTCCAGCAACACCATCTGCGCCGGAGCCTGCACGGGCCTCGGTATCGGGCCTAACAAGATCGGCAATGTGTTTGGCATCATGAAGGCTTACTGCACCCGCGTGGGCTCAGGACCCTTCCCCACGGAACTGTTTGATGAGACCGGCAAGAAGATTCGCGACCTCGGACATGAGTATGGTGCCGTGACGGGTCGTGAGCGCCGCTGCGGATGGATAGACCTGGTGCAGCTTCGCTACAGCATCATGGTGAACGGCGTGACCGAGCTCATCATGATGAAGAGCGACGTGCTCGACACCTTCGACACCATCAGGGCCTGTGTGGCCTATGAACTGCCCGACGGCACGCAGACTCCCGACTTCCCTTATGAGATCGATGACGTGAAGCCTGTGTACAAAGACCTGCCAGGCTGGAAGACAGACATGACGAAGTTTACCGGCGAGGAGCAGTTCCCGCAGGAGTTTAAGGACTATATCAGCTTCCTTGAGACCGAGCTTGAGACTCCGATCGGTATCATCTCTATCGGTCCTGACCGTAAGCAAACTATTGTAAGACAGAAATAAGAATGGGAAATAACAAACCGTCCATACCCAAGGGAACCCGCGACTTCGGACCCGAGGAGATGGCCAAACGCAACTATATCTTCAATACCATCAAAGAGGTGTATGCCCTTTATGGTTTCCAGCAGATCGAAACACCCGCTCTCGAGACCCTTCACACGCTGATGGGCAAGTATGGCGACGAGGGCGACAAGCTGCTGTTCAAGATCCTGAACTCGGGCGACTATTTCAAGGGGATCAGCGATGAGGAGCTCGTGGGGCGTAACACCCTCGCCCTGCAGACCAAGTTGTCAGAGAAGGGACTGCGCTATGACCTCACCGTGCCGTTCGCCCGCTATGTCGTGATGCACCGCGACCAGCTGCAGCTGCCGTTCAAGCGTTATCAGATCCAGCCCGTATGGCGCGCCGACCGTCCGCAGAAGGGACGCTACCGCGAGTTCTATCAGTGTGACGCCGATGTGGTGGGATCCGACTCTCTGCTCAATGAGGTGGAGCTGATGCAGATCGTCGATACCGTGTTCCGCCGTTTCGGCATTCGCGTTCAGATTAAGATCAACAACCGCAAGATCCTCACCGGCATGGCCGAGGTGATAGGTGAGGCCGACAAGATCGTGGACATTACCGTAGCCATTGACAAGCTCGACAAGATCGGACTCGACAATGTGAACGAGGAGCTGCGCAGTGATGGCATCTCCGAGGAGGCCATCACGAAGCTGCAGCCCATCATCGCCCTGGACGGAACCAACGAGGAGAAGCTTGACGTCATAGCCGGGGTGCTGGCATCTTCGGAGATCGGTATGAAGGGCGTTGAGGAGACCCGCTTCATTCTCGACACGCTGAAGACCGTGGGTCTGCACAATGAGATACAGCTCGACCTCACGCTGGCGCGTGGCCTGAACTATTACACGGGTGCCATCTTCGAGGTGAAAGCCCTTGATACCCCGATGGGATCGATCACTGGCGGTGGCCGCTACGACAACCTGACAGGCATCTTCGGCATGCCCGGTCTGTCGGGCGTGGGCATCTCGTTTGGTGCCGACCGCATCTACGACGTGCTGGGAGCGCTCGACCTCTATCCTAAGGAGGCCGTGTCGGCCACGCAGCTCCTCTTCATCAACTTCGGCGAGAAGGAGACGGCCTACTGTCTGCCCATCGTGGCAAAGATGCGTGCCGCCGGTATCCGTACGGAGATTTATCCCGACAAAGCCAAGATGAAGAAGCAGATGGCGTATGCTGATGCCAAGGGCATTGCCTATGTGGCGCTCGCCGGCGACAATGAGATCGAAGCCGGCAAGGTGACGCTCAAGGACATGGCTACGGGCGAACAGACGCTGGTATCGCCCGACGAGATGGTGGCATCGATTCTCGGATAATGGGAATTGACTTTTAAGACAAACACTTCAAGACTATCTTTCCTCCCCGGGTCTTCTGCAAGAGGATCCGGGGATTTTATTTACTACTTAACAGATGAAAAAATATTTATCATTTCTCTTCAGCCTGATGCTGGTGCTCAGCCTTACCTCTGGCCGTCATCAGACCACCATCTTCGTCATCGGCGACTCTACCGCGGCACAGAAAGCAAACCCCGGAACCAATCCCGAACGAGGGTGGGGCATGGTGCTGCAGGGATTCTTCGATCAGGATATCATCGTTGAGAATCATGCGGTCAACGGTCGCTCGTCAAAGAGTTTTATCGACGAGGGACGCTGGCAGACGGTGCTCCGCCGTATCAAGCCCGGCGACTATGTGTTCATTCAGTTCGGTCATAATGACGAGAAGGCCGACGCTGCACGGCATACCGATGTAGGATCTACCTTCGATGCCAACCTCTCACGCTATGTCAGGGAGACGCGTGCCAGGGGCGGCAACCCTGTGCTGTTCAGCTGTGTGGTGCGCCGTAATTTTTACAATGAGGTGGATTCCACGGTCGACGACGAGTCGCTGAGAAATGTTTCCTATGGCGATGAGCAGATCAACAGCGACACACTGGTCGACACCCACGGAGCCTACAAGGACGTGCCGCGTATGCTTGCCCGGCAGTTGGACGTTCCGTTCATCGACGCCAACAGGATTACCCACGACCTGGAACAGCGTATGGGCGTGGTCGAGTCGCGCCGTCTGCACATGTGGTTCAGGCCCGGCGAGATACCAAGTATTCCCCAGGGCAGAAAAGATAATACCCACTACAACGTGTATGGCGCACATACCGTGGCCCGGCTGCTGGCTCAGGCCGTTGGCAGGACCATCAAGCCCTTGCGCCGCCATGTCGTAGATTACGACATTATCGTCTCCGACCGTGGCCGCGGTAACTATATGTCAATGGATAAGGCACTTACAGCCGCACGATATAGCGGTATTCACCGTATGTACGTGCTTGACGGACGATGGACGGTGAGCCGTCGTGCGCTCTCATCTTATCGCGTCAGGTTCGTCTGCTATCCAGGTGCTTCGGTCACCATGACGCGCTAAGGCACGGACGAGTTGCACCGCTGGCCGCTTTGGTCTGTAGAGTATTCCATTTTGTATATGGTATGCTAATAATGGATAAATTACATAATAAAAATGTTTTTTATCCTTTATTCTCTTGTGTAGTCATGGTAAAATTCTTAACTTTGCCAAATATTTGGAAATAGTAAACAGTAAATTAATATGAATCAGGAAGCATACGATAGATTGGTAAGCTGTGGAGTTAGACCTTCTATGCAGCGCTTGGCCATTATGGATTATCTGCTGACACACTGCACGCATCCTACGGTGGAAGAAGTTTATCAGGGTATCTGCAATGATATCCGTACGCTGAGCCGTACGACGGTGTATAATACGTTGCGTCTTTTCTCAGAGCACCACGCTGCCAGAATGATTACTATCGATGAGCATCGTGTGTGTTACGATGGCGACCTGACTCCGCATGTGCATTTTTACTGCCGCGAGTGTGGTAAGGTTTATGATCTGATGGAGGAAGATGCTCCCGAGCTGGCTCAGCCTAAGGTGGTCGAGGGGCATCTGGTAGATGATGTCCAGCTCTACTATAAGGGCGTGTGCGCAGAGTGCCGGGCAAAGGGCGGCATGCATTAGGCAGAAAACTGATTACATGCAACTTTTATAAGCAGAATATTGTCGTACCCCCCTGGGTACACGACATACGCAAACAGCCGTGATGCAAAGAGCATCACGGCTGTTTTGTTTCCCTACCAGTGCCTGAACAGTTCGAAGCCGAACTTGCAGCCGAAGGTGCGGTTGCCTTTCCCGTTGCTCACGAACAGTCCGCAGGAAAAGAGGCGGGTGGTGAATCCGTAACCTATCTCGATGTAGGGGTGCACATGCTTCACGTCGAGCGCGGAGACGTAGATCCGCTCCATCTCCATGTATTTGCCCAGCCAGGGCAGCCAGCCCACGAGCAGCATCGGGCTCTCGTAGGTCACGTTGGCACGCGCATAGTATTCGGAGTTGTTGTAGGTATCGCTGCGCAGCAGTTCAAACTCGCCGCTCCAGTCGTCGTTCCAGCCTCCGGGAATGTTGTTCTCTCGGAAGTTCTCGTAGTCGAGGAAGTAGGCCCGCTTGTCCTTCCACGTGTAAAATCCGGCACCGGCACGCATCTGCAGCGAGCGCAGGCGGTGTATGTGGTGTATGTACTCGGCGTTGAGCTCTATACGTTCGTAGCCGGTGTTCGACCCTAAGATGCCCCTGAAGCTCCGGTTATAGTCGGCCGTGAAGATAGGACCCTGCCAGCCGTAGGGGCGGTACTGCAGTTCGAGGGTAGGCGAGAAGGCGCGGTAGCGGTATTCCCAGCCCAGCTGCCTGAAGCACGCCGGGTTCACTGCCGTACGGCATTGGTAGAGCGCACCCACCTGAAACCCCAACTTGCTGTCGAAGTTATAGTTGAGCAGCAGGTGCACCTCGTCCTGTCTGAACTCGTTGAGCAGGTCGAAGTTGGGCAGGTTCATGCCCACGGTGTCGGGAAGCTCCGTCTCTATGTCACGCCGCACCGAGGCACTGCGTATATGGTTGCCGTTGCCTATCTCCAGCTGGAGATAGGAGTTCTTGCGCTTGTTGAGGTAATAGTAGATGGGCAGGCGGAAGTACAGCTGATGCTGCTTGAAGGCATAACCGGCCTTCAGTCGTGCCGTGAGTTCCCTGTTGCTGTCCAGCTGATAGCTGGCGCGCACATCAAACTTATAGGTGAATCCGCGGTGGTGATCGTAGCCCATGTAGAGAGGATTCAGTATGGGATTGATCCTCATATATCCGGCATTGTTGAGGCCGAAATGGGTGTTGAAGCGGTTGAGCACGTTGTCACCTATGACGTCCCACAGCACCTCCTTAGCCCAGTTGCGGCGCTTTTGCCTTTCAGGCAGCCGGGCTAAGGAGTCGTTGCGATGCAGCTGGGCCAGCGTCTCGTCAATGAGCTTCTGCTGTCTTGGCGAGAGTGTGTCGGGCCTCACGCGGTTCATCATCTCCGGATCGTCCTCCTGGGTAATGCTGTCGGCCGTTACCCGGGGCAGGTCGTAGAGTGCCAGATAGTGCCCGCTGATCTTGCTGCCTATAAAACTGAACCGCGTACGCAGCTCGCATCGCTCGGGCAGGAGCGACATCAGCCCGCGTCGTGCCATATGAATGGTGAGCCAGAACTGCACCATGTCGTAGTCGCCCGAGAAGGAGCAGCGGCTGATGCGCCCGGTCTGCGTGTTAACGATAGCATCGCCGGTGACGAGCTGCGTGTTCTTCCGCTTGGGCACGAAGGTAATGCGCGCGGTGCCGTTGTCCTGAAAAGCCACTTGATAGCGGTAGAGTTTACGGTTGATGCGGTTGAAGGGAGAGAGAATATAGTCGTCGATGATGGCCTCGTCGTAGATGCGCGGCGTCAGGTATTTCAGCAGCGAGGTCATGGTGCGGTGACGATGGGGCACCGTGGTGAGCGAGAGTAGGTTGCGCGACTGCGGCGTGCCGGCGGAGTCGATCGTCACCTGCACATAGTTCTCCGTGAGGTATTCCCGCTGTCCCCGGTGGGCTATGGCATAGACGGAGGGCACGAGCAGCAGCGTCGGGTTCTTGCGGTCTATCCTGAGGTTGCTGCGTGTATAGGCATAGCTGGTGTAACCCACGTTGACTGTGGAATCGATGCTCCTGGTATAATCGAAGATACGGTATATCAACTCCTTGGCAGACGTGATGGTGGCCCCGCCGACAGGCAGGGTAGCGAGAACCATCAATATCATCAGAAGTTGCTTCATACGGTCAATGGGTTGTGGCGGCCAGTTTTCTTTTTTATGCCATGTAGTCTCTGCCTGTGTTGATGCCCTATACTGCAAACAGCTTAGGCTTAATGGTGCAACAGTTCAGGCTCAATGCTGCAAATGGTTTAGGCTTAATGCTGCAAATATAGTAAATAATCCTAACGGTACAAATAATATCGCATTATTTTTGGCCTCCTGCCCATGCCTGTCTTAGGGTGAGGCTTCCGCGGAATGGGGGTGACGAGCGCAAGCCTCGCCCGTACAAACCATTTTCAGGCAGGATCTACATTCGTCACGCCACTTCCCGGCATCGCCTGTTAAGGCACGAAGACGATCTCCCTCACCCCTTCCTTCTCGCGGAAGACGGTGATGACGTTGCGGTGCCCTTTGGATAATCCGTGTTGCATGAAATAATCGAAAGTAGGGACGGCAACATCATTGATCTTCAGGATAATATCTCCCTCGCGCAGCCCTGCCTTGTAGGCCTCACCCTCCGGGAAGACGAGCCCCACGGCGGCACGGCCGTTACGCGGTGTGAAGGCCACCTCGAGCTGTTTGTTGGCCACCCGTATGCTGTCGCCTCCCTCGTAGGGCTGGAACGTCAGGGTGCGGCGGAACGGATTGATGACCACGGCACCGTACTGGAGAATCTGCGCGCCCACGCGCGAGGTGCCCTGTGTGGTTACGGCATGCACGTCGGTGAATCGGAACTTGCCCCATTTCAGCCGGTCGAGATGCATAAAAACCACCTCGTCGCGACCTTCCACGCCGTGTGCGCCGATGGCAAAATGGCCTTTTACGCGCCCTTCCACCTGCGAGGCTACATTCTTGCTCTTGTAGGCATGGGTGTCGAAGCTCTGCTTGTTCATGGTGTAGAGCTGGCGTGAACCCGTATCGAACAGCACCTCATCGGCATGGCGCATGAACGGACTGACATATAAATAAGGTACGAACCACTTGAGCTGATAGTGCAGGGTGTAGCCCGGCTCCCCGGCGAAGGCATCGGCGTTGTCAGTGAGGATCATGCGGCGGTTCTGCACGTCGATCTTGGCGCAAAGGCCCTTGTTGAAGAGGTCGAAGCCCAGGATCGCGTCGTACTGGCGGCGGAGGGGAGCCCGTCGCGCTATGGTGGCAACATAGCCCGAGAGGGTGAGGCTGCCCATGGAGAAGTCGGGCAGCTGCACCACCCGGAGCGTGTCTTTCCTGCCGTTGGCATCGCGCGACACCACATTGCCGAGGTCCTGCCATAGGCTGATGGGCGTGTCGCGGTAGGTCATGCCCTGGCTCGAACCGGTGTCGAGGCAGAACCGGTGCACCGTGCCGCCGACCACGACGGGCACGTAGATCTGATCGTCTTCGTACTCTATGGCGATCGTGTCGCAGAAGTGTCGCTGCGAGAGGCGGAAGTCGGTGGCGTAGCCTCGCATCTGTGCCGCGGCTGACAGTGGCAGTGCGGCAACTGCGAGCAGCCATCGGCCCGCCCGACAACTTCCGAATCCTTGAGGTATTATCTTTTTTCTGGCTCTCTTCATATTTTTCGAGATTGGTGACAGCAGCTTCAGAGTGGGGCTGCCATAGACGGCAGGGCTACCTCCTGCTACCGAATAGTCAGCTTATCGTTGCCCGATGCCTTGAAACTCATATCAAGTACCTTGACACTATGAGTGAGGGCACCAAAGGATATGAAATCTACCCCAGCCTTGGCATAGGGAATCATGGTGTCGTAAGTGATTCCGCCACTCGACTCTGTCTCACATCGACCTCCGACAATCTTTACAGCTTTGCAGGTGTCTTCAGGCGTGAAATTATCAAACATGATACGGTCACAGCCCTCTGTCAAGGCTTCCTCAAGCTCCTGAAAGTTTCTTACCTCACACTCTATCTTCAGGTTCTTGCCGTGGTCCTTGCAATACTGTTTTGCGCGGCTGATGGCATTGTGTATCCCTCCACAGAAATCAATGTGGTTGTCTTTGAGCAGGATCATATCAAAAAGTCCGATACGGTGATTCATGCCTCCGCCAATCCTTACCGCTTCTTTCTCAAGCATACGCATGCCGGGGGTTGTCTTGCGGGTGTCGAGCACGCGGGTCCGGGTTCCGGCTGCGATAAGGGCTTGCTGATATTTATGGGTCATCGTGGCAATGCCGCTCATGCGTTGGAGGAAGTTTAGCATCAGGCGCTCTGTCTGCAGCAGGCTCTGTTGGCGGCCCTTGACGCTCATCACAATGTCGCCGGGCCTTACTTGGTCGCCATCATGCTTCAGCATGGTGACCTGCATGGTGGGGTCAAAACGGCGGAAAATCTCTTTCGCTATTTCTTCGCCGGCAAAGATGCCTTCTTCCTTGATGAGGAGCTTGCTTTCGCCCATGGCGTCGGCGGGAATACAACACAGTGTGGTGTGGTCGCCATCACCGATATCCTCACTGAAAGCAAGGTCAATCAGGGTGTCGGCTAATTCTTCGGGTTGATATACTTTGAACATAGTGTATTGTGGTTTTTATGTTACGGTGGTAATTTTTCATATCCCACCTTCATGATTACGATATCCAGGAAGAGGGCTCTGCCTATACAGATAGCTCGAGCATACGCTTGATGGGCTTTACCGCTTCACGTGCGACTGACGGGTCAATCACGATCGAAGGCCATTCGTATTTCAGACAGTTGTAAATCTTCAACAAGGTATTTTTCTTCATATATTCACATTCGTTACAGCTGCAGCCTGCACCGCCTTCGATGACCTCCGGCGGAACAGGTATGAATGTTACACCAGGACATGTACGATGCATCTCGTGGAGTATCCCGGCCTCTGTGGCAACAATATATTCTTTCTGCTCAGGGTGCTGCTGGGCATATTTGAGCATGGTGGCCGTGCTACCCTTGATATCGGCCATAGCCAGCACGGGAGCCTTGCACTCTAAATGGGCCATGACAACAGCATGGGGATGGGCTTCCTTCAGTTTGACGACAGACTCGACAGAGAACTTCTCATGAACATGGCACCCGCCGTTCCACAAGAGCATGTTGCGGCCGGTAACGCTGTTGATGTAATTGCCGAGATTATAGTCGGGACCGAAGATGATTTTCTCATCTTCGGGGAAAGCAGCTATCACTTTTTCGGCATTGCCCGAGGTAACGACAACATCGGTCAGGGCTTTCACATCTGCCGTAGTATTGACATAGCTCACCACCTTATATCCGGGGTGCCGTTCCTTATATGCTTTCAGGTCTGCTGCCTTGCAGCTGTCGGCCAGACTGCAGCCGGCGGTGAGGTCGGGTATCAGCACGGTCTTGTCGGGACTCAGCAGCTTGCAGGTCTCTGCCATAAAGTGAACGCCGCACATCACCATCAGCTGCGCATCGGTCTCTGCGGCCTTACGGGCAAGGGCCAGGGAGTCGCCGATAAAATCAGCAATATCCTGAACCTCGTCGAGGGTATAATAATGGGCAAGGATAATGGCGTGTTTCTCCTTGCACATCTTTCTGATTTCGACTTTGATGTCTATACCTTCGGGTGCGGGCTGATCGACGAAGCCCTGCTGTTCCCATTTCTTATCTGTCATATAGTGTCTATTTGGTGAAAGAAAATTTTGCGTTGTCTGAAATCTTCACACCCCTATTTCTGGTCGTAGGCATGCTTGGGGTAGTCGATGGTATAATGCAGGCCACGACTTTCCTTGCGTTCCAAAGCCTGACGGGTAATCAGATAACCCACGTTGATCATGTTGCGCAGTTCACAGATGTCACGGGTAGGCTTTACCTTTTTGTAGAGTATCTCGGTCTCCTCGTAGAGCAGGTCCAGTCGGGTCCAAGCTCGGTGCAGGCGTAAGTCGGAGCGCACGATACCGACATAGGTTGACATGATCTGCCCCACCTCCTTCTTGTCCTGCGTGATGAGCACCTTTTCCTCGTTGCTCATCGTACCGGTGTCGTTCCATTCCGGGACTTTCGCATTGAAATCATAACGATCGACAACGGTCAAGGCATGCTCTGCGGCACTCTTCGCATAGACCACAGCCTCTACAAGTGAGTTGCTGGCCAGCCGGTTGCCTCCATGAAGTCCGGTACAGCTACATTCGCCCACGGCGTAAAGGCGATGGATAGAGCTCTCGCCGTTAAGATCTACCAGAATGCCACCGCACATATAGTGAGCGCTGGGGCATACGGGAATGTAATCCTTGGTAATGTCGATGCCTATGCTGAGACATTTCTGATAAATATGGGGGAAGTGTTTGCGTGTCTCTTCCGGATCCTTATGGGTTACGTCAAGGCAGACATGGTCTATGCCGTGGATCTTCATTTCCCGGTCAATGGCACGCGCTACGATATCACGCGGGGCCAGCGAGAGCCGCTTGTCATACTTCTGCATAAACTCTTCGCCGTTTGGCAGACGCAGGATACCGCCATAGCCGCGCATCGCCTCGGTGATGAGAAAAGCGGGGTGGGTCTCTTTCGGATTGTAGAGGACGGTGGGGTGGAATTGCACGAATTCCATATCCTTTACCGTTGCCTTGGCACGATAGGCCATGGCTATACCGTCGCCGGTGGCGATGTCGGGATTCGATGTTGTGGCATAGATGGCTCCTGTACCCCCGGTGGCGAGCAGAGTCACCTTGCTCAGGAAGGTATCGACCTTCTGTGTGTCGGGGTCGATGACATAAACCCCGTAACACTCTATGTCTTTCGACTGTCGGTTCACCTCAATACCGAGGTGATGCTGGGTGATGACCTCCACGGCAAAATGGTTTTCCAGTATGGTGATATTGGGATTCTGGCGCACGGTCTCCATCAGTCCGCGCTGGATCTCAAAGCCTGTATCATCGGCATGATGGAGAATACGAAACTCTGAATGGCCGCCCTCGCGATGAAGATCAAAGGCCCCGTCCTCCTTCTTGTCAAAGTGAACGCCCCACCGTACAAGGTCGTCAATGGCTGCCGGTGCATTTCTAACAACATGCTCAACGGCCTTGGGGTCTGAAATATAGTCGCCGGCCACAAGCGTATCGTGGATATGTTTCTCGAAATTATCAACTTTAAGGTTGGTCACCGAGGCTATACCGCCCTGTGCTTTGGCTGTATTGGCCTCGTCAAGCGTAGTCTTACAGATAATGGCTACTTTTCCTTTTCCACTGTTGGCGACCTTCAGTGCAAAGCTCATTCCGGCAACACCGCCACCGATAATGAGGAAATCGAACTTCCGTATCATGCTGTTTGCTTTTGTTTCCCGAAGGAATAGTCTAAATCTGCTGCAAAATTACAACTTATTTATAATCTACGGTTAAAAAGTGACAATAATTCGGACTCATCTGGTAAAAACATAGCTGAGTGTAAGCATGGATCAGACTTTGTGACGATTTGTACGGGCATAAAAAGCGAACTAACTTTGGCTGGGTTTGCGATTAATGCTTATTCGCGTTGCGATTAATGCTTATTGGCGTTGCGATTAATACTTATTGGCATCGCGATTAATACTTATTCGTAACGCCGATAGATATTCATCACATCATGGACAATTCGCTGACGCAGACAATGCCGCACCCCTCTCATGACTGACCGCGAACGATTCGGGGTGTTTGGACCACGACAGGCTGGGGATATTTTAACCACGAATTCCACGAATGATCACGAATGTCTTGGGGTGTTTGTGCCACGACTTTCACGACTGACCACGACAGACAGGGATATTTTAACCACGAATTCCACGAATGAACACGAATGGGCGGGGAACATTCAAATAATGGAGAATGGGCTGTAAGAGGTCTGGAAACTCTTTGCTTCTTCAGTCAATTTTCAATTCTCAATTCTCAATTATCCGCTGTAAGAGGTCTGGGAAATCTTTGTTTCTTCAGCTCGGGTAGGGTGTGAAGGTTGCGGTGTATGCCGGCCGACGAGGTGGCATTGCGCAAAAAGGCCGTTATTTTCGCTCTAAACGCTTTGCGGTGTCAAAAAAATGTAGTACTTTTACACCTTGAAGCGATATGCTAAATCGCTCAGAACGCAAAAGAATGCGCTTAAATCGAATTTTATTAAAAATAACATATAAAAATTAAATGGACGAAAATCAGACAATTGATCAGGACAGAATCATGAGGATCAACATCGAGGAGGAGATGAAAAGCTCCTACATCGACTATTCGATGTCGGTGATTGTATCTCGTGCCCTGCCTGACGTGCGTGATGGATTCAAGCCCGTGCACCGCCGCATACTCTACGGTATGCTCGGCCTGGGCAACACCAGTGACAAACCCTACAAGAAGTGTGCCCGCGTGGTGGGCGACGTGCTCGGTAAGTATCACCCCCACGGCGACAGTTCGGTGTACGGAGCCCTGGTACGTATGGGGCAGGACTGGAACATGCGTTACAAGCTCGTGGACGGACAGGGTAACTTCGGTAGCGTTGACGGCGACTCGCCGGCAGCCATGCGTTACACCGAGTGCCGACTCTCGAAGATGGGTGAGCACATCATGGACGACATCGAGAAGGATACCGTCGATATGGTGAACAACTTCGATGACACGCTGACCGAGCCGTCGGTGATGCCGACGAAGATCCCTAACCTGCTGGTGAACGGCGGCAACGGCATTGCCGTGGGTATGGCTACCAATATCCCGACCCACAACCTGGGTGAGGTGATCGACGGCTGCTGTGCCTACATAGACAACCCGGAGATCGACACCGACGGGCTGATGCAGTATATCCCTGCCCCCGACTTCCCCACCGGTGCCTATATCTACGGTCTGCAGGGCGTGAAAGATGCCTACGAGACGGGCCGCGGCAGGGTGGTGATACGCGCCAAGGCCGAGATAGAGAGCGACGAGAGTCACGACAAGATCGTGGTGACGGAGATCCCCTACGGCGTGAACAAGCAGCAGCTCATAGAGTATATCGCCGAGCTGGTGAAGGAGGGTAAGCTCGAGGGTATCAGCAACGTGAACGACGAGACCGGCCGTCAGGGCATGCGTATCGTGGTGGACGTGAAGCGCGATGCCAATGCCCGCGTCATTCTGAACAAGCTGTTTAAGATGACCGCGCTGCAGAGCTCGTTCTCCGTGAACTGTATCGCCCTGGTGCCCAACAAGCACGACCACTCGCTGCTGCGCCCCAAGCAGCTCACGCTGAAGGAGTGCATCGGCTATTTTGTGGAGCACCGTCACGAGGTGACCATTCGCCGCACGAAGTACGAGCTGCAGAAGGCGAAGGAGCGTGCCCATATCCTCGAAGGTCTGATCATAGCCTGCGACAACATCGACGAGGTGGTACATATCATTCGGGCCAGCAAGACTCCTGCCGAGGCGCAGGCCAACCTGGAGAAGCGGTTCGAGCTTGACAGCCTGCAGTCGAAGGCTATCGTCGATATGCGTCTGTCTCAGCTCACCGGCCTCCGTATGGATCAGCTGCACGAGGAATACGAAGGACTGATGAAGCAGATAGAGTATCTGCAGTCGATCCTCGACGATCCCGAGAAGTGCAAGGAGCTGATGAAGCAGGAACTGCAGGAGGTGAAGGATAAGTATGGCGACGATCGTCGCACCAAGATCATTCCCGACGAGCACGAGTTCAACGCCGAGGACTTCTATCCTAATGATCCCGTGGTGATCACCGTGAGCCACCTGGGCTACATCAAGCGTACCCCGCTGAGCGACTTCCGCGAGCAGGCACGCGGCGGAGTGGGATCGAAGGGCGCACAGACTCGTGACAAAGACTTCACCGAGTATATCTATCCGGCCACGATGCACCAGACCATGCTCTTCTTCTCGAAGAAGGGTCGCTGCTACTGGCTGCACTGTTACGACATTCCCGAGGGCGACAAGACCTCCAAGGGCCGCGCCATACAGAACCTGCTGAATATCGATCCCGATGACTCTGTCAACGCTTTCCTGCGTCTGCGCGGCCGTGGCCTCGAGGACGAGGAGTTTGTCAACAGCCACTATGTGGTGTTCGCCACCAAGAACGGAACGGTGAAGAAGACCTTGCTGGAGGAGTATTCGCGTCCCCGTGCCAATGGCGTGAAGGCTATCAACATTGTTGATGGCGACGAGGTGGTTGACGTTCGCCTCACCAACGGCCACAACGAGCTGATCATGGCCGACCGCAACGGCCGCGCCGTCCGCTTCGACGAGTCGGCTATCCGCACCATGGGTCGCGTTTCGACCGGTGTGCGCGGAATGCGCATTGAGGACGATGATGCTGTGGTAGGCATGATCGTGGTGAATGAAGCCGACAAAGAATCGGTGATGGTGGTCAGCGAGAACGGCTACGGCAAGCGGTCGGAGGTGGAAGACTACCGTAAGACCAACCGTGGCGGTAAGGGCGTGAAGACCCTGGCCATCACCGAGAAGACGGGTAAGCTGGTGGCCATTAAGAACGTGACCGACGATAACGACCTGATGATCATTAATAAGAGCGGTATCGTGATTCGTCTCGCCCTCTCGGAGGTACGCATCATGGGCCGTGCCACACAGGGCGTACGCCTCATCAACCTGCTCAAGAAGAACGACACCATCGCCAGCGTATGCAAGGTGATGTCGTCGGAACTCGAGGCAACGGTAGAGGAGGAGAGCCAGCAGAAGAGGCAGCAGATTGACAAAAAGTTTGCCGAATCGACCGAAGGTGTGAACGGCAGCCATGCCGACGCCGACGCTTTGCCTGACGACGATGACAACACATCGAACGATGATAATGAAATAATCGACTTCGAGAAGTAACATTTATTCCCCGTGGTGCGTCTATGCACCATGGGGACTTATCAAGAATACTTATCACTTAAAACTTATAAGAAATATGAAAAAAATCATGATGGCAGCCCTGTTGCTGCTCGGCTCATCAGCCGCTTTTGCTGGAGACAGCGAGCCGTTGAAGGCTATTACAAGTGCCAAAGACTATGCTCAGGCTGTGCAGTTGCTGAAGGCTAACCTCGGTCAGCTGGCCAGCAATCAGGAGAAGGCTAAGGCCTACAACCACGTGACCAAGTTGGCCCTGTCTAAGTTTGACAAGGAAAACGCTGTGCAGACGGCCAACATGCAGGCACAGATCACCAAACAGAAGGAAGAGGCTTACGACACTCTGGGATTCTACGAGGCCGCTTACAATGCCACCGTCGATGGACTGGAGTGCATGAAGTATGACGCCATGCCCGACGAGAAGGGCAAGGTGAAGCCTAAGTTTACCAGTGCGCTGACCCCGCTGATCTCCAATGCCCGCATGCAGCTCATTACCGCCGGCAACTACTATGCTCAGAAGAACAACCAGGACGGCGTGCTGAAGTACTGGGGAACCTTCCTCGATACCGATGACAATCCCGTCTTTGCCGCCAGCAAGGAGCAGGAGAAGCAGTTCATAGGTCAGGTAGCTTACTACTCTGCACTGTATGCCAACCAGGCTAAGCTTGCTGACAAGGCTATCAAGTATGTGGAAATTGCTATCCAGGACCCGGAGATGGCTCAGCAGGCCAAGAACCTCAAGATGGCACTCGCACAGCAGAACCTCAAGACACATGCCGACTCGGTGGCCTACGTGAATACGCTCAAGGCCGAATATGAGAAGGATAAGAAGAACGATGTGGCTTTCGGTACGCTGTGCAACATGTACACTGCGCTGAACATGAAGGCTGAGCTCAATGCTGCCATCGCCGACAAGCTCGCAGCAGATCCAGAGAACTTCACCGCGTGGGCTCTGAAAGGTCAGACGCTGATGAACCTGAACTCTACGGCCGAGAATCCCAACTGGGACGAGTGTATCGCCGCTCTGAAGAAGGCTTCGGAGCTCGATCAGGCCAACCCCGTGGTTCTCACTTACCTCGGTTTCTCGATCAACGCCAAGGCTGCACAGGTGAACAACGACCGCGCTGCACAGAAGGCGCTGTACACAGAGTCGGTGGGCTACCTGGAGAAGGCCAAGGGGCTGGATCCCAATCGCGAGAAGGCTAACTGGGCTTATCCCCTCTACCAGTGCTACTACACGCTCTACACAGCTACAGATCCTCGTACGCAGGAGCTGGAGAAGATGCTGAAGTAATCACCCATAAACCATGCAGCCCTGTCGATACCACGGTACTGACAGGGCTGTTTTGTTCCAGGTCCGGCAGCAATGGACTGGGATACGTATTACGGTGGTAGATTTTTTGACACCACCTTCTGTTTTATTGTATTTGATATTGTGATTAGGATAAACGTTCGATACATTCTGGTAGTTTTCCTCTGCATGGCCAGTGGAATGATGTATGCGCAGAAGAAGGAGATTTCTTCAGCCCGCGATGATGTGCATCAAGGAAAAAATCTGGAGAATGCCGAGAAGACCATGCAGCGCCTCCTGCGCGATTCGGCTAACCGCCGGAATGAGAAGATATGGGAAATTCTGTTTGACAGTCAGCGCAAACAGTATGAGCAGGGCAACGAGAAGCTCTACCTCAACCAGAAATATGATACGCTGACGCTCTTCAATACGGCATCGCGCATGTTCACTTCCATGGAGGCCTACGATTCCATTGATGCCTTGCCCGACAAGAAGGGTAGGGTGAGGCCTCGATACAGGAAGGATAACAGCGAACTGCTGAATACCCTGCGCCCCAATCTCTACCGTGGAGGACTGTTCCTGCTGCACCGCCAGAAGTATGCCGAGGCTTATGCCTTGTTCTGCCAGTACCTCGACTGTGCCAGCCAACCGCTCTTCGCCGATTATCACTATGCGGAGCGCGACACGCAGATGTCTGCCGCAGCCTACTGGGCCTTATACAGTGCCTACAAGATGAACGATGCCGACAAGGTGCTGCACCATGCCCCCCTGGCTCTGACCGACGGCACGCACCATGAACTCGTGCTGCAGCATCTCTCAGAGACTTATTTTGCCATAAAGGATACGATGCGTGCCGTTGCCATGCTGCGCGATGGTTTTAGCCGTTATCCCCGAACCTCCTATTTCTACACACACCTCATCGATTATTTCACGCAGACCAGACAGTGGGATGAAGCCCTCGTGCTGACCGACAGTGCACTGCATAAGGACAGTGCCAATGTGGTGTACCCACTTACTAAGAGTTCCATTCTGCTCAATAAGGGATGCTACAAGGAAAGTTATGCCATCAGCGACTCGCTGCTGCAGTACAACGACAGTCTGACCGAGGCACACCTCTATGCGGGGCTTGCCAAGTTTAATGAAGCAGTGACCCTCGACAAGATGACGCAGACATCAAAGCGTCGCAAAGCTATCATCAAACTGTATCGTGAGGCACTGCCGCACCTTGAGATGTATCGCCGGGCAAGTCCCGACCGGATGGACCTGTGGGGATTACCGCTCTACACCATCTACCTCAATCTGAATATGGGCAAGCAATTTGATGAGATAGACAAGTTGATGAAGAAATAACGTATGTCATCATGCCGCACGCCATGGTCATGGTGTTCGATTGGGACTTCCTTTTTATTTTTAGCGACGCACGGACTTATACGAAAGCGAGTTGCTCCAGCTTTTGCCGTAGCATCTCGGCCTCACTCTTGCGGATAGATAGCGTGATGGAGCAGGAGGTATTGAAGTCTTGTGCCACGATGCGCGCTCCGGTGTTTTTCACGAGCTGCATTACGGCATTCATCATGGGATATGAAAACTGGTAGGTGATGCGCTCTTCCACGATGCGCTGCTCAGTTTCGCAATGGTCGAGGGCATCGGCTGCCGCCGTGCGATAGGCCACGATGAGTCCCCCTGTGCCGAGATTGACCCCACCATAATAGCGTATCACGCAGATCAGCACATCGGTCAGCTCGCGCGAATGAATCTGCCCGAGGATAGGTTTGCCCGCCGTCGATGAGGGTTCTCCGTCATCGTTGGCTCTGAAAGTCTCTCCCGCGGGACCGAGAACGTAGGCATAGCAGCAGTGGCGGGCATCGTAATATTTCTTCCTGTAACCCTCAATGATGCTCTTAGCCTCCTCCACGGTCTCTACATGATGCGCGAAAGCGAGAAACTTACTCCGCTTCTCGGAGTAAAATCCCTCGCCGTTTCCCTTGATGGTAGTATATTGATCTTCCATTGATGCTTGTCTTTCTCGCTGTGACGGGCTGTAGTTCCCATCTTTATAAAGACTTCTCCCCTGAACGAAAGTTACCCGATCGTCAGGGGAGAAGTGGTTTTTTGTTCACACGTTGCTGCCCGGTCAGTCGTCCAGCTTGTGGATAACCTGCCCCTCTTCGCTCGGCATGGGCAACGGGGTCATCTACCGTCAGTCGTCCAGCTTATGGATAACCAGACCAGAACGCAGTTTGGGCTCAAACCATGTAGCCTTGGGCGGCATGATCTTACCCGAGTCAGCAATGTTCATGATCTGCTGCATGGAGACGGGATAGAGGGCCAGTGCCCAGCGCATCTCGCCGCTATCGACACGCCTCTTCAGCTCCTTCAGCCCGCGCAGGCCGCCCACGAAGTCGATACGGTTGTCTGAACGCAGGTCCTTGATGTTCATGAGCTTGTCCAGAATCAGCCTGCTGGAGATATCGACATCGAGCACCCCGATGGGATCGGCATCGTCGTAGGTGCCCGGCTTGGCCTTCAGGCTGTACCAGCAGCCGTCCAGATAGAGCGAGAACTCGTGCAACTGCTGCGGCTTATACTCTGCCTCGCCTTTCTTCTCCACGGTGAAGTCGCTGCCGAGTGCCTCAAGAAACTGCTCCGGGCTCATGCCGTTGAGGTCCCTCACCACGCGGTTGTAGTCGAGGATCGTCAGTTCCGATGTCTGGAAGCATACCGCCATGAAATAGTTGTACTCCTCCCTGCCCGTGTGATGGGGGTTGGCTTTCGCCTTCTCGCCACCCACCAGACCGGCTGCTGCGGAGCGATGGTGCCCGTCGGCAATATAGAGACTGGGCATCTTGGAGAATTCCTCGGTGATGGTCTGGATATCCTTATCGTCTGAAACGATCCACAGCTGATGGCGGAAGCCATCGACGGGGGCGATAAAGTCGTATTCGGGAGCAGTGACGGCATAGCGCTTGAGCAGGGCGTCGAGTGTGGCGTTGTCGGGATAGGCAAAGAATACCGGCTCGATGTTGGCATTGTTCACGCGTACGTGCTTCATGCGGTCCTCCTCCTTGTCGCGACGGGTCAGCTCGTGCTTCTTGATGACCCCATCCACGTAATCCTGACAGGCGGCGGCGACAACGATGCCGTATTGCGTCTTGCCGTTCATGGTCTGGGCATAGATATAATATTGCTCCTTATCGTCCTGAACGAGCCACCCCTTCGCCTGAAACTTCCTGAAGTTCTCGGCAGCCTTCTCATACACGCGAGGATCATACTCGCTTGTACCTGCGGGGAAGTCGATCTCGGGCTTGATGATATGGTAGAGACTCTTCTCGTTGGTGCCGGCCTCGGCACGCGCCTCTTCGGAATCGAGCACGTCATAGGGACGGCTCTCCACCTCTTCCACATACTGCCGGGGAGGGCGGACGCCTTTAAAGGGTTTTACAGTAGCCATAGTATTTTTAGTTGTTTAGGGTTTGACAAGATAACAGACGCGCCACATCTCCGATGCCCAAACCGTGACATCAGAGATATGGTGCGATAGATGTGGGGCCGAAGCCCCTTTTTTATTTGTTTACCTGGAACTTGGTGCAGCCGTCCTTGAAGAAGGCATTGATCTGCTTGGCTGCGGCGATGCCGGCGTTGATGTTAGCCTCAGCAGTCTGTGCGCCCATCTTCTTCGGCGTGGAGAAGTAGCGACCCTCAAACTGTCTGAACTCGGCGTCAGCATCTGGCATGATGTCGGTGATGTACTTCAGGTCGGTACGCTCGGCCATCAGCTTCAGCAGCTCGGGCTCGTTGATCACCTCCTTGCGGGCGGTGTTGATCAGGATCCCGCCCTTGTGCATCTTGCCGACCAGGGCATAGTTGATGCTCTCCTTGGTCTCGGGCGTTGCAGGGATATGCAGTGACACGACGTCGCAATTCTCGAACAGTGCCTCCTGATTGTCGACCGCCTTCACGCCGGCCTCCTCGATGACGTTCTTCGGGCAGAAGGCATCATAGGCACAGACCTCCATACCGAAGCCCTTGGCCACGCGTGCCACGTTACGGCCTACGTTGCCGAAGGCGAGGATACCCAGCTTCTTGCCTTTCAGCTCCGTGCCTGCCTTGCCGTTGTAGAAGTTGCGGACAGCAAATACCAAAAGGCCGAATACCAGTTCTGCCACGGCGTTGGAGTTCTGACCCGGAGTGTTTTCTACAACGATATTCTTTGTCTTGGCGTAAGCCGTGTCGATAGAGTCGTAACCGGCACCGGCACGAACCACGATCTTCAGCTTTTTGGCAGCATCGAGCACTTCGGGCGTAACCTTGTCCGAGCGCACGATCATTGCATCGGCGTCGGCCACGGCATCGAGCAGCTGCCGGGTTTCTGTATATTTCTCAAGCACGACCACCTCGTGACCTTCAGCCTGCGCCTCTTTCTTGATACCCTCTACGGCAATGGGTGCAAACGGTTTCTCTGTAGCGACTAAAATTTTCATAGCAATGAATTCTTAAAGCGTTAAAAATTAAATTGAGAGGCATACCCGTGGGGGTGCCCCTCAAAATGTTATGACGAGGATCAGTGCTTGGCCTCGTATTCCTTCATGCAGTCTGCGAGAGCCTTGACACCCTCGAGCGTCATGGCGTTGTAGCAGCTTGCACGGAATCCGCCCACGTCACGGTGACCCTTAACGCCTACCATACCCTTGGAAGTGGCAAACTGGAAGAAGTCGTCCTGCAGGTCGGCGTACTCGTCTTTCAGCACGAAGCAGATGTTCATGTACGAGCGGTCTTCCTCTACCTTTACTGTGCCGCGGAACAACTTGTTGCGGTCAATCTCTGTGTACAGCACCTCGGCACGCTCCTTGGCTCTCTTGGCCATAGCCTCTACGCCACCGTTGGCCTTGATCCAGCGCAGGTTCTCCATGGCTGTATAGATAGGAACGACGGGAGGAGTGTTGAACATGGATCCCTTCTTGACGTGGGTGCGGTAGTCGAGCATGGTAGGAATCTCACGCTGTACACGGCCCAATGCGTCGTCCTTCACGATGATGAGGGTCACGCCGGCCATAGAGAGGTTCTTCTGTGCTCCACCATAGATGCAGTCGTATTTGGAAACGTCCACCTGCCGACTGAAGATGTCCGAGGACATGTCGGCAATCAGACGTACGGGAACATCAAGATCCTTGTGCAACTCTGTGCCGTAGATGGTGTTGTTGGTCGTTACATGCAGATAATCCACATCTGTAGGGACCGTGAAGTCTTTGGGAATGTAGGTGAAGTTGTCGTCGGCTGATGACGCTACCTCAACGACCTCGCCGAACAGCTTAGCCTCCTTCATTGCCTTCTTTGCCCATACACCAGTGTTCAGATAGGCAGCTTTCTTGACCAGGAAGTTGAAGGGTACCTGACAGAACTGAAGCGATGCGCCACCACCCAGGAAAAGCACTGAATAGCCCTCGGGGACGTCCAAAATTTCTTTTACCAAGGCCTGAGCCTCGTCCATGACGGGCTGGAAGTCCTTTGATCTGTGGCTGATTTCAGCTACAGAGAGTCCGATACCGTTAAAATCCAAAATTGCACTGGCAGTTTTCTCGATAACTTCGCGGGGAAGAATGCAAGGTCCTGCACCAAAGTTGTACTTCTTCATTACGTTGATGTTTTTAGTTGTGTGTTACAAAGTGTTATCTTAGTGTTAACTCGGTAGATCACGTACGTGTCGTGATTTGTACTTGCAAACTTAGGATATTTATTTCATATAAACAAATTTTTTGTAGAGATTTTCCCTTTCAGTGCTTCAATTTTCATGTTGCGCGAATAGTTATCGTATTACTATTCAGAATAACGCTGATATACATATTATTCTTACTTATTGTACATTTATTGTGGTTTATTCCATCAAAGTGATATTTTTCCCAAACCTGAATAATGTATCTTGCAGCTTTCTTTAATCATGATTTTTCGTTTTAATAATACTGCCCTGCCGACAGCAGATTGTGATCTGTTTCTTTTCTCTCCCGGCCATCTCCACTGCTGTTGTGCCCCTTGGCGGTGCGTAGCTATCTGCAGATTCCACTCGTACACGGAGAGTGCCGATTTCCGGACCGTGAGATCACAACTCCATCATGGTGTCAATGAATCTGTAGAGTGGAGTGAAGCGCCTCGAGGAGAAGTGGGGAGGCATCGGGCTAATCGGTCTAATCAGGTTAATTGGGCCAATCAGGCTAATCAGGCTAATCGGTCTAATCAGGGCAATCGGGGCAATCGGCGGTTGAGGAGAAAACAGTATGCGCCAGCCTAATCTGATCGATCTGGGTCATCTGTAGCGTTGAGTTTGGCGTGTAGTTCAGTCGAAGATTACATCAAAGCCATCTCTGTCGATATTCTTCTGAGTCTTCTTAGGTACAGGAGGAATTTTCAGGTTGCCCTTGTCATCAAACATGTTGTAGGTGGTACGCAGCACCATAAACTCCGTGCGACGGTTGAGCTGGTTGCAGATCTCCTGCTCCTTCGGATCTTTCAGGCCCCTGATATATTCCTCGGTGAGCACCTGGCCCTCCTTCAGCCACGGGTATCGCTCGGTGAGCTTACGCTTCACCGTCTTAGGGCGCTCCTTGCCATAACCCTTGGGGGTGAGGCGGTCGGCGGCAATGCCGTGACTGATGAGATAGGCCACCACTGCCTCGGCACGGCGCTGCGACAGCTGTCTGTTGTAAGTTGCCGACCCTTTATAGTCGGCATGGGCAGAGAGCTCTATGGTGACGTGAGGATTCTCACGCAGCAGTGCCGCCAGCTTGTCGAGGGCGGTCTTCGAGGAGTCGCGCAGGGTGGCTCGGTCAAAATCGTAGAAGATATTGTCGATGAGCGTGGGTGCAGAGATGTTGGCCAGGGCAAACTGCAACGTGGTGTCGCGGCTCTCCTTGGGGTTGAGCTGCGCCCGCACCTCCTCCTGATGGTTGAGGAACCCCTTGCAGCTGGCGAGGAAGAGGTATGACACACCCGGCTGCAGCACCTTGGTAAACGAGCCGTCGCTGCGCACGCTCAGGTGCTCGTTGGTGCCGTCGTCGCCCACCACATACACCTGAGCGGCCGGCAGTTCATAGCCCTCCATCTCATAGACCCAGCCCTTCACCGTCTGTACGATCTCGGGGTTCTCGAACGCATAGATATGATCCCATCCCCGGCCATCGCCCCGGTTGCTCGAGAAGAACCCGCGGTTGTGCGGTCCCTCGAAGGTCATGCCGAAATCGTCGCCCTGCGAGTTGAGCGGATAGCCTGGGTGCGACAGATGATAACGGCCGTCGGTATCCCCTCGGGCGATGAAGATGTCGAGCCCGCCGAGCCCACCATGGCCGTTGCTTGAGAAATAGAGGTCGCCGTTGGGCCGAAACGTAGGGAACTCCTCGTCGCCTTCGGTGTTGATGGATTCTCCGAGGTTCTCCACACCTCCCAGTCCGGCAGTGGTGATGCGCACGCGCCAGAGATCGAGGCCGCCCTTGCCACCGGGCATGTCCGACGTGAAGTAGAGCCACTCGCCGTCGGGTGAGAGGGCAGGATGGGCAAAGCTCGACAGCGTGTCGGCTGTGAGCCTCACCTCCGATGCCTTCCCCCAGGCGGCATCGGCCCGGTCCGACTTCACGATCTGGGCATAACGGGGATACGTGGGATCCGTGGCACACCGCGTGAGATACATCTCACGGCCATCGGTCGAGAAGCAACAGGCTCCCTCGTCGTAGCTGGTATTGAGTCCGCCGGTCACCACTTCGGGCTTGCCCCAGTGGTTCCTGTCGTCCTTCTCCGACACGAAGATGTCGCCCGCCTTGGCTCCGGTGATGCCGCTGATCTCGTCGCCGAGGGCCTCGTTGCGTGTGGAGGTGAAGTAGAGCCTGTCGTAATCGTCGCCATAGAGCATGGGCGAGTAGTCGGCGCGTCGCGAGTTGAACACGTCCATGCGTTTCACCGCGTACCGGCTGCCTGCCTCCTTCACCTGTGGGGCGGTGACGGCAGCATCAAGTGCAGTCCTCGCCTGACGGTCATCGGGCAGCGAGTCGGCAACAGCCTGAAACAGTCGCGCCGCCTCGGTGTAGCTCCCGGTCTTCATCAGCTGACGGGCCAGTGCCATGCGCACTTCGGCATTGTCGTGACCGTAGCGCATGGCGTTGCGGTAGGCAGCGACAGCCTTCGCCGTCTGCAGTCCACGGTCGTAGCACCTCGCCATCTTCAGCGACACACGTCCGCGCCTTGCCCGTTCCTTGGCCGGAGTCTTGCGGTATGCCTGCCTGTACGCGTTGGCAGCATCGTAATATTCGCCGAGTGCCATTGCCTTGTCACCCCGCCGTATGTCGCGGTCGGCACCGCAGGCTGCCAGCAGCAGGAGTATGGGCAACAGCCCCCAAATATAATGTGATAGGTATCGTCTCTTCATCACATGTATAACGTTTCCGGCATTCTTTTTATTGTAGGTTACCCTTATAATGGCAGACTACCTTTTGGGGTTCCATCACATGCGCAGATAACTGAATACAGATGTGATGCCCCCCCCGGCAGAGGCTCCGGGTGTAAGGCACGCGGAGATCCTTATACCACCTTCTTTATTAATCTGAACGCCAACAGCCACGTTATGCTGATGATACCGCCTACGACGACCGTCATGATCAGAGTTGAGGGAATGGAGGCGAGGGTGGTGGTAATGTCGGCGATGATATCAGAAGCTACATGGCGCAGCTCGGCAATGCCGTCGAAGAGAAGGAAGAGTGCCATGGCTATGGCGAAGCAGAAGGTAGACCATATCTGGTTGAGACGGCGGGCATGCCGGGGCAGGCGGCGCATGACGCCGGCAGAGAATCCGTCGTCGGGTATCTCTATTTTCTGTTGGGTGAAGAAGCTGGCAAGCAGCTCGTCATCAGTGTGCTGATCTTTATTTTGTTCTATCATTGTTGTATCTCGTTGGTAGCTGTTGTCGAGGGTGAGTTATGGCCTGAGGGGCCCCGCGGCTAATGATAACCGTTCTGCCGGAGATAGTCGGCCATCTTCTTCTTGCCACGTGAGAGATGGCTTTTCACCGTGTTCTGCGGCATGTCGGTGATTTCCGCGATCTTGTCGATGGGTTGCCCCTCCATGAGCTGCAGCGTGATGCAGGTGCGCTCATTGTCGGTGAGAAGTTTGAGGGCCTCGTAGAGGTCCATGCGGAGGTTGTCGTCGCCATAGCTGCCGCTCATGCGGCGCACCGCCATGCTGTCGATGTCGGTCGTGGCATGATGGCTGCGCGTGTAGTCGTAGAACACGTTATAGGCAATGCGGAAGAGCCAGGTCTGGAACGACGACTTCCCCTCAAACTGTGCTATGCGTGTGTAGGCCTTGACGAACGTGTCCTGAGCGAGGTCATCGCTGAGCTGGGTGTCGCCCAGGGTCTGCGACATGAGGAATCGGCGCACGGGCGACTGGTATTTCTGCATCAGCTTGTCGAAGGCCCGCCGATTGTGAAATACCGCCACCTGCGTGATCAGACTGATGTCCTCTATGCTCCCCACGTTACTTACTGGTTTTGGCAATGACAAGTTGACCTATACCGAAGCAGAGCACCAGTATGCCGAGGCTCATCACCAGGTCGGAGTCCCAGATGCTGAAGATGATGATGATACCTATTCCCAGCGCCACATTCTGTATGCCCTTCTTGCGGTAGTAATCCGCATCTTTCGGCTCTTCCTTCACCTCTTCGGGCAGCGGCTGCCCTGTCTCCATAGCCTTTTCGGCCATCGACACGCGGTTGTTGTGCTGGTTGATGAGGTATCTGATGAGCATCACCACCACGATGATGGGGGCGAGGAGAATGAGGAGTACGAGAATGATACCCAGAACGAGGATCAGAATGATGCCCGTGCCCAGCGTTCCTTCGACGAGGTGCTTGAGCAGCGAATCGACAAAGGGCGATCCCGTGTCAAACTGGTCGATGCCGTCATCGGCGTTGACGCTGTAGGTGGTGTCCGAGTCGGCATCTTCGTCGGCATCGAGACTGTTTGACGTGGTGTCGGAGTAAGCCTCGAGGGCATCGTTCTGGGTGGTGTCGGTCACCTCTACCGGAGCATGATGACGATGGCGGGGCTGCAGCGCTGCAGCGCTGACGTTGAGCGTAAGCAGTAGGCCGAGTGCTATGAGATAATGTTTCATGTGTCGTGTTGCATTTTAATTGTTTTCTGTGGTTTAGACGAAACGGTATTTGTTTTAGTTGCAAAATAACGAAAAATATTCTACTTTTGTAGTGTCATAATTCTATATTATATACATTTCCCATGAATTTACCCGATGCTTTCACCGCTTACACGCGCCGTCTGATGGGCGAGTCGCTGTTTGCGCGCTACCTGCATGCCCTTGAGGAAGAAGCGCCTGTGAGCATTCGTCTCAATCCGCTGAAGTGCGGCGATGACGCTGCGCGGTGGCCCCTGCCCGCCGACGCCAGACCGGTGGCGTGGTGCAGGGAAGGCTTCTACCTTGCCAGCCGCCCCGACTTCACCTTCGATCCCCTGTTTCATGCGGGGCACTACTATGTACAGGAGGCCTCGTCGATGTTTGTCAGCCATGTGCTGCGCCAGCTGGTGCATGCCCCTGTGCTGATGCTCGACCTCTGTGCTGCCCCCGGGGGTAAATCTACGGCGGCACGCACGGCTCTGCCCGAGGGCAGCGTGCTCGTGGCCAACGAGCCGGTGAAGCAGCGTGCCTCGATCCTGACGGAGAACGTAAAGAAGTTTGGACACCCCGATATGATCGT
>LAHS01001296.1_pt1 | contig 30942 bp, 34 predicted proteins | sample 329651 | NCBI WGS metagenome assembly LAHS01 (sample SAMN03275699, study PRJNA271635) | activated sludge metagenome | isolation source: sample C-1 Sludge from hydrolytic chamber (first chamber) of Anaerobic... | reverse complement strand
TTATGAACACCTTTCCTCTGTTCTTTATTTTTTTAGTTATGTCCCAGCCTCTTTTTCTCTTGTGCCCCGGCTTCTACCGTCCTTAATTCTCTTCAGGTGTAAATGTTTTGCAATCTGTTTCTTCACTATTGGATGCCTGCTGACCCTTTTGACTTACAACGTAAATAGCTTCTGCCGTACATTTGTTTCCAGAGCCCCAATACGTGCAGTTATTGACTTCACATAAAATCTGTTGTGCCATCGTATCACACCTCCTCTTTTGTTATCCTTAACAAAATTGGTGTATTCAATACTTCAGCTAAGAAATAAACCCAAAATTAACCTAAAGTAAAACTATCACTGTATTTACAATGCTCTTTTTATAGCGACTAGTTTATTGGCTGCGTGACAATGTCTTATATTATTTTCGTGCTGATCTTCAAATTGATAGGAGCGATAAAATGCAATGGACCATTGCTCGTATAATTCTCTAATCTCCCCCTCTTGACATATGCCTTTAACAAACGGTGCTAAATCTTCTGGAATGTCAACTTCGTCTGTAAATACAGTAATAATATTGATGCCCTCTATTTTTGTATACTCTTGCATTAACTGAATAATACGATGCCAATCTTCGCGCGCTAAAAAATGAAATAGGCCATGTGAAATGATGCAATCATAAGTATCGCTAAACTGATATGTAGTAATATCTTGAACGTCTGCCCGCAAATTATGTAATTGGTGCAACGCTTTGTATCTATTTATTTTAGCAATACCCGCCTCTGAAATATCAATGGCTTCTACCTTAAACCCCAGCTGTGCTAAATAGACGGCATGTCTACCATCGCCACATCCTATATCTAAAATGCGTGCATCCGCTGGTAATTTTTTTGCCCATTCAACTACTTCCTCACTAGGATTACCAAAGGCAAAATGCGTATCTGCTAAGTACTCGTTTTCCCAAAATGGTTGCTGCACCATATCAACTCCTCTGTAAACTAGGTAAATTTTTACGCACGCTATTTATTATTTAATAATTAACATATCTGTTTCATCAAATTCCCACATATCGCCATACGCCACTTCCCAATAATAGCCGTTGGGATCTTGGAAATAACCACTATACCCTCCCCAAAACACCGTTTCAGGCTCTTTCACAATGTTTGCTCCAGCTTTTTTTACTAGTGAAAAGATATCATCGACTTCTTCTTTAGATTTTCCATTATAGGCAAGCGTAAAGCCCGTAAAGTCGGTGCCTATTTTTGGTGGGTTTTCTTCATTTATATCCTTTGCTAATCGTTCTATAGGAAATAGAGAAATTTTTGTTCCTCCATTATTGAAAAAAATCACATCAGGATTTGTTTCATCTCCATAGACAACCACCTCAAAACCAAGCCCATCACGATAAAATGCAAGCGACTCAACCATACTTTTTACACCCAGTGTAATTAAATTTAAACGATTCAAGCAATAACCCCCTTTTCTCAATATCTATTACTTATTCTATTTTTTTCTTTCAATTCCCTTTTATGCAAATCATTATCTATACCTTATGCTCCGGCTTGAAAGAAGAACAGCCTCACACAAAACGTTATGTAACTACATAAGATACATAAGATATTAGCAAATGGATGGGAGGAAATCCGCTGTATTACAATCCTTATCCGTATTATGTTTATAACCATTATCCAAATTGGGGAATGTCTATCCTACCTACACCCCATCATGTCCCTAGACAACTTGCCATGCCTACCCCGACAACAAGCCCTTATCCGCCTATTAATACCATAAAATTAAAGACATCAGCAAAAGGGATGCAAAAAATTATGCAACAAGTGCAATTACTGACAGAGAAAATTGAGGGCTCTGATCAATTTGCACATGATCTTAAAAACGCTGCACAGCTTTCCAATCAAGATGAAGTCCAAAAACTTATTTCTTCTGCTGGAATTACAACGAAGTTTGAAGCGAAATATACACCAGATAATATCCGCATCGTTTTGAAAGAAGGTGGGTGTTGTAGTTTAGCGTTAGTGCTATATTGGTGACGAAGAAAGGCTTGCTATTTTCATATCTATAGAGTAGTTGGTATCCCTCATTGGATGATATATGGAAAAAGGTAAAAAATACACATACCCTATTGTTCAAGAAAGACAAAATAGATATGACCAATTACGACATTTGAAAACATCCTCCGTAGCATACATTAACGCAAAGCAAAAAAGTGTTAGATTGATTGTCGTCAATCTAACACTTTTTCTCTTGCGCTCCGGCTTCTACCGGCCTTAATGCTCTTCAGGTGTAAATGTTTTGCATCCTGTTTCTTCACTATTGGATGCCCGCTGACCTTTTTGACTAACAACGTAAATAGCCTCTGCAGTACATTTGTTTCCTGAACCCCAATACGTGCAGTTATTGACTTCACATAGAATCTGTTGTGCCATCGTATCACACCCCCCTCAAATCTAGTTAAAATTATTCTAAATAATCACAGGTAACATTTCAATAATCAAGCTAAAAATCAGGGTTATTTAACTACAATTTTCAAAATAATTCAAAATAAATATATTTACTGAATTATTAATTATTATATAAAATTTATATTAATTTGCTGACATTTCAAATTATTTGATATTAACTGAAAGCATGCATTATTTTTTATCACAAGGCATAAAGAGGCTGGGACAAAAGCGAAAAAGCGTTAGATTGATGGTCAATCTAACACTTTTTTGCTACGCTGTTATTGTCCGCTTCGGCGGTGCTTGCCGCGGGGCTTTTTTCTCTCCATGTTCATCCCGCTAGAGTCGCCATGACCAATAGCAAAGATGACATTTCTTTTTTAAATCAACTGTAGTTTGCGCAAGGTGTAATCAATGCCGCCTTTATTCGATGCCATCGTGACCTCATCCGCAATATTTTTTAAGGCTACACTTCCATTGCCCATTGCAATACCATATCCAACTTGCTTTAGCATTTCCATATCATTCTCTCCATCCCCAAAAGCAATCGCCTCTTTTGGATGTAAGTTAAAATAGCTAAGTACAGCTTCAACAGCAATTGCTTTTGATACATCCTCTTGTAAAACATTCGTAATCATAGGATGCCATCTTTCAAACTTCAAATTTGGAAATTGTGTTCTATACTTTTTCTCTACCTGTTCATTTACATATAAACACATTAAGTAAACTTGCTCATTTAAAATATTTTCATTGACGGGCGGATATTGTCTTAAAGACAATGTCTCATTCATTGCCTTTAGTGTTTCACGGTGCTGTACATTATTCATCGATAATTGATCAGTGAAAAATGACAGGCTATTATGATGGTCGTCTGCAAAAGCCTTAACACTTTGTACAATGTTTTGAGCGATGGGGCTGGCATAGATTATTTGGTCTCCGTGCCGAACATAAGCACCATTCGCCGTAATAAATGTATCAATCCCTAATTTATATAAATCCTGACACATAGACAGTGGTCTACCGGTTGCAGCAACTAACCGAATCCCTTTGTTTTTTAGTATATGTAAAGCATTCTTTGTACTACTTTCAATACAACCATCCTCATAATTGATCAAAGTACCATCTACATCAAAAAATACGATTTTACAGTCCATACATGTATGCGCTCCTTTTAAATTAACTATTAATGATTACCATTATTTTACGCCAAAATAGGATAACCGTAACGTACGCATTCTTTTTTTATGTCCACAAAGTTACTTTATATTAAGCATAATATTGAATAGTAAAATTATCCTATATGTATTATAATAAACCTACTAAAAGATGAATAAAAAAATGCACACTAGGTATGTCTGACGTAATTTTAACAATGTAGGCGTAACTATTTAACTTTTACACATATACCACCGATAAATACTATTGCTAGTGTATTTAAACTAACATTCACTTTACATAAAATTAAAACAATTTATTTGACACTACTTTAATAATGCTAAAGGATTATATCAATAAACATAGGATTGCTAAAATAGTCGAAAATTCATTAAATATATTGAACGAGTGTTACCTCCATTTAAGTAGAACTAAAGAAATGTTAAAAACTCGACACAGAGGAGTTGATTCATATGGGTTTTAATATTTACTACTACGAAAGTAATGTGGACTGCAAATTTTGCAAAAAGCAATATACAACATATAAAGTACGTCCGAATCGTTATAAAGTAGTCGAAGAACAAACGGATTTTATGCCCGTTTACGAAGGCTTAAATCCATTGCTGTATGAAGTTGCCGTATGCCCACATTGTGGATATGCCTACCATAAATCTATGACGAGAACTTACGGACCTTTCATGCTACTTATCGATGAACTGTATATTAAAGAACTACAAAAGCCTATGAACATCTGTCAAGAACGGACTATAGATGATGCTATCATAAGCTATAAATTAGCCTACCTCGTTGCCAAGGCTTCTATGGAAGAGGCACTATTAATGGCTAATATCGCACTGAAAATAGCCTGGCTTTACCGTCTAAAAAATGAAAACGAATCTGAAATTCACTATTTATATGCTGCAAGAGATTTTTACAGTAAATCTTTTGCATCCAATCAAGAAGGCAGCGAGCGAATTCAATATTTACATGCAGAATTAAGCCTTCGCCTCGGTGATATAGGGGAAGCGAAAAAAGGATTCTCTCGCTTGATTGCGGATCGCAGTGTTTCAAATAAATATCGAAAATTAGCACGCAATCGTTGGGAAAACTATAAATATGACGAACACCCTAACAATGACGTTGAAAATAAAGAAGAAATCATTAAATAACTAGATAAGGGAGAGAAATAAAATGCTACTTTTCGAAAAAAAAATCGACGCTCGAGAAGAGGATATTTTCTCGGAATTACATCATTTTTTACTACGGAAAAATAATCGTCAATTAACAAATGATGAAATTGTTGCATTAACAGGTATTTCATCTGACTTACTTTATAAATGGGTAAAGACAGGAAAATTAAAAACATCTATCTTCCCTAATCTCGGTGCACCATGTGAACGCTGCGGTAAAATAACACAAGCTAAAATTTGTGTTAACTGTGCCTCAACTATCGTTAATACTTTAAAACAAGAAGAAAAAGACGAAGCATGGTTTAATAAAATTCAACGCAACAATCCAAGAGCTAACGCTTACCATTACAAATAAACTTGCATGCAACTGCTAAGCGCTTTTACAAATAAAAAGAATCTACTCACTTTGCGGGTCAGCGGCCGCAGTGTCGTAGATTCTTTTTAGGTAAGCATCCATTATGCTAGTTCGCTTTTTTTGTTATTTCCATCATAATTTTTGTTACATACTCTTCTTCTCGATTTTTAATCACCGCATCATAAATATATTCCTCATATACGTACTGCCCCAGCTCATAGCCTCTTTCATCCATAACCTTAAATAATCGTTCGTACGTTTGTCCAAGTTCTGTTGATAGCCCGAGATGATAGCCAATAATAAAGTCCCCTTCAATCGCCTTAAAATAAGGATGCCCTTCCTGCGGTTGTGGTTGCTCCATATACAAGTAACAATAATTATCATAGTTACCTGCTAAAACTTGCTCTCTTCTAGTAATGCCACCAATCGGATAACCTGTATCAAGCTGCGAGCGATCCAATTCATCAATAAAATCCGAGACCGCCTTAACAAACTGTTCTTCGGTGGCATCTTCGATATTTTTACTTAAATACAATGTTTCCTCTGGAAAATGACCAATGGTAATACTATCAAAATCTGTCTGCAAGGCTTCCTCTGTTGTTTCAATTTTCACTTCTATAATACTCTCTATCATTTCGAGCTCTTGGCGTTTCTTTGCTACAAGCGCTTTTTGCTGATGCATTAACTCTAAAAAATTTTCAGGCGATTTATCTGCCATATACTTTTGGATATCTTTTAACGACATACCGACTGTCTTTAATAATTCAATTACGCTAAAAAAATCATACTGGGCAATTGTATAATAACGATAATCTTTATGGTCTTTCATAATCGGTGATAAAAGACCGATTTGATCATAGTAAATCAGTGTTTGTTTATTAACCTTACACAGTTTGGCAAATTCACCAGTTGTAAAATATTTTACATTTTTATTAAGCATTTTTAAGTTTCCTTCCTTGACTATATAGTTACTATATACTTTAGATTGTAGCTATCCACAATAAATTTAGAAAGGTTTTGACATTATGTTCACGGAAATACGTGACATCACAGCTTTAAACAAAGAAAATGTATTAGCATTACACATTGCTGCTAATCAGCAGGACTTTATTGAAACGACACAGCAATGCCTAGACGAGGCAGCATCTGACCGACGCTTTATACCTGTTGGATTATATAGGGAGGATACCGTAGTCGGCTTCGCAATGTATGGTTTGTTTCCTCATGAGGATGGGTCACAACGAGTATGGCTTGACCGTTTTTTAATCGATGAACGTTATCAGCATAAAGGGCTCGGAAAATACTTTTTGCAACAGCTAATCGATTTTTTACAGGCAACATACAATTGCAAAAAAATATTTTTAAGTGTTTATGACAACAATAAAGTAGCCATTCATCTCTATCAACTATTTGGGTTCGTCTTTAATGGGGAACTCGATGAAAAGGGCGAAAAAGTAATGGTAAGAGAGGTACGTACTCATGACGACCATTAATCCCATTGAAACAAGACCCTTAAGACCATTATTTCTTTCTTATTTATTCCCAGCGATGATTGGTATGCTACTGATGTCAGTAAATATTTTAGTCGATGGTATTTTTGTCAGTCATGGCGTTGGCCCAACTGCTCTAGCAGGCGTCAATATTGCCGTTCCGATTTTCTCCATCTTATTATCCATATCTCTGTGGATTGGTATGGGCGGTGCAACATTGTACTCCATTTCACTTGGAGAAGGTAATAAAAAACGCGCACATCAACTTTTTACACTTTCGTTTACAACGATGCTGGCGGTAGTTTTAACTTTAGTGCTACTACTTTTATTAAATTTAAAGGAAATTTCCTATATTTTTGGGGCAAGTGATGTGACTTATCCTTATGTCCAAGAATACTTGCATGTCATTTTGTTATTCGGTGTCTTTTACACAATCGAAAATTTATTAAGCATTTTCATTCGAAACGATGGAAACCCAAAGCTTGCCATGATGGGTTTAATCACAACATCTATTTTAAATATCCTTTTAAACTACGTATTTATTTTCGTACTCCATTATGGTGTAAAGGGTTGCGCGTTAGCGACAGCAATCTCTACTATCATCGGTATGTCGGTACTATGTCTCCATTTCTTCCGAAAGCAGTCTGAATTAAAATTTGTCTCTACTTTTTTCAACATATCCGATTTGAAAAAAATATTCGCCATCGGTTTACCTAGCTTTATTGTAGAAGCTTCCATGGCGTTAATCGTGATTTTATATAATGTATCGTTTCTGCACTATTTAGGAGCAAACGGTGTGACAGCCTATGCAATGGTTAACTATATTCATACGGTATTATTAACTGTGTTCTTAGGCATTGGTATGGCACTCCAACCTCTAGTCAGTTACCATCACGGCGCCAGATTAAAAAAACGCTTACTCGAGCTTTTGAAGATTGGCTTAGCTACCGCCCTCATACTCGGTTTAAGCATTGCCATTATTGCGATGCTATTTCCTTCTCAATTAATGGAACTGTTTGGGGATAGTAAAATTGAAATTCGCACAATGGCAACTCAAGGCTTTGTCCATTTTGCAATTGGCTACGTTTTCTTAGGTATGAATATGGTGCTTGCAGAATTTTTCCAATCCATTGAAAAAATTCGTCTTGCAACAACAATTATGTTACTACGCAGTATTATTCTATTTATTCCAGCACTCCTCTTGCTACCTAAATTATTCGGCGCGCAAGCAATTTGGTGGACTTTCCCGGTTGCTGAAGGCATTACAGCATTGCTCATTCTCTTATTTATTAAAAGAAAGCCACGCGCGGTTTATTCAAACTAGTGGGTAAATTGTTGGCGTGCCTGGTACCTAAAAAGGAAGCATGCGCATAAAGCGATGCTTCCTTTTAGTTTACTTATGTTCATTGATAGCTATAGATTGTTTGGTTTCCTCCTCTAAAGACGTTACACCTAAAATATCGAGCAGGAACATAAACAATGGAATACCGATAATTAATCCCCATACCCCGAGGAATTGCTCAGAGAATAGGATGACGATAAATGTATAAAAAATAGGAAGATTTGTTTTGGCAGACATGAGCTTTGGATTTAAGAAATAAGCCTCAATCGCATGCAACACCACGACAATAATCAGAATGTAAGCAATGTACATCGGTCCACCTATGCTATAAGCAATAATGCTAAGCGGGACTAATGAAATAATTACCCCTGCTACAGGAATTAAACCAAGAATAAAAAGCATTATTCCTAGTGCAATTAAGTGTGGGAAGCCCATGATAGAAAGAGCAATTACGGATAAAACACAGTTTACTGCAGCAATGATAAATTGCGCTTCAATTACTTTTCCAAAAGAACGAATAAATATTTTAGAGAAATATGTTAACTCGTCGTAAAGCGGACCAATTTTACTATCTTTAAATTTTGCAGTAAATTCAATAATTCGTTTCTTCTCCAAAAGGATGAACAAACTTAAAATAAGTGCGATGAACACATGCAAAATGACTTTCCCAATGTTCGTTAAATTTTTTAACGTAAGGTCAACACCTTGTTCTAAATATTTTCCCAGTTCAATTTTCTCAAATGTCGGAGCCAAATATCTCGCAACCTCATTATCGTTCGGATTGAGATTAAAAGCTGCAATCAAATCAAAAAGCTGTGTAATTTGTTGGGTCACAACCGGCAAATACTTATAGATAACTGCAATAATCGCTGCCACAAGTAAGAGGTAAAGGGAGACAATCATCGCTTTTTCATTAATGGGTGCGATTCGTTTAAACTCTTTTGTCGCCTTAGTAGAAAGCTCATTCATTAAGTAGGTTATAATGAATGTCAGAAGAATAAGGTTAATCATACTCCGCATTAAATAAAGTGCAACAGCGATCCCAGCTAGAATAACAAAACGTTTAAATCCATTACTTCGAAAAAAATTACTCATGCATTCACTCCTTCTACAAAACGGCTTCGCTGCCTCTACTGCCAACTTACAGAACGCGAAATATATTAAGCAAGTAGAAAAAATTATTAGTTATCAATATGTATCATTTTCATGGTCCTTTGAGTTTAGGGGGATAAAAACCTCTGTTTAGAAGCGTGTTTCCATTACTCTATTGAATAAAACCAGTTTGGTGTTCTCTTCATCAACAACCCTATTTCTAGAAGTTCAATCCATTGTACATAGATTTTTTACACTTTTCGAATTAGAATGAAAGACAATACGATTAATGTGTATTGAAAGCTACATCAGCGTTATAGCCAAAATTTTAATAATTCTATTATACCCTTATAAACTATCATATCCAAAGCAACTTCTTTTGTTTTATGTTAATTTCAGTACGAAATTTCAGAAGTATCTCCAAATTAGAATAGGTAAGGAATGATTCGATGAAAATCTCAAGAAATCCAAAAGAAATTCACCCGCCTGTAGCTCCATATGTACACCAAATTGAAATAACTGGTCCAAACAGATGGCTCACATTTTCAGGTCAAATCGGAATGGCGTTAGACGGAACTGTGCCCGAAGATCCAATCATTCAATTGCAACTAGCGCTTAACAATATTAAAAAAAATCTTGAGTGTGCTGGCATGACTGTTGCTAATTTAACAAAGGTCGTATTTTATTTAGTTGGAGAATTTGACACAGCACAAAGAAAGCACGTGATGGGTGACTTTTTTGGTGATCACTGCCCTTGTATGACAATGGTATATGTAGTAGCACTTGCTTCGCCCATATTAAAAGTAGAAATTGATGCGTGGGCATGTCAGGAAATCGTATAAAAGGTGCAAGAGGATTTATCCATTTAAGAAACAGGAAATGCTCGTGAATGGTTCGACTATTTTCTGTAGTAAGCCATTCACGAGCTATATATCTTCCCAAAAAATTTCCTTATTCACTTTATTGAGGACGTTCTATGTCAAAAATATCGCCGATTTTTGCGTAACTCGCTCCAGCTAATCGGCTCACCGCCTTTAACGCGCTAGCATCTATTCGTCCTTCCTGATAAATCACATCATCTAAATGGAATTGTACAATTTCGCCAATAAATAAATCGCCCGTCTGCTCTTCTTTATTCATTAAAGGAATACTTTGTACTAAGCGACATTCCATTCGGACTTTCGCCTCTTTAACACCCGGCACATTAATACGTTGACTGTCGATTACTGTAAAGTTAGCTCTTTCAATTTCACTCTCTGTTACCGGCAAAGAAGCAGCTGTTTCATTTACCTGGTTAACATTGTCCTCATCTACAATATGCACAACAAATTGTTCTTGATACAAAATATGACGAGCGGTATCCTTTAAGCGCCCTGTTGCTCTTTGAATTGCTAGGGAAATCATCGGTGGATTCGATGACACGATATTAAAGTAACTAAACGGTGCGCCATTTATAATGCCCTGCTCGGACAAAGTCGTTACAAAAGCAACAGGTCTAGGAATAATGCTGCCAACTAATAATTTATAGTTTTCACGTTCTGTATTTTTCTTCGGATCAATTGAAATCAAACAACTTGCCCTCCCCTTTTATTCATCTAATGAACGTACTTGAATCGGGATTAACGCGCTTTCTAACTGTTCTCGATGTTGTTCATATTGCAACGGTAACATTAATTGACTACCCATTGTCTCCAATGTTTCATCATGCGCGAATCCTGGTGGATCTGTCGCAATTTCAAATAAAATTTCACCTGCTTCACGGAAATAAATAGCGTTAAAATAGTTACGATCCTTTATTTCTGTCACATGTTGCCCATGATTCATCACATACTCTTGCCACGCTAAATGATCTGCATTATCCTTTGCTCTCCAAGCAATATGATGGACTGTACCGACCCCCATGTGACCACGTACGCCTGATACCGTTTTTAAGTCTATAATATTTCCGATACCAGCGCTTGCTTTGAATCGAGCATAATCGCCTTCTGTTGCAATTTTTTCAAGCCCCATCACATCTCGTAATACCTTTTCTGTTTCTTGTGGATGGCTTGAATAAAGCGTTGCACCACCAAAACCTTTAATAGCAACTTCTGGTGTAACTTCACCAAATGTCCAATTATTTCGTTCACCTTCTGCACGTGCGACTAATTCAATATGAAGCCCATGTGGATCATCGAATTGAACAACTTGCTCTCCAAAGCGTTCGGCTTTTTTAAATGGAACAGAAAATTTTGCAAGACGATGAATCCAGAAAGGTAGTGCTCCTTCTGGTACAACGTATGTTGTTACACCAACTTGACCGTCGCCGATACGCCCTTGATAAGCATTTGGCCAAGGAAAGAACGTAATAATTGTTCCTGGCTTCCCAGCATTGTTACCAAAATAAAGATGATACGTACCTGGGTCATCAAAGTTGACTGTTTGTTTTACTAACCTTAAACCTAAAACCCCCGCATAAAAATCAATATTCTCTTGTGGATGCCCTACAATGGCTGTGATATGGTGAATTCCTTCTGTATGTTTGCTCATAGTAACAACTTCCCTTCATAAATAAATATTCTCTTTGTATATGTTTTCTAACTACATGCTACTTCAAACTTCTAATAAAAGAATAATTTGCATATCTGATTTTTATCTCGAATTAATATATCTTGAATTCGAGATAATTATAACACGTAAATTTTAATTTCGTCAATAGATCATCAAATAATTGATTTTAAGCTTGGCATAGTAAAAGCAGAGCTGCTATACATCAACAACTCTGCTTCTACTATGAAAAATTATTATCGTGATTAATTGTGTTGACCATAGCCTCCATGCGAAGCCATTGCATCCGCCTTTGTAGCATGGACAGTTCCGAATGGATGGTTAGGAGGAGCATAGATTGAAAACAGCTTTAATGGCACATTCCCTATATTGGTTAAATTATGCCAAGTTCCAGCAGGTATTACGATCGCGTAATCATCATGGACATTTTGTGTAAAGCTTAAATTTTCTTTACTCGACCCCATTTGTACAGTCCCATGCCCTTGTTCAATATAGACAAACTGATCAACATGTGGATGCATTTCTAAACCTACATCCTCACCAATATTGAGACTCATTAACGTAATTTGCAAATGGCTTCCTGTCCATAGAGCAGTACGGTACGTATTGTTCCGCTTCGTTGCCTCCTCCATATTTACAACAAAAGGCTGTTGCCCATAATCGGTACTCATTTGACTGTTATTTCCGTTGACAGCTTGATATGGATAGGCACTATTCGGTAGTACTACTTCATATGGAACAGGCCAGTGAACAGACTGATTTCCATAGCTATACATTGGTATATTGGCATAATAAGGAGCATAGTACATTTTCTCAATCCTCTCACAGATTCTAAAATTATTCTATGCAACTTATTGTCAGAATGTACCCAATCGTAGGAGAATATGCAAAATCCCAACCAATTATGAGCAATATAATTCACATTATAAATTCCAAAATGGATTATACCCTTGCCCTTTTCCAGAAGGCATCGCCCCTGGCACACCATCCGCCTCTAACAGCGGACGAATAATCAGTTTTACTGGCCATTGTTGTTGCTCAAATAAAACTTTCCATAACCTTACCTTATCTGCTGCTGGAATATCAACAACTGTTACAGCCTTCATTAACGCCTGCTTCGTCGTATACCATAAAGTTCGCTCAGAAATAGAATATACTTGTGCAAGTGCCTCCATAATGGAAGCTAAATTTACTTGTGTCCCTAATGATTGAATATAGAAAATCAGCTTCTCCACACTTTCGTTATATAAGCTGTTGGAATAACCTGGTCGAATATAATACTGTGGATCTTGAATATGATGGCGTTCTAAATAAGGCATATGAAGACGTACGGAGTCATGGTCTCTGAACAATAAACGATGGATTTGATTATTCTTTAATACCAGACAGCAATTTTGACCATGTATTTCAGGCAAAACCCCTACTTTGAATAATCGCATGGCAATTTCATAAAACATCGTTACCATTTCTGTATAAAAATCAATTACTTGCTGTTTTGTTAAAGGCTGGCCGAATAGTTCATCTAAATAATGATGACCTTTTAAATTTACGGCTAAAGATGACATCGGAATGATTTTATAGTTCTTATCTAATAGCTGCTTTGGATAAATGCGTATTTGCGCCGCTAGATGACGGGGATGGTCATCAAAAAGCCCCATTGTTTCAGGCATATACCCCCACCAATTTTGTTCTTCGCATAAAATAACCTTTTCCGTTAATATAGGGTCGCAAGAAATGGCTTGTCGCAGCAACTTTTCACCTGCTAGACCATTTAACAACTTAACAACAGGCAAATATCTCGATGCACCTAAAGAAAGTACACTTACTGGTAGTTTTAGCATCCTGCTTGACGGTTGATTAAAAGCTAAAGAACGGAAGGATGAAGTGGCACACAAATCGCCTGCTTTTGCTGTTAATATAACCATCGTTCCATCAGCTAGCTCCTGCTGAAAATCTTTTAAAATAATGTTTTGTAACTGCCATGGATGCACAGGCATCATCGTGTATTCACTTTGCAGTAAACCTCGTCGTTCAAATTCTTGCGTTATTTCATACTTTTGCTTGTCCTCAAGTAAATCAAAACATTGGATAGGTGTTTGTTCATTACTTTTTACGATCACATCATGACGAATAGCGACCCAACGAAGCGAAATGGGTTGATCAAATTCCGCCATATATTGTTGATAATCTTGCGCTGAAAATCCTATCTTAGCCTTTGCAAGTGGATGAAATGGACGATCTCGAAACGAAGCAATCAGCTCTCCTTTGACATGCCATTGGTAGGCTGTTTGAGGAGCAGATGCATCATAATTATTCATTTGTTCTATACTTAATGTTAATTGCTCAACAGCTACTATTAGCCCCTTTAAGAAATCTGCCACCGCTGGATGCTGGTAGGCTTTTGCAGAGAGACTAGTCTGCAAAATGGATGTGGCAAGCTCTTCAATTGAAACGATTAACTGCCACTGTCCAGCCACTTGTCGATAAATAGGAGAATGAAGCACCCATTGCTCACCCTGCTTAAAGCTTTTTTCAACAAGAAAGCAAAAGTTTCCTATATAGACCTCTACCTCATGTGATTGATAATGTGCAAATAAAGCGCCTATTTCTTTCGTTACATCTTGTAGGGATTGCTTTGAATACGTATCCCCGTTAAAGAACTGTTCGACTAAAAATGCATCCATTAAGTCCTTCATAATAATTTGTGTAGCTCTGTCACTCGCTGATACACTTTGCTGTACAATCATTGGATATGTCCTCCTTCGATATAATAAAATGCTGGATGAGGATGACCAAGAAAATCATGATGTGAAATTGTCCAACAATATGCACCTGATTTTTCAAAGATGACAATATCCCCTACACGAATGCAAGACATAAAAGCATCTGTATGCAATCGATCCTTTGGCGTGCATAATTCCCCAACAAGATGGACCTTCTTATTGTGCAAGCTAGGTCGTTGGAATGGATACGTCCACGTCTCACTAGCATAAAGCCGAAATGGTTGATTATGTCCCCATGAGGCTGGCAATCTATTATGATGTGTGCCACCTCTTACAACGGCAAAAAACTGTTGATGGGACTGTTTAATATCTAGTATTTCTGTAGCATAAAAGCCATAATCAGCAACGAGAAATCTCCCAGGCTCAAAAAAGAGTTGGATGCCATTTAAATCTTGCAAAATATTACTAGCTTGTAATAAGGACGTAAATTGTTGCCAGTCAAAAGATGGTCCTTCATTTTCATTATAGGAAACACCAAATCCACCCCCAGCATTCAGTACTTGCACATCTAATTGATACAAACGTTGCCATTCAAGTGCTTTTTGCACATAAAGTCGTACCATTTCTACATGTAATGCCGCATGCACATTATTGGATAATGAGTGAAAATGGAAACCTTTAATTTGTACAAGCTGTAATGGGTCTTGTCGTACAAGTGCGACCGCTTGTTGAATATCCGATTCGTCCAAGCCAAATGGACTGGCAGTACCTCCCATCGTAATTTTTGTTTCAGGAAGTGCATTTGTACGTAAATTTATGCGCAATAAAATATCGACTTTTGTATTTAATTTTTGTGCGAGCATTTGAATACGTCGCAATTCTAATAAACTTTCGACATGAAGATATGTGACCTTTTGACGTATAGCCATCTCCAATTCAGCATCCTTTTTTCCAGGTCCGCCAAATAAGATTGGTACATCTTCGGACACTGCACGAACATTTTCTAATTCTCCGATGGAGGCGACTTCAAAGCCACGAACATATGGTAAAAGGGCTTTGATGATTCGTTGATCTGGATTTGCTTTAATCGCATAAAACAAAAATGTTTGCTTTGGCAAAGTTTGAAGCAATTTTTTTACATGTGCTTGAATACCATCTAGGTCGTAAATATAAGCACAAACAGGCGCTGTTTTATTAGTATTTAATGATTGAATAACAGCTAGTAACGAATCACTCATATAGACCTCCTGTTATATTTTGATAGTCCATCTTCTTTTGTCGATATGCTCGAAACGCTGTATTTCGGTCATCCCCTAGCACAAAGATGTGGACACCTTTTTCAGCCCACCGTCGATGCTGATCCTTCTCTCTCGAAACAGTCGCATACGGTATATGACACGCTTTTACAATGTCATATAACGCTTCAATAGCATTCTGCACTTGGGGATGTTCAATTTGCCAAGGTACGTCTAACGATTGCGATAAATCCGCCGCTCCTTCCAAAACAAACCCGACATGTGGTAGTGATATAATATCCTTACAATTGCGAATGCCTTCTATACTTTCAATCATTGGAATAATCATAATTTCTTCATTGGCGGCAGCAATATACTCAGTTAAAGGTTCTTTGGCAAAAGCAGCAGGGCGGCCACTATTTAAACTCCGGTGCCCAATGGGATGATAATAACTATACTCAATAACCTGTTCGACTTGCTCTTTGCAACTTACATGTGGAATGACAATACCCTGTGCCCCACAATCCAATACTTTTAAAATCGAAGTGCGTTCAATTTCTGCAATTCTTACAAGTGGGGTTATATCGAGTAGCTCTGCTGCACGAATCATATTTTCCAATATTTCCAAATCAATCGTCGTATGCTCTAAATCAATAATGACAAAATCAAATTCAGCGTGACCAATTAATTCGATTACACTTGGATGAGGAATCGAAACAAATAAACCATACACCGTTTGTTGACGTGTTATTTTATCCTTCAATTTATTTTTCTTCATTTTTTAAAAACTCCAATGCCTGTAATAAAGGATTTTGAGCCTTTCTAAAATACAATGTTTGATCTCCATAAATACGTCTTTTTGTCATTTCCTCGATTAAAGCATCAGCAGCAAATAAATCAAACGTTTGAAAACGTTCTTTATATTGAGGATGTTGTTGTTGATAAGTTAAAATAACTTCCGTACATATGCGCCAGAAATCCTCTTCCCGCAATCCAAACTCCTCAAGCGTAAAACAAAGTTCAGTCATACAGATAAAGAAGAAAGCATCAAAAGTATAATCTCTTACCTCCGAAGCTTTAGCCGTTTTTAAAAACGAATAACGATTAAATTGCCGATGTGTGGCAGGCTCTGGATTTAACTTTGGCTCCCATTCCGGATGAAGGAGCTCTGAAGAACAAAACCTCACGCCATCATGTAAATCCTTAACAATAATTCGATGCGGAAAATTATTTTTTAAAACAAGAATAATATTTTGCGCATGAGACTCTAACGCAATTCCGTGGACATAGAGTAAATGAACAATTGGCGTTACAACCGTTTCAATTAAGGCTCGGCTCCATTTTTCTACCCCATATAATGCTATCGCCTGCTGAATAAACGCCTCGCCGTTTTTTTGCTTATGCATCAATGCATTTAAAGGCCAAGCTTGTTCATCTTCTTGCAAGTATTGCGCAATATTTTCTCGATGGATTACACCTAAAGTTCCATAAGCCACTGCATATTGCATAACAGATAATTTTTGATAGCGGAAAGATACTCCGATTGTCTCTTTTAAAATTTCAAACTGGCAATTTTTCAAGTATTCATCACTTTTAATGACTCGATCTAGCCAAGCACTAATAATAGGCGCATTTTGTGTCGTATGATGCGCTAAAATACGGCTAGTAGATGTATTTGTAATGCTAAGAGGTAATTTTAAATAACTCGCTTGTGCACTATGGCGATTGGATAACGAGCGAATGGATTGCTGTGCTCGATATGAGCTATCCGATTTCCCTAATATAATAATCGTCTTATCAGCTATTTGTGGGTAAAATACTGTCGCTATAATATGTTCAAATTGCCACGGATGAACGGGGAGAAAAACATAAGCTTGTTCATCTTCTTCTATTTGCGCTCGTAATTGTTGTTTAAAATGCGCTAACTCCTCTGGCTGTATATGATGCTGATACATCTCATTGATTGCAGTTGGTTCTAATACGGCAATATCTACAAAATGCCGACGAACAGCAAGCCAAGTCAACGCGATATCCTGATTAAATTCAGGACCATACAAATGATTATCTGCCAAAGTAAAACCTACTCGGGATTTATAGCTTGGATGATACGGATGACCATCAATCATATGGCTTTCCAATGCCTCATAGTGCAAATCTTCCACTGGTATTGACGGTGGCTGACTGCTCTTTGCCTGACTATCCTTCACAAAGGTCTCCAATAATTCCTGAACAAATGTCTTCGTATGCTGACCGTCTAACGTCTGCTGAACGACTTCTTCCAGAAAAGTATAAATGCTGACACTGGCATCTCCGTCTCTTTTAATGGAATATGGTTTTACTTTCACTCGACCGAATGACCATTTTTCCACTACTTCACATGTATAAAGGATCGTCTCTCCTTGAACGTTTAGTCCTTGGAAGGTATACTCTTTTCCATTTTTCGTTACTGGAATAATTTCCTCAAAAAGCAATGCCTCTAACGTTTGGCACTTCAATCGCTCCTGTACTGCCTTATAGGATGCTTCACTTACTGGCATGAAAGCTGTCATCAATTTCATACATTTCATTCCCCTTATACATAGCATTTTTAACTGCAACATATTCTGGTGTTTCACTTTTGCCAATTAAACAGCTATACAAATTTTTCTTAGCATAAAATACAGATGTCGTTAACAGATGGGCTACTAGCTCATTCTGTGTTTGTTCCCATTCTTCAAGTAGCATTTCTCGTACAATTTGCCAAAAATGGGCTTCACTTAACTGAAAATCTCTAGCAAGCGCATGTATAAATGATCCTAGATGATTTACCATGAAATAATACTTTGTCCTTGACCACGCCTGTTTTTTTTCATAAAACAAAGGTCCTTGTGCTTGGCTCTGTGTAGCTACTTTTTCTTGTTCGATACTTACGCCTTCTAAATCCCGTATCCAAAAAATATGTGGTTTCCCTTCCCGAAGCGTTATAAGCGTATTTTGTAAATGGGCTTCAAAGTGAATGCCCTTTTTATCGGCGAGTCTAACAATGGGCAATAAAGAAATCGTTATATATTGTCGAAACCATTGCTCCACATTCTGCCCTTTCAACCATTCATAAAGTCGACAAGGCTTCCCTTGAATGGGTGCTTCTACTAAACTAGCAACAACATAAGTTGATTTTTCATCTAGCACCATTGGTCGATACGCCATCGTAAATAAAGCTGTTAAGGCTTCCTCTTCAAAACGGCACGTGCAGACACCTGTCTCATAAAGAACCTTTGTAGATTGCTCTTCTATAAAACAATCATGTGCTAACAAATAATGCGCCGCATCTAATGTTCTGGTCATTTGCTCTTGGCTATTAATCCTAAGCATATTGGTAATTTGAATTGACAGAGACAGCTTTAAATTACATTTAAATTGCGGAATATAGACTGTTCGAACAGATGATGTAGGATAACAAATAGGACCACTACTTCCTAAAAATCTAATTTTTTGTTGTCTTTCATATTCTTGCACTGCCTCTAGCGTTTGCACATAAGCATATTGCCAAGGATGCATCGGCAATATGCGATAATTATCATCATCAAATTCTAATTGCTGGCGAACATCGTATTCAAACTTTTGCAAAAATTCATGCGCTGCACTTTCAGTGACCCACGTTTCTTGAAAGATGTCATATCGAACAGCAATATAACAAAGCGGAAAGGAAGTACGTAATTCAGGGCAATAGGTTGCTACTTCCCGTGATGTAAAGCCAACAGTATTTTTGGGATATGGATGGAAAGGATGACCATATATAAGTGATTGTTCGGAAGATAAGTAGTCATTTATAAAGTTGCTTGTTGCATGTTTCAAAAATACAGCCATGTTGCGATAACTATTTTCCACTCTAACTATAAAATCTTGTACATAATCATGTGTGATGGCTTTATTGTGTTGCAAGTATTCCTGAACAATTAATGAAGCTAGGAAGGTAAAGCTTAAAGCTTGGCCATTTTGCAAGGAAAAATACGCATATTCATGCTCACCATTTGGCGAATAAAAAGTAAACTTGCCAATAATCGTTTCATGACTTGCTTGAAAATGTAGAGAAAATGTATGATCCTGTCTATTAACCTTCAGTAGCTTTCTTTGATTCTCACAGCATTCTCGCAAATAACAATTTAACAACACCTTACAACTATAAATAGCGGCTTGCTTTTCATGATGACTTTGCAAAGCACTTTCTTTAATGAACACCAATGTCAACTCTCTTTCTTGTTATATATAATACAAAAGGAACAGTAACCAACATGATGCTCCCTAAAATCACACATTCCTCTTTAATTGCCATCCATTTTGCGTCTGCTACGGAAAGACCTGCATTTATTAACATGCTCCATCTGAAGTCATAATAAATCGTTAATAGCATGACTGCAAACGACGAAGAAAACCGTTCAATCGTACTCGCTAAAGCTGAGCCTTCGTGTAACTCCTCTTGCGAAAGTGTATGAAGACCAATTGTTGTGACAGTCATATTCGAAAGACCTCCGCCTATCCCCCTGCCAATCATCAACAAAATCAATACGAATATGGATACAGACTTTGGTAAAAGGGAAAAGGAGATAATAGATATGGCGACAATCACGATGCCGACTACTATAAAATTTTTGGATTTCCCTTTATCCATCCAATGTCCTCCCAACCACATAAACAAACTTGTAAAAATGGCCGTAGGAATGAACATCGCACCTACTGCTGAAGATGGGAGTTGATATACTTCCTGAAATAGTAGTGGTAATACAAAAACTGCCCCAAGCATCACGACATCTTGTATTGCAGCAATTAGCACCGTGATGGCGAAGATTGTTTTGCGTTGTAATAACTTATAATTTAATAGCGGCTCGATTTTCTTATTTTCTAACTGAATAAATCGCATCAATAAAAGCAAACCACCCACTAGCATTATGACTAATAGCCAAGTAGGAAGAACCTGCTTTAGAAGCAGTTGAATGCTGACACTTAGCAGTAAAATACTTAGTACCATGTAAATAATGCCGAACAAATCCATCTCTTTTTTGCGCATAGCTTGATATGAATCAATTTGAGTAGCACATAAACACAACGATACAATTGCAAAAGGAACATTCAGCCAAAATAGATATTGTAATTGACCAAATTGAATAATAAGCCCTCCAACAGTTGGACCAATAATGGACGCAACTGTTAGCTGTATTCCCCAAATCCCCGCCACTCGTCCATGTACTTCTTTCTCGTAAACATCAAACAATAAACTGAGGGATAGTGGAATCATGATGCCACCTGCAATGCCATGAAGACTGCGGACAATCAACACCACTTGAACATATTGATTGAATAGTCCACCTATAATAGAAGAAAGTCCGTATATTGCAACACCAGCAATATACGCCCTTTTTCTGCCTAAGCGGTCTACGACAAATGGTGTTAGAGGCATCGTAATAGTCATTGATAATAGATATGCTAAAATGACCCAACCAGCCGAACTAGCACTAATGCCATATAGCTGCATAAAGCTCGGTAATAAAATATTAAAGGAACTATTTGTAAGTACGAGTGAAAAGGCAGCAATAAAAACGGCAAGTAAGGCTGAATGTCTCTTCATAGCTTGAATGTTTAACATAATGCATACAGCTCAACCGCTTGTTGTACAGATTCAGCAAAAATATCTAATACTTTTTCTGTTTCAGTTTTATTGATGATAAGAGGTGGTAAAAATCTTAGTACTGCCCCCTTACGTCCACCTACTTCAATAATTAATCCATTTTCAAAGCACTTTTTCTGAATCATAGCAGCTAATTCGCCATCTGGAGGATAGTGTCCAAGACGATCGAACGGCTTATTAGGATTAACAATTTCTACACCTATCATTAATCCTCTGCCACGAACATCACCAATCTCACTGTATAGTCGTCGCAATTGATGCAACCCTTCAAAAAATTGGGCACCTCTTTCTTCAACATTTTGCAATACACGCTGTTCGCGCACATATTTTAATGTTGCTAATCCCGTTGCCATTGCTAATTGATTTCCTCGGAACGTGCCTGTATGCGCACCTGCCTGCCATTGATCTAAAGCTTCCTGATAAATGATGACAGACATTGGTAAGCTACCACCAATCGCTTTTGAGCATATAATCACATCAGGAATAATGCCTGCATGCTCAAATGAAAACATCTTTCCAGTCCTCCCTATCCCTGCTTGTACTTCGTCAATAATTAACGGGATATTTCGTTCTGCAGTTATTTTTCGCAATTGCTGTAGCCATATTACATCCGCTGGAACAACACCTCCCTCTCCTTGTACCGTTTCTACAATTACACAGCATGGATTAGCTACACCACTTTCACAATCGTCCAATAAATGCTCAATATATTGTGCACTAATCGTTGCAGTCATACCATTTCCCACACCAAATGGGCATCTAAATTCATAGGGGAATGGTAGAAAATGTACATCTGGCAGTAAGCTTTGCAAATGCTGTTTTTTAGATAAATTACCGCTCATGGACATTGTCGCTTGTGTGGAGCCATGATATCCCCCTTGAAAAGCTAAAATAGATTTGCCTTTTGTAGCATGTTTCACTAATTTAATAGCTGCTTCGACCGCATCTGCTCCAGTCGGGCCACAAAATTGTATTTTTGCGGTATGCTTCATTTCCTCTGGCAATACAGAGAAGATTTCTTTCATAAATTCTATTTTTAACGGTGTTGCTAAATCCAATGTATGAAGTGGTATTTGTTGATCCAATACTTCCCTGATAGCTGCTATGATGACATCATGATTATGCCCTAAGGCCAATGTACCCGCTCCAGCTAAACAATCATAATACTGTTTGCCTTCTACATCTGTCACAACCACACCTTGCGCTTTTTGTAAAATAAATGGGAAATGTCGTGAATAGGCTCGTGCATTGGATTCACGCTCCTTTTGAAACATCAAATATTCTTCTTGAACATTCTCTGTTGCCATGTTGTCACTGCTCCTTTTCTATATCTAATAGATAGGTTAAATATGATTCAGCTGCATTTTTCGTGCTTTTTGTAAAATAATTCGAGGGGTCCACCAAATCTGGTAAGGCATTTACTTCTAAAATGACGCCATTTGTTTGATCTAACGGTTTATCAATATGTAAACATCGAATGTCGATGCCTGCCACGTCAATTTGCAATGCTTTGGCTGCACGAATCGCCATCTCAATATTTTCAGGACAAATATCTGCTGTGCGATCTGTTATAACATCATAAAAGTCCGTTACTAACATATTGTCATCCACAAATAACTCTACTTGTTGACCCTTTACTAAAACATCATCAAGCGTAAGCCCCTTCCGATGTAATATATTTTGCAAGTCTATTGATTCTGCTTCGATTGCTTGATCATTTTCAGGCTCAAGCGTGTTTTTTTTCAATTGCTTATCATTTAAATCCTCTAGCAATTGACGAATAGTCGAATAGCCGTCACCTTCTATAAAAGCTGATCGGTATTCTAAAACACCAATCATCTCACCATCTATTACTAACACGCGATAATCATGTCCAACTACATATCTTTGAAGCATAATCTTTTGACTATATTGTTTAGCAACTATCACTGCTTGCTCTAATTGCTCTAGCGTCTTAATGCCAATGGTTACACCTAAACTACATTTAGCATTAATAGGTTTCACTACAACCGTTTTATTCTTTGTTAAAAATTGAATAGCTGGGTCTCCAACTTCCTCTACAATAAGCGTATCGGTAATAGGTAGTTTATTCCTTGCTAATAATTTGTTTGTCGCTTCCTTATTTTGTGCTAACAATCCACTTATCAACAACAATTGATGAGACCTTGATTTATTGATAATAACTGTTTTGTCTTTATAAGATAGTTCTAAAAAATCCTCACAATCTGCAAGTAATGGTGTACAAACTATGCCCATTTCCTGCGCTTTCTTTATAATGATTTGATTTTGTAAATTGCTTATTTGCTGTTGTGTCAAACCTACTCCTCCCACGAAAAAATAATTGAGAACGATTATCATTATCAATTATATAATAACAATGTACGCTTCAATTTACAAGTTAATGTTAAAAAATAATCCACAATTTAGGAGGAAAAAGAAACGCTTACTACTAATGCGTGGTTTAAATTCAAGCAATGTGGGGATTTCAACGCTTACTTCCTATAATTAATGCACGGGCACAAGGTGGCATTTTCTTGTGCCTTAGCATCAATTATCAGCTTTTAAAGAAAGGAAAGTTTCATTCACTCTACAATAGAGATGAAAACCATTTATTTTACGTTGGCATTTTGGGGCATGATATACAATAATCATGTTCTTCTTCAGAGGTTAAATAATAATAACAACAAGTTTTACGTAGTCTAATAGGCTTGTCGGTTCCTCTAGTCATAACTTTTGGCGTATTATATCGCGTAAACGGATTTTTACGTTCGCCAAAAATTTCACCTGGAGCTTCCGTCATAATGTACTGATAGTCTTCTTCTAAAAAGGCGATTTCCCTTTCACTTGCCCCTTGGCGAAATTGCGTTTCATAAAACCAGTGCACATACATAGCCGCATGCTCCCATAAAACCGCCTTTGAAACTTTAGCAGTAGTCGACAGCGCCTTCCATACCTTTGTCATATTATCAGCAAATAACGATTGGAGGATTTGGTCTCTCCATTCCGCTCTGCTTATTGGTAGAATTACTTGTGCATCTACCAGCGCTATTTTCGGGAGCCATAAATCTTCCTGATAGCTTGACTCCACACGAACATTGTCAATCGACATATTTATCCCCTTTTGGAGCATTGACATGGCAAATAGAGGTGTCGCCATTGTTAATACGCTATAGCGCTTTCCAAATAAAGAAGCTGTTGTTATTAAAGAAGTAGAATTAAATATAGGCGAAATGGTTTGTAGATATTGACGGCACTGCTCTCCACACAGCAAATCCTTGGATGAGATTGAATAGGGCGAAGCGGGCAAATTTGTCTCCGTGAAACGATAGTTCTCTGTCAGAATAGCAATATCTGTCGGCGTTAGTCGGTTATCATTCGGTACATGTAACATAAAAGTTCCTCCTGCTTAAGCTTTAAGACAGCACTTGATGCCCTTTCCATGCGGTACACATAACGGTGTGCCAAAAAGAGGATCGTTCATAATTGTGCAACCCATGCCAAATACATCCTTTACTAAATCAATTGTTATAATCTCATCTGGTCTTCCTTGTGCATAAATTTTTTTATCGCGCACAGCCACGATATGATGCGCATAACGACAGGCTAAATTTAAGTCATGCAAAACCATAACAACTGTACGATTTTCTTTGCTATTTAAATCGAACAATAAATCTAATATTTCTACTTGGTGAGCCATATCTAAATAAGTTGTTGGCTCATCCAATAAAATCAAGTCTGTCTTTTGTGCCAATGTCATCGCAATCCATGCCCGCTGGCGTTGACCTCCAGATAATGCATTAACAGGGCTATTGGCAAATGGTGTCATCTGCGTTGCTTCCAATGCTTGATTGACAATCTGCTCATCTTCTTTCGACCATTGCTTAATCCAGCTTTGATGCGGGTACCTACCTTGTTTAATCAACTGTAAAACCGTTAAACCTTCAGGCGCTATTGGTCCTTGTGGCAATATCGCTAATCGTTTTGCAACTGCTTTTGTCGATAAATCTCGTATTTTTTCACCGTCTAATAATACATGTCCATCTTTCGGTTTTATAAGGCGTGCAAATGTCCGTAATAATGTCGACTTGCCACAGCCATTTGCACCAACTAAAACCGTAATTTTCCCCTCTGGTACTTGTAAATGTAAATCCTCAAGTATATTGGCATTCCCATAGGTAACTGTTAATGCATTCGCCTCTAGTACATTATTCAAAATCGTTACACCTCTTTCTCATATTGTACTGCTACATAAGAATCTATATAAAAATGTTCCTTATGTATCGTTCATTTCTAAACGTGTTATGAATGTTGATTTCTTGTACGGAACAGTAAATAAATAAAAAATGGCGCACCAATTGCAGCAGTAAATACACCTGCTGGTAAATCTTTTGGCAAAAATAGTGTACGACCAACAATGTCTGCAAAAATTACGATAATGGCTCCGACCATTGCAGAAATCGGAATAAGTGCGGCAAATGAACGGCCCACCAGCATTCTACTAATATGAGGTGCTACTAATCCGACGAATGCTATTCCTCCTACAAAGGCAACGGCAGTGCCAGCTAACATAACACTAATCAACAAGAACAATAATCGGTAAACTTGTACCTGTACCCCTACACCTACTGCAACATCATCACCTAATTCTTTTACACTGATGACTCTTGCCATGACAAAAGTGAAGATACTTAAAACAATCACCCACGGTAGTAATAAGTAAACATCCTGCATATTTGCCCCATACAAACTACCTGTAAGCCATATATAAGCTCTTGTTGTGCGTACTTCTTCACCCATGACAATCAGCATTGTCACTATCCCTTTCGTAAGTGCCGAAATCCCAATACCGATTAACACCATTCGTATAGGCGTGACACCCTTATTCCAAGACAACAGATAGATAATAGCCGATACTACTCCCGCTCCTATAATGGCCGCTAATGGTAAGTAGTGTATGCTCACCGTTGCATATGTAAGAAATAACATTGCACCTACTGATGCACCACTTGTTACACCAATAATATCCGGTGCAGCTAAAGGATTTCGAATAATGCCCTGTAATATTAACCCTGATACAGCAAGCGCCATACCAACTAGCACGGCAAGCAATACTCTAGGAAGTCGTAACGTTTGGAGTGTAAATAAATATTCACCTGTACCGTATCCAAACAATTCCTTTAGTACAGTCACTGGATGTATAAAATCACTCCCTACCGAAAGCGCAAGCAAGATCATGCCACAAAGCAATATACAAAGAATGATAGTAACCATTGCTACTTTTTTTGATAGTTGAAAAGATATTTTATTTGATTTCGTTCTTACCGTTATATAATTATGCATTTTTCGCTAACCCCCTTCGTGCTATATAAATGAAGAAGGGTGCACCAATAAATGCTGTCATAACACCAATGGGCATTTCTAACGGCATAATCACAAAGCGAGCTGCAATATCTGCCAACAGTAGCAATGTTGAACCAATAACTGCACTAAACGGAATTATCCAGCGATAATCTGTACCTACTAAGCCCATCGCCATATGAGGCACGATTAAGCCGATAAAGCCAATGGAGCCAGCAACTGCGACTGATCCCCCAGCAAGCAGGATAACAATAATACCCATAACAACCTTTGTTAAAATCGTGCGTTGCCCTAAGCCTTTCGCAATATCATCTCCTGACTGCAAAATATTGATGGAACGCCCCATTAAAAAGGCAACACTACTACCTATTACAATGAATGGTAATACAGGTAGTAACATATTCAAATCTCTCCCTGAAACAGAACCCGCAAGCCAAAAAAGCACACTTTGTATACCCTGCTCATCAATCACCAACAATCCCTGTGTAAACGAGACAAACAATGCCGAAATAGCAGCACCTGCTAGCACAATTTTGATTGGCGTTAAGCCGTCTCTTCCTAAAGACCCTAAGAAAAAAACAAGAACACCCGCAACACCAGCTCCTAAAAAAGCAACCCACATATAATGGATTAACGAGTCCATAGAAAAAAATGTAATTGCACAAACAATAAAAAATAATGCGCCTGCGTTAACACCTAAAATATCTGGTGCGGCTAAAGGATTTCTCGTCAAAGCACGCATTAAAGCCCCTGCTATTGCAAGACTTGCTCCAACTACAGTAGCAACAACAGCTCTAGTGAAACGAGATGTTCGAATGATTACATGCTCCGCATTTGATGCATCATAGTTGAAAAAAGCATCATACACTAATCGAAATGGTATTGATGTTTGACCAAGAGCTACACTTAACATAAATGCCATTATCAGCAACACACAACAAATAATAAAAACACTTTTTTTCATTGAGGCACTGGTAAGCAAATTTTGCATTGAACTCCTACTTTCTTAACCTTATTTATGTCTTCTTCTAGCCACCTCTTGCATCTTCCCATATACAATAGATGAAGCATTGTTTAGAAATGAAGGGGCTCATCACTTTAGAGCCCCCTTTGATACACAGAATTGAAATCCTTGCAATACCTTAATCGACTATATCTACTTTCTTACTTTTCTAGCTCAAATCTGTCATAAATATCATCCAACATAATATTTGCACTTAAAATACCACCTGCAAAATTCCAGTACACCTCTTCCACACGATATACTTGGTCATTTTTAACAGCTTCAAGCTCTTTCCATAATGGATGGCTTGTCCATTCTTCTAATGTTTTTTTCGTTGCTTCATCCTCGATATAAAACATATAAATGACATCCGCATCCATTTGTGGAATGCTTTCTTTATCTGTAAACCTTAAAACGATAGGTAGCGGATCTTCCGTTATATTTTTTGGTCCTTTAAAGCCAAGCTCTGTTAAAATTTCACCTGCATAACCGGCTGGATAAACACGTGCGTGGTCAGCTCTAAAATTGACAACCGAAGCACTAATTGGCCATTTATCCCCTAGCTTATCTTTAATTTTTGTTTGGAAATCAGCTACACGACTTTCCCATGCTCCAAGTAGTTCTTTTGCTTTATCTTCTTTACCAGTCGACTCTCCGATTAAATTGATTGTCCCTTTAAAATCAAATACATCTTGATGAACAACTGTCGGTGCAATTTGTGATAATTGTTCATAAATTTCCTCATGACGATTTTTCGAAGCAATAATTAAATCCGGCTGAAGTTTTGCAATTTCCTCTAAGTTAGGCTGTGTTTCTTCCCCTAAAAGAGGAATACCTTCTAAGTCCTTTTGTAAATACTCATAATATGGTGTATCTGCCCAAGATTCTACAACTCCTACAGGTTTGATGCCCATCGCTACAGCAACATCCGTAGCACCTTGATAAAGCGTAACGATTTTCGTAGGTGTCCCTTCGATTGTTGTTGTACCTAAGGAATGTGTCACTTCTCGACTGCTATTTTCAGTACTATTATTGTCAGTACTACTTTCTTGCGTTGTATTATTGTCATTCGCATTCGAAGCATCTTCAGATTCCTTATTTCCACATCCGACTAACACCAATGCAAATAACAACACTAAAAACATGACCATCTTTCTAAAGCTTATAAATTTAATAGAGTTCACTATAATTTCCTCCAATCAAATAATTAAATGACCGATAATGATAATCATTATCATTATAAATTTGTAAAGCATGAATTTCAATATATTTTTTAGAATATTTAGGATGTTTATTTTTTCCTTTAGTATGTATTATTGAAAAACCGTAATGAATAAAAGGCATAAAAATAAGTAGCCGAAGAAAAACAGACATGTTTCTCTCCAGCTACTTTTATTGTCCTTTTCCTATACATCATTGCTATGTTGCAAAAAGCTGCACACAATAGATAACCCCATAAATAGGAAGTGCGATAGATAAAAGAAAATACAACACCATTTCACCTTTAGTAAGCTTTCGTTTCCACTTCGTTAATTTAAGTTGTCGTCGGTAAATAAAACTAGAAAGTAAGATTATTAAAAAAGTGATATCTTTTATATTCTCTATAAAGAGATGCATCTCTTCCTCTCCCTTCGTTTTACAAAAGGCTCTCTATTTTATTTAATGACTACATAGCTAAAAAAAGAATCATCTATAATTTTAGATAAAAAAAGAGCATTGGGATTTTTATTATCCAATGCTTTATATATTTAACCTATTAACTTAAGCATTTATCCTCAATGCTTCGTAAAATTTGAGCGCTCACATTAAGGTCGCGAATATTCAATCTCATAGAGGTAGTATTTAAGTTCTTAAAGATCTTTAATACTGTTTTAAAAGGGTTATCAGCTAAACAAGCCTGATTACTAATTAACTCAAAAAAATCATATGGCTTATCTATTAATTGCGTATGCGTGTCTACAAAAAATATTGAATCAATTTTACTGACATTATCATAATACTTCCAACCAGGAACATCGCTAATATGAATTAACTCTGTCGTTAAACCTGTTTCCTCGATATGAAACGTTGGCATTTCACTAGGAATTTTTTCAACTATCTGTTTAAACTTATCTTCATAATACTCTTTTGTTGTATTTCTAAGGCCTATCGGTTTTTTAAAAGGCAGAATCTCTCCTGTTTCATTATCAATAACTAATAAATCATCACTAATTAAACTGTGACCATATTCCAATAATTCCATTACTAATGTCGTCTTACCAGAGCGACTAGGACCAAAAATGGCAATTGTTTTATTATTAACCCTAATTGCACAACCATGAAAAAATGAATACTTATTTCTAAAGAAGGGTACTGTAATAGGCGGGAGAAATGTAGCCTCTTCAACCCACTTTTCAAGTGAATTTTCATCTGGTCCGTGAAGAATGACTAGTTTATCATTTGATAACATATCACTGACCATAATGTTATAAGAGGAACGATTCTCAATTTTAATATAATAGGCAATTGATGTTGTCGTATCATTATCTACGTACTCTCTATAAATATATGCTAATTGTTTCAATAAATACGAATCATTACTCTCTATATTTATTACATCACCGAAAAAGTTAAAATTAATCTTTAAACGCTCCAACATCAATCGACTCACGCATCACTTTCTAACATATTTTCAAAGTCCTTAATTGTTACCTCAACTTGCTGTTCAAACTCACTTAAATCGCCTTCAGGAATAGAGTATTCTTTCATTAGCTTATTTTTTATGTCTGCAAGTGATGTTCCGTTAATATGCATTTTAATAATTGATGATGCCGTTTCATTTAAAAATACTGGGTCTTTCCCATCAATATCTACTACCGCTGTATTGCCAGTTTCAATATACTCATAGTTTTTCATCTTAATCCCTCACTTTTTTGATATTAGGCTGTGTTAAACGTATGTATTTAGGTTGGCTGAATACTTATTCTCCAGACTAAAATCATCAATAACCTTTAACACAGCCACTTCTTAATAACATTAATTTCTTGTAAGCTCCCCATGGTGACCACTACTATTGCTTGCATATAGAGAAGATTCAATTGACGACATCCTATTATCAAACTTTTTGACTGATAAAGCTTTTATTTTAGGACAAATCCATTTCTTCATCTGATCACCTCTTCAAATCAACAAAATTATAAAAATTAGTTACGTGTAAGCTCCCCACGGTGTCCACTGCTTGCGTATAGTGCTGATTCGATTGATAAAATTTTATTATCAAACTTTGTGATTTGTAATGCGTCCATTTTTGGGCTAATCCATTTTTTCATCTATGTTCACCTCCTTATATTTTTGCTAGCTATTAGTTACGTGT
>LAHS01002420.1_pt1 | contig 30953 bp, 21 predicted proteins | sample 329651 | NCBI WGS metagenome assembly LAHS01 (sample SAMN03275699, study PRJNA271635) | activated sludge metagenome | isolation source: sample C-1 Sludge from hydrolytic chamber (first chamber) of Anaerobic... | reverse complement strand
TATAATTATTAGAACCCACCTGTAAAATTTCCAAGAATATCGAGTGAATGGAACGAAAGATAAAGAAAAACACGAAAATCCATTGCAGTTATCCTAAAAAAGCATATATTTGCAAGTGAATGCAGGCCTAAACGCAATTGCTGCCAATGACCGATTGTTGTAGGGCCGGCATCCGAACCATGGACAAAACTTACAGAACATAACATATAATATCAAAAAACACGCTTATGAAAAGACAATTAGTTCTCCTTGGAGCACTGTTTCTTGCATGTGGAACGACGGGCAACCTCGCGCTTGCCACGCCCGAACCACAGAGTATTGCGCAAAACAGCACTATCGTAAAGGGCAGTGTTGTTGACGAGAAAGGCGAGCCCGTAATCGGTGCCAGCATTGCAGAAGTGGGAACCACTCGCGGTACTGTGTCCGATGCTGACGGCAACTTCAGCCTCAGTGTGGAATCCGGAGCCAGACTGAAAATAACTTTCCTGGGCTACAAGACGGTAACTCTGAAAGCCTCCGACGGCATGAAAGTACAGCTGGAACCCGACAACGCCCTGCTTGATGAGGTCGTGGTTATAGGCTACGGACAGCAGAAAAAGGTGAACCTGACGGGCGCCGTGTCGAATGTAGACCTGGAGAAAACCCTCGCCAGCCGTCCGGAACAGGACGTGGCCAAGGCTCTGCAGGGCGCCGTTCCGGGTTTGACCATTACCAGCACGAGTGGTGACATCAACGGACAGCCCTCTATCCGCATCCGTGGTCTGGGCACGCTGTCCAACAGCCAGAACTCATCACCGCTCATCGTTGTTGACGGCGTACCCGTAGACGACCTCACGATGATTAACGGCAGCGACATAGCATCGGTGTCGGTACTCAAGGATGCCGCCTCATCTTCCATCTACGGAAGCCGCGCTGCCTTCGGAGTAGTGCTGATAACGACCAAACAGGCCAACAAAGGCGACCGCATCTCGGTGAGGTACGACAACAACTTTGGCTGGGACAACGCCACCTATCTGCCCGATTTTCCTGACGTTCCAACCCAGCTGGAGGCTGCCATGAGAGCCAAGGCCCGCCGTGGCGCCGCCTCGGTTGAGCTCTTCGGCATGTACTTCGACCAGCTGCTGCCCTACGCACAGAAGTGGAAGGAGCAGAACGGAGGCAAGAAGGGCTACAGCATCATGCGCCCTTATAAGGACGACAGCGACGTGGGCGACTACCGTTTCATCGACGGACAGCCCATGTACTATGCCGACTACGACATCCAGAAGATATGGTACGACAGTTCAGCTCCGTCGCAGAGCCACGACTTCTCCATCTCCGGTGCCAGCGGCCGGACCACGTTCTACACCTCGTTCGGCTACAAATACAAGCAAGACGTGATGAAATTCAACCCCGGAAAGCTGAACAGATACAGCGCTACCGTGAACCTGAAGACCGACGTTACCGACTGGCTCACCGTGGGCGCACGCATCAACTTCACGCGCCGCAACATGGGCCGTGCCAACAGCAGCTCCATTTACCAGTACCTGTGGCGCTGGGGTTCGTTCTTTATCCCCTCGGGCATCATGCAGAGTGAGGATGGAACGGAGTACGACTACCGCATGGTGGCCATGCAGAAGCAGGCTTCGCGCATCAAGAACACGCACGACATCCTGCGCCTCAACGCCTTTGCTACGGCTCACCTCACCAAGGACCTGACGCTGAATGCCGACTATACTTACCAGATTGACAACTTCAACTACAAGTCGAGCGACCACAGCGTGTACGGAATGAACTGGACCGGCACCACACCCACCTACATCGTGCAGCCTTCTACCACTGCCGTATATAGGCAGAACATCAAGATGAACAGGTGGACCGCCAACGCCTACCTGAACTACGCACATACATGGAACGAGGTGCACAACCTGAACGTGATGGTTGGTATCAACGGCGAGAACTACAGGTCGGATGAATTCGACGTAGAGCGGACACAACTCTACGACGAGAATTATCCCGAACTGAACCTCGCCTACGGCGACATGGCCAAGGCCACCATCGGTTCCGAGACCGGCGACCGTGCCTCGGCAGGCTACTTCGGCCGCATTAACTACGACTACAAGGGCATCTACCTGCTGGAACTCAACGGCCGTTACGACGGCAGCTCGCACTTCCCGACAGGCGACATGTGGGCTTTCTTCCCCTCCTTCTCGCTGGGCTACCGCTTCACAGAGGAGGCTTACTGGAAGGATTTGCACCAGTACGTGTCAAACGGTAAGCTGCGCTTCTCGTACGGAGAGATAGGAAACGAGGCCATAGGCAGCAACATGTTCCTCTCAACCATATCGCCCATCACGCCCGATAAGCTCACATGGCTCGACGGAAAGGGCGGAAAGGTTAATCAGTTTGACATGCCCAGCTGGGTATCTACAAACCTGACATGGGAGCGCATACACACGTTAGACGTTGGTCTGGATCTGAGTTTCCTCAACGATGAGCTCTCGCTGACAGCCGACTGGTACCAGCGCACTACCAAGGACATGCTCGCTCCGGGCAACGCACTGCCGTCGGCCATTGGTGCAGCAGCACCTTTTACCAACGCGGGACAGCTGCGAACGCGCGGCTGGGAAATCAGTCTGAACTGGCGCAAGCAGTTTAACAAGGACCTGGGGCTTTATGCCAACTTCAGCATCGGCGACTCCAAGTCTACCATTACCAAATGGAACAACACCTCCAAGCTGATAGGCCACACCGAAGCCAGGGCTTACGCCTACGAAGGAGAGACCTGGGGAGACATCTGGGGCTTTGAGACCGACCGCTACTTTACCGAAGACGACTTCGATGGCAAGAACCCCGACGGCTCCTGGATATATAAGAAAGGCATAGCCGACCAGACAGGCATACAGACCAACAACTTCGTCTACGGGCCCGGCGACATCAAGTACAAGGACCTGGACAACGACGGCGTAATTGACGGAGGTAAGGGAACAGTGGATGACCACGGCGACCTGAAAGTAATAGGCAATACCCTGCCACGCTATGAGTACAGCTTCCGCGTGGGCGGAACATACAAGGGCTTCGACCTCGACCTCTTCTTCCAAGGTGTGGGCAAGCGCGATATGTGGACACTCTCCTCTATCGTATTCCCCGAAATGCGTGATGCCGACGTGGCCATATACGCCAACCAGACCAGCTACAACATCTACGATCCCGACAACGGCATCGTAAACATCAGCCAGAACAACGACTTCCCCTGCCTGTACTCCGGCAACGAATCAGCTGGTAACGTACCGGCACTGTCGTCGTACGGTGGCAGCCACAACTACTATCCGCAGAGCAAGTACCTGGTTAACATGTCGTACCTGCGCCTGAAGAACATCACACTGGGCTATACCATGCCGCAGGAGCTCACCAAACGCTTCTATATCCAGAAGCTGCGCATCTACGCCAGCGTGAATAACCTCTGCCTGTTGCACAAAGGAAGCGGCGACCTGCCCATTGACCCGGAGATGAATGCCGGCCAAGGCAACCTCACGTATGGAACCTGGGGGCGCACGTACCCAATGACGCGCACATGGTCCTTTGGCGTACAGGTAACTCTCTAACCTAATCAGAACAATCTCAAAACATTGATGACATGAAAAAGTCTGTAATATATATGTTCGCAGCTTCGGTGCTGCTGTTGTCGAGCTGCAACGATTTTCTTGAGAAATCGCCGCGCGACACGTTTACCAATAACCCCGCCTTCTGGAGCAACCTCAACGACGTAACCAGCTACAGCAACAAGTTCTATGACAACTATGTAGGCTTCAGCCAGGCTGGTGGCGCCGGATGGTTCTACTTCAAGAGCCTCAGCGACGACCAGGCACGCGGCGGATTTGAGGACTGGACCTACAAAACCATTCCCAACACCTCGACAAACTGGTCGACACCGTTCAAGGAAATACGTCGCATCAATTACATGCTGCAGGGCTTGCAGGGCTCTACTCTCGCCGCTCAGGACAAGAACCGCTTTATAGCCATAGGCCGGTTGAACAGAGCCTGGGAATACTACCAGCTGGTGAGGGAATACGGAGACGTGGAGTGGATAGACTACCCCATCCTGGATCCGGAGGACGAGAAGGTATCGGGCGACCGCGACGACCGCGACGTTGTGATGGACTCGGTGCTCAACGACCTGAACTACGCCATTGCCAACTTGCCCTCGGTAAGCGACAAAACGGCCTGGAGCAAGGAAATGGCGCTGGCCATGAAGAGCGACATTTGCCTCTACGAGGGAACTTACTGCAAGTACCGCACGCAGGCCGACAACGGCAAAGCCGCCGATGCCAGCCGTGCGCAGAAGTTCCTGCAGGAATCGACAGCAGCTTCGGAAGCCATCATGAACTCCGGTCTATTTGGACTGAGCGACAACTATGGAGACATCTACAATTCGCTGAGCTTAGGAGATAGCAAGGAAATTATCTTCTACCGCAACTACGAGAAGGACATTGTCATGCACGGCCTCTGCGACTACACCAACAGTTCTTCAGAGCAATATGGCATTACGAAGGATGCTGTTGACGCTTTCCTCTTCACCGACGGCAAACCGCTGGCTACTACAAGTATGGACAAGGACGACAAGGCTGTGAAGAACGCCAACGGCGACTACTCCATTGCCAAGATGCTGAACAACCGCGACAAACGACTGAGTGTTCTGCTGGATTCCATTATCTGCTTCAAAGGCCACGGTTGGGCTCGTCTGAATGAACAAGGGCTGCCATCAGGCTCGGCACAGATGACTTCGTCTACCGGCTACACCATCAGGAAATACGACAATACCTCGGTAGAAGCCTATTACCGCACGAATACCAATACCAACTACACGGACGCTCCTCTGTACTGGTACGCTGTTATCCTGCTGAACGAAGCCGAGGCCAAGGCCGAGTTAGGAACCATTACGCAGGCCGACCTCGACAAAACCGTGAACCTGCTGCAGAAGCGCGCCGGCCTGCCGGACATGACCTTACAGCCCGCTGCCGACCCTGCCAACAACATGGGCGTGAGCAGTCTGATATGGGAAATTCGCCGTTGCCGCCGTTGTGAGCTCATGGCCGACAACTGGTACCGCTACTGGGACCTCGTACGTTGGCATCAGCTGGACAAGCTGGACAGCGAGAAATACCCCAACATCAACCTGGGCGCCAACCTTACCAATGTAACTGACAACAGCTCGACGGTGAACGCTGAGAACTACATCGTTGCCACATCGAAGACGCGCACGTTTGAAAGCAAGTATTACTTCTATCCGGTTCCGACCAACGAGATTTCGCTGAACAAGAATATCAAGCAAAATCCGAACTGGGATAAATAAGAGGTATAATAAATGTAAAAAAGCACCGGAGTCGCTGCACTTCGGTGCTTTTTCGTTATCTTTGCAGCTATAAACCTAATAATTGAAGCTGTATTCCGAGAGAAATGAACAGAATTGTATGCGGATGTATGTTTATCGGAGCTATGATGCCGGCCATACTACGAGCTCAGGCCCTGACCCCGGGAGAGAAAACTACGGTTGAGACTGTGCTCAACCGTTTCACTCAAGGCGTGCAGACGGGCAAGGTAAGCGTCGACTCAACGCGACAGGAGGACGGCGTTCTCACGATTTTTGCCTCGCGTAACTTCTCTTACGTTCCGTTCCGAAAATCGAACTGTAACCGGATTTTTCTGGCTCTCAGAGATAACTTGCCGCAGCAGCTGGGCAGGCAGGATATTCGCATTTTGACCGACGGCAAGGACATACGCAGCCTCATACCCAGAACAGAGCAGAATAAGAAAGACAAACGCCCGGCCTTCACTAACGACAGCGACATCCCCCTAGTGCAGAATACGGACAAGCCCTATAAAGCTACCAAAGGTTTGGAGGGCAGGCACATAGCCCTGTGGCAAAGCCACGGAGCCTACTATGAACAAGGACTGGCCCGTTGGGAGTGGCAACGTGCCCGCATGCTACAGACTGTAGAGGACAAATATACCCAAAGCTACGTGCTGCCGTTTCTCATTCCCATGCTCGAAAACGCAGGAGCCATCACCATGACGCCGCGCGAACGGGACGCCAATCCCTACGAGGTTGTTGTTGACAACGATAAGCAACTGGCCTCATCGCCCTACCGGGAGACCACCGGCAGCAAGCCTTGGACAACAGGCAGCAGCAAGGGATTTGCCTACACCAAGAACTGCTACACGGAGTTTGACAACCCCTTTACCGACGGAACTTACCGACAGGCCGAAACGGTGAGCAAGAGCAAGGACGAGAGTACCATCAGCTGGACGCCTGATATACCCCAGGAGCGGCAGTATGCGGTGTATGTATCGTACAAAACGCTGCCCAACAGTGCGGCCGACGCCCGTTATACCGTCTATCACAAGGACGGGAAAACCACCTTCTCTGTTAACCAGAAGATGGGTGGCGGCACGTGGATTTATCTCGGAACCTTCGCTTTTTACAAAGGAACGAAAGGCATGGTGGTTCTTACGAACCACACCGCAAAGGCCGGAGAGATTGTAACTGCCGACGGAGTGAGATTTGGCGGAGGCATGGGCAACATCGCCCGCAGGGCCGAGGCCGACAGTATCTCGCCCAACACGAAAACCGACAGAAGCAACAAACGCATGGCTCGCAATGCTTGGCAGCCAAAAATAAACTACCCGTACGAGGTGAGTGGCTATCCTCGCTTTGAGGAGGGAGCACGTTACTGGCTGCAGTGGGCTGGAATACCTGACAGCATTTACTCCCCCTCTCATGGGTTGGATGATTATTCAGACGACTATAAAAACCGCGGTGCATGGGTAAACTATCTGGCAGGAGGCACCAAGGCTGCACCAGAATACAAAGGTCTCAACATCCCGATTGATCTCTCCTTTGCCTTTCACAGCGATGCCGGAACGGTTTACGGCGATTCCATTATCGGCACATTAGGCATCTATCAGGTGAGCCAATACGGAGGTAAATTTGCCGACGGCACATCACGCGAAGCCAACCATGACTTGTGTGACCTTGTTCTTTCTGACATCACACGCGACATCAGGGCCCTGTACGAGCCCAAGTGGACACGCCGTGGCATGTGGGACTCCCGCTATTTCGAGGCCTGGCAGCCACGCGTACCGGCTATGTTGTTGGAACTGCTGTCGCATGAAAACTTTGCAGACATGCGCTACGGACTCGACCCGCGTTTTCAGTTCAGTGTAAGCAGAGCCATCTATAAAGGAATGCTGCGGTTCCTCAGTGACTCCTACGGTTACGACTATGTGGTGCAGCCCTTGCCGGTCAGCCATTTTGCAGCTGTAATGGACAATAAACAGCGGGTACAACTTAGTTGGAATGCGACCGTGGACTCGCTGGAGCCAACGGCAAAAGCCGAGAAATACATTGTTTATAAGCGCATAGGCGACGGCGATTTCGACAACGGCACCGTAGTCAAGGCGACAACTTATCGCTGCGAAATTCCCTCCGATGAGGTCGTGAGTTTCAAGGTAACAGCTCTGAACAAGGGCGGAGAGAGTTTTCCTTCCGAAATCCTCTCCGTAGGAATTGCATCCCGGTCTGTTCAGAAACCGGTACTTATCATCAATGGATTTGACCGCATCAGCGGTCCCGACGACTTTGTCTCGGCTGATGACGAGCGGGCAGGATTTCTGGCTGATGTAGACAACGGCGTACCTTATTACAACCTGATAAGCTACACGGGCAGGATGAAGGAGTTTCGTCGTTCTATCCCTTGGACCGATGACGACTCCGGAGGCTTCGGCGACAGCTATGGCAATTACGAAAAGCTCGTCATTGCCGGCAACAACTTCGATTATCCAGCCCTGCACGGAGAGGCAATCTTGAAGGCAGGCTACAGCTTTGTTTCTGCCAGCAAGGCCGCAGCGTGTGAAAAGGAGCTGGCAGATGCCGCCAAATATGCAGCCATTGACCTAATACTGGGCAAAGAGAAACAAACAAAAATGGGACGACCGGGAGTTACGCCGCTGCGGTTTAAGACTTTCGACGACAATCTGCAACAGGTTTTAACCAACTATTGCCAGACCGGAGGCAAGATCTTTGTTTCGGGTTCTTATGTGGGCAGCGATCTCTGGTTCAATCCTCTCTCCACGGGCAAGGACAGCGACAAGGCTTTTGCTCAGAACATTCTGAAATACAAGTGGCGCGACAACAGGGCCGCTGTAGAGGGAACTATAGAGACTGTTGCTTCGCCTTTTACCGAAGAGAAAGTTATCTTAAACTATTACAACAAGCCCAACGAGGAATCCTATGTGGTAGAATCGCCCGATGCCATCGAGCCAGCAGACTCATGCGCCTACACTGCGTTCAGATATTCGGAAAACAAGTTAAGCGCAGGAGTGGTATTCAGAGGTTCGGAGAAAGACCATTGGAAGACCGTTGTTCTGGGTTTCCCGTTTGAATCCATTATAAGTTCTGACCAGCGAGATGCGCTGATGCAGAGAGTCTTACGTTTCCTATGTAAATGAAAATGAATACACGAAGCAAGCAAATATACGGAATGCTGCTGGCCATGTTGCTATGGTCAGTGCTCAAAAGCGCGGCACCGGCATGTGCCGGCGAACCCTTCCGCTTTGCCTTGCTCACCGATATTCACATCAATGCAAAAAAGAATGCGCCTACGGAAGACCTGCAACAATCTATCCGCCAAATAAATGCAACGGACAGCTTGGACTTCGTTTTGATTACGGGTGATATAGCTGATGAAGGCGACAACGCCTCATTGGACGTTGCCAAAGAGGAACTGGACAAGCTGACTGTTCCCTACTACATCATCATGGGCAATCATGACCAGAAGTGGAGCGAAAGCGGATGTATGGATTTCAAGCGCATTTTCGGGTATGAACACTTTGAATTCGAACACAAAGGCTACCTGTTTTTAGGTTTCAGCAGCGGTCCTTTGATGCGCATGGCATTAGGACATGTGGCACCCGAAGATATAGAATGGATGAAGACACAGCTTGCCGCCAACGGCGAAAACGGCAAGCCCGTTTTTATGATTGCCCACATGCCGATGCTGCCACAGGACATCGACAACTGGTACGACGTGACAGATGCAGTGCGAAAGTATCCGGTTATTGCCTTCTTGGGTGGACATTACCACAAAAATCACATCTTCAGCTACGACGGCATACCTGGTATAATCAATGTTTCGAACCTCAGACGGCAAGGTGAAGCCTACGGCCAGTACAATGAATATGAGGTTACCAACGACTCGCTGATTGTTTACACTCACCCCGTAGGCAAGCCCCGGTTCCGCTGGACAGCCATATCATTGCAGCCAGACTACACTACACGCCGTCCAACTGCCGCACGGCCGGACTTTTCTGTGAACCAACAATATCCGCAGGTAAAGGAAGAATGGGTCATTGCTTCCCATGCAGGGATATACTCTTCGCCTGTTGTCAGTAAAAGGCGAATATATGTTGCCGATAATCTGGGACGCATCAGCTGTTATTCCTTGCAAGAAGGCAGAAAACGATGGAGCTACCAGACGGGCGCCCGAATTGTAGGAACACCGGCTGTAGGACAAAATATGGTTGTTACGGGGTCAGCAGACAACAACATCTACGGCATCAACGCAACAACTGGTAAGTTAGTTTGGAAAGTAAGGACATCAAGACCCGTTGTCAGCGCTGTCACCATCAAGCGAGGCACAGCATATATCGGAGGCAGCGACAGCTGTTTCAGAGCCATCAATCTAAAGGACGGCAAGGTGAAGTGGAGCAATCATTCGCCCCACGGTTACATCGAGGCCAAGCCTTTGATGGCTAATGGCAAAATCATTTTCGGTGCCTGGGACAACACGTTATACGCACTGGACGAAAAGACCGGTGCACTTTCCTGGCAATGGGTTACGTGTAAGGACAAAGGCATGCACTATTCTCCGGCGGCAGCATGGCCTGTTGCCAGCAACGGCAAAGTCTTCATCGTTGACCCCGAACGCGCCATGACAGCATTGGACATACGTACAGGCAAACAAATTTGGAGAACCTATCAAAGTAAAGTCCGCGAATCTATCGGTATCTCATCAGACCTAAAACGCATTTATGCTAAAACCATGCACGACAGCGTTGTATGCTACTCAGCAAAAACGGAAAAGCCTCAAGAGCTTTGGGCTGCTAACGTAGGATTTGGTTACGAGCATGCAACCGTGATGCTGACAGAAAAAGACGGAATTGTATTCAGTTCAACAAAGAACGGTCTCATCTTCGCTATCGACGGTCGTACCGGCAGAGTCTACTGGAAACATAAAATCGGTAACACACTGGTAAACACAGTAGTTCCTTTGAGTAAAACGGAAGTTTTGTTTACTAATGAAGACGGACTGATAGGAAAACTGCATATAAACAAGCAAGTATATACAACTAAACAATAAGAATAAATGAAAAAAATGGTAGATTGCTTCCTGCCTATGGCCGGAAAAGAAGAATTGATAAAGACGCTCGGTAGCCTCAAGGGAGAAGAGTTGGTGAACAGAATTATCGTGATGCAATCATCACCAGAAGAGGTGGCTGATGCTGACGAGACTATGACCATAGACACTCTCAAGAGCAGCGACACGATGCGTAAGATTGCCGCTCAGGCCGAAGCTCCTTTCACCCTGCTCTATCTCAAGGAGCAGTATGTGGAAATTGGCCTCTATGCCTTGGAGCGTATGCTGCAGATTGCAGAAGCTACGGGTGCCGGTATGCTATATGCTGACCACTATCAGATTTCAGCCGACGGCAAGCGAACAGAAGCTCCGGTCATCGACTACCAGCAGGGCAGCTTGCGCGATGACTTCGACTTCGGCTCGGTTCTTCTCTTCAGGACACCGGCTCTGAAAGAAGCAACATCTCGCATGACCTGCAACTACAAAGCAGCCGGGCTATACGATTTAAGACTGAAGCTCTCGGAAAAGGTAAACTTTGTACACATCAACGAAAATCTTTATTCTGAAGTAGAACTTGATAACCGGAAAACAGGCGAGAAACTGTTCGATTACGTTGACCCACGCAACCGTGCTTCGCAAATAGAAATGGAGCAAGCATGCACCGAATACCTGAAAGATGTAGGCGGCTACCTGAAACCCGAGTTCCCTGATGTTCCGCTGAAAGAAGCTGGATTCGAATATGAGGCTTCCATCATGATACCGGTTCGCAATCGTATTCGCACCATCAAGGATGCCATCAACAGCGCACTCAGCCAACAGACAACCTTCAAATACAATGTGTTTGTTGTAGAGAACGGCCCAGAGTGTCACTCAACAGACGGTACGACAGAAGCCATTGACGAAATCAAGGATGACAGGCTGATTCACATTATTCCCACACGTAAGGATGTTGGTGTAGGCGGTAGCTGGAACATGGCTGCCCACCATCCCAAATGCGGCAAGTTCATCGTGCAGCTCGACAGTGACGATCTCTATTCCGGCCCAGACACTTTGCAGAAGATTGTCGATGCTTTCTATGCGCAGAACTGTGCCATGATTATCGGTTCTTATATGCTAACCGACATCAACCTGCACATTCTGCCACCGGGAAAGGTAGACCACAAGGAATGGACTCCTGAGAACGGACGCAACAATGCCCTGCGTATTAACGGGCTGGGGGCACCTCGTGCATTTTTTACTCCTGTCATCCGGCAGATTAACTTGCCCAATGTAAACTATGGAGAAGACTACGCCTTAGGCTTGGCCATCTCGCGGAAATACCAGATTGGAAGAATATTCGATGTGCTGTACAATTGCCGACGGTGGGACGACAACTCTGACGGCAACCTGAGCATCGAGAAAGAGAACCGCAACAACTTGTACAAAGACCGCATTCGCACTTGGGAGTTACAGGCACGCATAGCCATGAACATGCAAGCCGCAAAATAAAAGAACATGGGCAAAACTATTAACCGTTCCTCATGGGCATGGATTCCCACGCTCTATTTTGCAGAAGGAATACCCTATTTCATTGTGAATAACATCTCGGTGACCATGTTCACCAAGATGGGTGTTCCCAATGGAGAAATGGCTCTGTTCACAAGTCTGCTTTACCTGCCATGGACCATCAAACCACTCTGGAGTCCTTTTGTAGACATCATTAAAACCAAACGTTGGTGGATTTTGGCCATGCAACTGTTGATGAGCGCCGCCTTTGTCCTGCTCACACTCTCCATTCCGCATCCTGATGCAGCCGTTATCGAAGGGATGAAGACTCCCGTGAGCCTTTTCACTTTCACACTACTGCTGTTCATCATCACTGCCTTTGCCTCGGCTACGCACGACATTGCAGCTGATGGTTTTTACATGTTGGCTCTCAAACAGGATGACCAGTCCTTTTTTGTTGGCATCCGCAGCACTTTCTACAGACTGTCTTCCATCTTTGGCCAAGGCGTGCTGGTGTACATCGCAGGCGCATTGGAACGCAAAACCGGCAACATTCCTATGTCCTGGCAGATAACAATGGCCATTACGGCCGTGCTCTTCACCGTTATCTCCATTTACCATACCTTCGTCATACCCCGTCCGGCATCGGATGTTCCTCACATATCAGGAGATACCAAAGGTAAGGCGAAAGAAATCATCTACGAGTTCGGCAGAACCTTCGTTACCTATTTTAATAAGCCGGGCGTGCTGCTGGCCATTGTCTTCATGCTGCTCTACCGTCTGCCAGAAGCCTTTCTGCTAAAAATGGTAAACCCCTTCCTGTTGGCATCTACCCAAACGGGAGGCTTGGGACTGGCTACCGATACCGTGGGCATTGTCTACGGAACGATTGGTGTCCTGTTCCTCACAATCGGTGGCATCGTTGGTGGTATCGCAGCTTCCAGATGGGGATTAAAGAAATCCCTGTGGCCTATGGCAGCCTGTATGACCTTGCCTTGTGCCACTTTTGTTTACTTGGCTATGAGCCACCCTACAAACCTAACCGTTATCAGCACCTGTGTTGCCATCGAACAGTTTGGCTATGGCTTCGGGTTCACGGCCTACATGCTCTACATGATGTATTTCTCTGAAGGCGAATTCACCACAGCCCACTACGCCATCTGCACGGCTTTCATGGCTCTGAGCATGATGATACCCGGCATGATGGCCGGCTATATTCAGGAATGGCTTGGCTACGAGCTGTTCTTCTGGATGGTGATGCTTTGCTGCCTCGCAACAGTAATCGTCACGTTCTTCGTGAGAAAGAAAATAGATAAGGACTACGGACGCAAACACAACACCCAATGAAAAGATTATGCTTATTGACACTTGTCCTATTCCTTACAGGCAGCATTTCTGCCCAAAGGGTCAAGACGGGCATCGAAGTGCTGAAAAGTCAAGACTTTAAAGCACTGAATGGACTTAGGGTAGGATTGGTTACCAACCCTACAGGCGTAGACAACAACCTGCAATCAGACATTGACATTCTGGCTGCTGCACCCAATGTAAAACTCGTAGCACTGTTCGGACCCGAACACGGACTGCGTGGCAGCGCACATGCAGGCTCTGCCGTGGGCAACAATGCCGACCCGGAAACAGGCCTGCCTGTCTATTCTCTGTACGGCAAGAACCGCATGCCATCGCCCGAAATGCTGAAAGGCATCGACGTGCTCGTGTATGATATTCAGGATATTGGCTGCCGTTCGTTCACCTATATCAGCACCCTGGCCAACATCATGAAAGCAGCAGCCCAAAGCCACATCAAGGTTATAGTGCTCGACCGTCCCAATCCGTTGGGTGGCGAGAAGATAGAAGGCAATCTGGTTGAGGACGATTGCATCTCATTCGTGAGCCAAATCAAGGTTCCCTACATCTATGGTCTCACGCCGGGCGAGTTGGCCTTGCTGCTCAATGGGGAGAACCTTCTCGGCGTAAAATGCGACCTTGAAGTTATCAAGATGAAAAAATGGAAGCGCCGGATGACCTACGAAGACACCGGCCTGCCGTGGGTACTGTCCTCCCCCCATATCCCGGAAGCTGTCACGGCACCCTTCTACGCTGTGTCAGGCATTGTGGGTGAGCTCGATAATTTCTCCATCGGCGTTGGCTACACGCTGCCTTTCCGCCTCTTCGGCTCCTCCTGGATTGAGGCTTCTGCATTTGCCGGGCGCATGAACGCTCTCCGTCTGCCCGGCGTCAGGTTCCGCCCCATCTATTACACACCTTTCTATGGCCCCGGCAAGGGGCAGGAATTACAGGGTGTGCAAGTCTACTTTACCGATTACAGAAGGGCCCGTCTCTGCGACACACAGTTCTACATCCTGCAGGAACTCTATAAACTCTACCCCACCCACGATATTTTGGCCCAGGCTTCACAGAACCGCAAGGACATGATCGACAAGGTTTGCGGCTCCAAACAGATACGCCAGCTGTTCATGAAACGCCATCTGTGGTCTGATGCCAAGCCCTATTGGGATAAAGATGTTGATGCTTTCAGGCAGACAGCAAAAAAATACTACCTCTATAAATAAGTGGAAATGGCAACAACAGTGACTCAATCCAAACAACGGATTCTTGCTCTCGACATCCTGCGAGGCATCACCATAGCCGGCATGATACTGGTGAACAATCCCGGTTTCGACCAGACCTATGCCCCCTTGGAGCATGCCGACTGGTTTGGACTCACCCCTACCGATTTGGTGTTCCCGTTCTTCATGTTCATTATGGGCATAACAACCTATCTGTCACTCAAGAAGTTCAAATTCCAATGGTCCGTTCCGTGCGCCCGTAAAATATTCAAGCGGGCCTTCCTGCTTTGGTTCATTGGGCTTGCCATTTCGTGGCTCATCATGTTCACACGCGGTATGATAAGCCCCGACAACGCTGCCCTGCCATTACCGCAAAAGCTGCTTGCCTCAGCCAATACTTTCGACCATATCCGCATTCTCGGTGTGCTGCCCCGTCTGGGCATCTGCTACGGGCTTGCCGCTGTCATAGCCTTGTCCGTCAGGCATAAGTTCATTCCCTGGCTCATCGCCGTCATCTTCATTGGCTATTATATCTTGTTGGTGTGTTGCAACGGCTATGCGCACGATGCTTCCAACATTCTTGCCATTGTTGACGACGCGATATTAGGCCACAGTCACGTGTACCGATGGGAATCGCCCGACCCTGAAGGGCTCCTGAGCACCCTGCCCGCCCTGGCTCATGTACTCATTGGCTTCTGCGTGGGCAAATATGTCATGGAGCTCGACGACCTGAACGACAAGATTGAGCGCCTCTTTCTCATCGGTGCCCTGCTCACCTTTGCCGGCTTCCTGCTGGCCTACGGCTGCCCCATCAGCAAGAAGCTGTGGACGCCTACATTCTCCTTGGTTACATGCGGACTGGGGTCTACACTCCTGGCGCTGCTCACATGGCTCATTGATAAGCAGAATCACCAGGATTGCGCAACCCGCTTCTTTCAGGTATTCGGCGTCAATCCGCTGGCACTCTATGTTCTCTCCGATCTGTTGCTCATCCCTATCAGCATCGTTCCATTAGCCGGTAGCACCATTCAGTCTATGGTCTGCAACGGTTTACTGCTGCCTGTGTTCAGCATCAAGACAGCTTCACTGCTCTGGGCTTTGTTCTTCGTGGGCATTAACTGGTGCATCGGATTTATTTTATTCAAGAAAAACATATTTATAAAGTTATGATATTATTAGCAGATAGCGGTTCTACAAAAACCGACTGGTGCGTAGTCGACAACGGACAGAGCACCAAAGAAATCAAAACACGCGGTACCAACCCATTCTTTCAGACAGAAGATGAAATCTCGCAGGAAATCCTCACGTCTCTCGTTCCGCAACTTCCCACAACAAACATTGAAGAGGTTTTCTTCTACGGGGCCGGTTGTACGCCGGAGAAACTGCCCATCCTGGAGGCAGCGCTCAAACGACATCTCAACATAACCGGTCGTTGCGAGGTCGCCACCGACATGCTGGCGGCTGCCCGCAGCTTGTGTGGTCACCAGCCGGGCATCGCGTGCATACTCGGCACCGGCAGCAACTCCTGCGCCTACGACGGCGAGAAGATTACCAAGAATGTATCGCCGCTTGGCTTCATCCTCGGCGATGAAGGCAGCGGAGCCGTACTGGGTAAGACACTGGTGGGCGATGTTCTCAAGAATCAGCTACCCCAGTCGGTTATCAATCGCTTCCATGAGAAGTTCCCCTTTACCAATGCCGAAATCATAGACCGCGTGTACCGCCAGAAGCTGCCCAACCGTTTTCTGGCCGGCTTCGTGCCTTTCTTGGCCGAGAATATCGACGAACCGGCCGTTTACAACCTTGTTGTCGACAGCTTTCGCCGTTTCCTCGTGCGCAACGTTAGGCAGTACGAAGGCTGGAACACGTTGCCCATAGGCTTCAACGGCTCCATCGCCTACTATTACCGTCGGCCGCTTGAGGATGCACTCAAGGCCGAAGGCATGACCTTGGGCCAAATTATCCAGGCACCGATGGAAGGCCTGGTGGCTTATCACACCGGAAGAATTTAACTCACACCAACATGGCTTTTATTAAGATTTCAGAGCAGTCGTCGCTATATGATGATTTAGAGAAAAAGTCCATCCACGAACTGCTCGCCGACATAAACACTGAAGACAAGAAGGTGGCCTTGGCAGTTGAGAAGGCCATCCCGCAGATAGAGAAGCTCGTTACGCAGATTGTGCCGCGCATGCGCAAAGGTGGCAGGATTTTCTATATGGGTGCCGGCACCAGCGGACGCCTGGGTGTGCTCGACGCCTCGGAAATTCCACCCACGTTCGGCGTACCGCCCACCCACATCATCGGACTGATAGCCGGTGGCGACACCGCCCTGCGCAATGCCGTAGAAAATGCTGAAGACGACACCGAGCGCGGCTGGCAAGAGCTACAGGAGCACCACATCAATAGCAAGGACACCGTTATCGGCATAGCCGCCTCGGGCACCACGCCCTACGTTATCGGTGCCCTTCGCCAGGCGCGCGCCCACGGCATCCTCACCGGTTGCATTACCAGCAACCCCGACTCACCGATGGCGGCAGAGGCAGATGTACCCATCGAGATGGTCGTAGGTCCTGAGTTCATTACCGGCAGCTCGCGTATGAAGTCGGGTACCGGGCAGAAGATGATTCTCAACATGATTTCCACCTCCGTCATGATTCAGTTGGGCCGCGTCAAGGGCAACCGCATGGTGAACATGCAGCTCACCAACCAGAAGCTCATAGACCGCGGTACGCGGATGATAGTCGACGAGCTGGGGCTGGAATACAACCACGCCAAGCGCATTCTCCTCATGTACGGTTCGGTCAAGGCAGCCATTGATGCCTATCAAAACGACGATTTAAAATAAACTGATATGAAGCGTTTTTCCATATTTCTCATCGTTTTCTGTGCCGTACTCGCCCTCCGGGCCCAGCCTTTGGAGCAGGTAGCACCGGCCAGCGTAGGGTTGGACGCCGCCAAACTGGCATACGCCGACCAGGCTATTAACCGGGCCATCGGCCGCCACGACATCCCCGGAGCCGTTCTGGCCGTAGTCCGTCACGGCAAGATGGCCTACCTGAAAGCCTACGGCAACAAGTCCGTTTATCCCAAGAAGGTGGCCATGACCGTTGAAACGGTGTTCGACATGGCCTCGTGCAGCAAGTCCATGTCTACCGCCGTTGCCGCCATGATATTGATAGAACGCGGTCAGCTGCGGCTCATGGACAGGGTAGATGCCTACATACCGGGCTTTGAGAACTGGAAAGATGACAAGGGAAACCAGACCTCCATCCGTATCGTAGACCTCATGACCCACACCTCCGGCCTGCCTCCTTATGCCGATGTCAACATGCTGCAGGCCAAATACGGAGCACCCAACCCCAACGGCATGATAGACTACATAGCCCACTGCCGGCGCGACTTTGAACCTACAAAGGATTTCCAGTACAGCTGCTTGAACTACATTACGCTGCAGCGTATCATCGAGACCGTATCTGGACAGAGCCTGCGCGACTTTGCCAAGGAGAATATCTTCGATGTTCTGGGCATGAACCACACCGACTACAACCCCTCACCGGCCTTGGCCAGGCAGTGCGCTCCTACCGAGAAGCAGCCCGACGACAAGGTGCTGCAGGGCATTGTACACGACCCACTGGCTCGCATCATGAACGGAGGCATATCCGGTAACGCCGGTGTATTCTCCACGGCAGCCGATGTAGCCGTTCTATGTGCCGCCTTGCAGAATGGCGGTGAGTGGAACGGGCACCGCATCCTGAGCCCGCTGGCCGTTAAGTGCATGCGCACCGTACCCCGTCGTGTGGCCAACATTGGCCGTACACCCGGCTGGGATGTGTTCACCGACTACGCCACCAACAAGGGCGACCTGCTGAGTGATGCCGCCTACGGGCACACAGGTTTCACCGGAACCAGCATCATTATCGACCCTGAAAACGACATCAGCGTCATCCTCCTCACCAATGCCGTGCACCCCGACGGCAAGGGCAGCTGCGTAGCCCTACGCTCCTATGTGGCCAATGCCGTTGCAGCAGCCATACTGAAATAACGTAAATTCGATATAAGGAAGTCTTTTAAACAACGATCTCGCCCCCGTAAATTTCAAATGCTTTATTTTTTTAATATTTAACAAGACGTGTATGGTGGTCATTATTGTATTGTTTATCTTTGCAATCATGGTAACAACAACAAATCTATCTATATAATTAATTCTAACTATCTGACAAAAATGAAAAAGCAACTAACTACTACATGTATTGCAGCTTTTACGCTGTTTGCCTTTACATCCTGTTCCGACGATGGTTATACCGTTACCAACAGACCCATACCACCGCTCATTAAGATAGAGCTAACAGAAGCTGAACACCAGCAGGTGCAGGCAAACAACGACTTTGCTTTGAACCTGTCACGCGAAGTGCTGCAGCAGAACCACGAACGAAATTGTTTGATATCGCCCCTAAGCGCCACCTATGTACTCGCCATGCTTGAGAATGGAAGTGCCAACGAAACTCAACAACAGATTTTGAATGCGTTACGTTATGACAGCGAGACGAACATGAATGCCGTTTGTAGCAAACTGATAAGCGGAGCCTCTAAAATTGATGCAAGTACCGAGATTTGCATTGCAAACGGACTCTTTCTGGACAAACCATTTCCCATTAAGGACGACTATATTACGTCTATGAAGCAGACCTATGGAGCAGAAGTAAAGAACCTCGACTTCAACGACAAGCAGGCAACGCTCAAGGAGGTTAACAGCTGGACGAGTGACAAGACAAAGGGCAAGATATCCAACATCATAACCGACATGCCGGAGAATACAAGAATGATGGTACTCAACGCCATTTACTTTAAAGGAATATGGAATAAAGAGTTTGATAGCAAAAAGACAACAAAAGAAACCTTTACCCATGCCGAGGGCGAAAAGGAGCAGATAGACATGATGCAGATAAAAGAGAATTATCTCTACGGCTCGTTCGCCAATTTTGACATGCTGCACCTGGCTTATGGCAACAACGGTTACAGCATGCAGGTGCTGCTGCCCAAGGAGGGCGTAACGGTAGAAGAAGTTCTCGCAGCGCTAAAGAGTTCCGACTGGCAGGAGACCATGATGTCGATGCGCGATTATGAGGTAGATGTCCAGCTGCCTAAGTTTACCTACGAATACAGTATCGACATGCCATCGGTGCTCAAAGCTCTTGGTATGGAAGATATGTTTGACAAGACTAAGGCCGACTTCTCCCGATTAAGCGATAAAGATACTTTCATTGGTATTTTCAAGCAGAAATGCACCATTGATGTAAATGAGAAAGGTACAGAGGCCACCACTGCAACGGTAAGCACTGCCGGAGATACAGCCTATGTAGTTCCCACGGCAACGTTCCATGCCAACCGTCCGTTTATCTACATCATTACCGAGAACACCACCGGCAGCATTTATTTCGTTGGCACCTTTAAGTAAATCTACTGCCTGCAGTGAAACAACAGCAACGTAAACAATATAAACAACAGGGGCCACTTCTCACTGTTTACGGTGAGGGGTGGCCTCTTTACGTACCCAACAACCCATGACCGAGAAAGAGAAACAGCAGCAAGGACTGCTCTACCTGGCCAGCGACCCGACTGTAATAGCCGACCTGCGCCGCTGTGAAGAAGCGTGTTTTGAAATCAACCGCATGCCGCCATCGCAGCGCGAAGAGCGCAACAGGCGGCTGAAAAACCTCTTCGGCCGTGCCGGAAAGCTGTTTAACATCGTAACGCCTTTCTTTTGTGACTACGGATATAATATCGAAGTGGGCGAACACTTCTTTGCAAATACCAACTGCGTTATCCTCGATGAGGCCAAAGTAACCTTCGGCAATAACGTTTTCATAGCACCCAACTGCTCGTTCTATACAGCCGGCCATCCGCTCGAACCCAAGCTCCGCAATGCCAGCATGCAGTATGCACTGCCCATACACGTAGGCAACAACGTGTGGATAGGGGGCAACACGGTGGTGGTACCGGGTGTAACGATAGGCAACAACGTAACCATTGGCGCCGGATCGGTAGTTACCCACGACCTGCCCGATGGTGTGCTGGCGGCCGGAAACCCCTGTCGCGTCATCAAGAGAATAGATGACGCAGAGCCGCCATCGGCGCATAGATAATCATGCGGGGCCCAGTCCACCGCATGACGGCACGGATGAGCTCCCGCTTCTCGGGCGAATAGCAGTGCACCGGGCACCGTCTGCAGGTGGGCTTGTCGGCTTTCCACCGGCAGTGGTCCAGTCTGCGGCACGCATAGTCGGCCAGTTCACGGTATGCAGTCGGCATCTCCTTGCACTTCAGTTTGTGCCTGCAATAGAGCTCCACCATCAGTCTTACCGTCTGCTTTTCCTCTTCTTTCTTAGCTGCCTTTATCCGCATACCTTACCGATACCATTTCTTTATTTCCAGATAATGCTGCGCGTACGTGATGGCAGCATCCGCCGAAGCCTTTTTAACGAAGCGAGCCGGCGTGCCCGCCCATATCTCGTACGAGCCCACCCGCGTGCCGCTAAGCACCACGGCGCCAGCAGCCACGATGGCGCCCCTGCCTATCTCGGCATCGTCAAGCACCACTGCGTTCATCCCTATCAGCGCACCACGCCTCACGGTGCAGGCATGCACCACCGCCCCATGGCCAACCGACACGTCGTCTTCAAGCACTACGGGGCTGCCCTGGGTCTGGTGCAGGCAGGCACCATCCTGCACATTCACGCGGTTACCCAGGCGAATGGCGTCAACATCGGCCCGCAGCACGGCACCAAACCACACCGAGCAGTCGTCGCCCATCACGATGTCGCCGGCCAGCGTGGCATTCTCCGCCACGTAACAACGCTCGCCCCACCGGGGCTGTTTGCCGTTCACTTCCTTGATTAAAGCCATCTCTTCTTATTCTTTCCCGCAAAAATACAAACTTTCCGGCACATCGGCAAGTAAAGCAACCGTTGTATTTGCGGATGCCAAAGGTTTTTTCAAGGAACTTTTGACAAGTGTCGCACAGGCGTGTGACAAATGTCGAACGATTGTGTGACACTTGTCAAAAGTTCCAGAAGCATACTATCAAGAAATTCTTCTCGCGCTTGAAAGAAGCCTGAAACGAGGTTTTTGGCACCTTCACTTTATACAGAAAACGAGGAAACAAGTGTTAAACACTCCAGTTTTGCTTGCATATATCACTTTAATTGCATATTTTTGTGACAAATCAAAACCTGATACTGCTGAACGGAAGTAACCAAAAGAGCCAGCAGCTTGGGCCGAAATTCAAATCACAAATCAGTACCTTATAAACCTTTTGACAGATGTTTAACAAATTGTTCTTACTCGCTCTACTCTCTGCACTTGCACTTCATGCGTACGGACAACCTGAAGTTGACTCTGTGCGCATACGGGCTCACTACCTCTACACATTCAAATCATACACTGATCAAAAAGAGCTGAAAACCGAAGAAAAGGTGCTTGACGTAGGCGAACATCGTACGGCATACTATGGAAGATGGCAAAGAAAAAGAGATGAATTAAGAGATAGCGTCGCGAAAGCACATGGAGGACTCCAGGAGATGTTGAGGGTCACCCGCCAATATCCTACTCCGCGGTCATTTGAATATGTATTTAGCAATTACCCGAAACAAGGGCAGAGAGTCATTACTGATAATGTTTATAAACTTTTCTGCTATGAAGAGCCCATCGCCCCCATAGCGTGGACTATCCTGCCTCGCGACACCACCATCTTAGATATGCCGTGCCAGTTTGCTACCTGCACCTATGGCAACCGCAAATGGACAGCCTGCTTCACCGCTTCCATTCCCGTTCAGGCCGGCCCGTGGAAGCTGCAAGGACTGCCGGGGCTCATTCTCTATGCTCATGATGACTCCGGCATCTTCGCCTTTGAGTGCTTCGAAATCAGGCAGGGAGAAGGTACAGTGTTCACTCCCTCTACGACCAAATACATCAAATGCACCAAGCAAGAGCTGAACCGCCTGAAAGAAGAATGGGCTGCCAACCCCGTGGAATACGTCAAACGGTTTGGCATCATTGACCACCCAATAGGAAGAGATGGCAAACCGATTGTTTACAAGAAGAGAATTCCGGTTTTTCTGGAGAACTAATATCCCTATAGCACTCCTTTGCCTGATAAGTATCAGTTCCCGTGCCCAAGTATTCACCGGCACGGTAAAGGGGAGTGACGGGGCTCCCTTGGTGCAAGCTACCCTTGTAGGCATAGACAGAGCGAGCCGGATACTGACCTATGCCACGACGAACGAGCAGGGTCAGTACAGCCTCTCTGTACCCGACACGCTGAAAGAGAACACGCTGCAGACGTTTAAGGTAAGCTATTTAGGCTACCAAACCAAGGTAATACCGCCCGGAGAGATGAAGGACGGCATGACCATTGTACTCCGGAAAGACAGGTTCACGCTCAAAGAAGTAACCGTAAGAGCCCGGCGCATACAGGCCAACGGCGACACCCTGACTTACTCCGTGGCCGGTTTCCGCCAGGGGCAAGACCGCAGCATAGGCGATGTAATAGCCAAGATGCCGGGCATGGAAGTGTCTGACGAAGGCGTGGTGAAATATCAAGGCAAGGCCATCAACAAGTTCTACATAGAAGGACTCGACCTCATGGGCTCCCAATACGGAGTTGCCAACAAGAACATACCGGCAGGCAAGATACAAAGTGTGCAGATTCTGCAGAACCATCAGCCTGTAAAATCGCTGCACGGCGTACAGTTCAGCGACCAGGCTGCACTCAACCTGGTCCTCACCGACGACGCCAAAGCCGTTTGGAGCGGCACAGTAGACTTGGGTGCAGGCTACGGACGGAACTTTGTTTACGACAACCGGGCGCTGGGTTTGTACTTCAACAGGCAGTTCCAAACCCTGATGCTGTACAAAAACAACAACACCGGGAAAGACATCAGCACCGAAGTAAGAGACTTGGCCACGCGAAACCAGAGCATGACCGAAAGTGAAGAGGGGCTGCTCTCGCTCATGTCACTCAGCGTGCCCAACATGAAACAAGAGCGCTATGAGTTCAACCACAGTCACATGGCGGCAGGTAACTGGCTGCTGAAGACGGGAAAAGACTCGGAACTGCGCCTGCAGGGAAACGCTTACTTCGACAAGAACGACCTGTGGAAAGAAAGTTCAACAACCTATCTCACCATCGAAGGCATGCCCATCGTTCTCGAAGAAGAGGACGTCAGGAACACGCGGAGCCAATGGAAAGGCGAGGCCAACTACCAATACAACGGCGGAAAGACTTACGTAAACAACAACCTGAGAGGGTACATGGACTTCAACAAGAGCGTGGGCAACATACGCCTGAACGGCGCGGACACACGTCAAATGGTGAAACCCCGCAAGCGATACCTGGCCGAAGAGCTGCAGCTGTCGCACACAACACAGGCCAAACGCGTGTACAAGTGGAACACCAGCATTACTTACCACCACCTGCCGGGCCGGCTCTTCACCGTGCAAGGCGAAACGGAAAGGCTCACGTTGCGCTATCTGAGCATCAAGTCGGAAGTGAACTGTGCCGTTCCTGTAGGTCGGTTCAACATTGAAAACGCCATCGGAGCAACCTACGACAACCGCCACATCAACCTACAAACCGGGCCTTCGGCCACGCAAAGCAGTCCTTATGTTTACCGTTCGCTGTACTGGATGCCGACGCTGACGTTCAACTTCGGCAGCCACAGGCTGGTAGGTTATGCCAAGACGCTGCTCGCCCGGCAGTCTTACAAGCAATCGCATGCACGCCATTTGTGGTTCGACCCAAGGATTTTTTACCGTTGGCAAATCTCCGCCATGTCCACTCTCACTGCCTCCGCCGGCGTTACACATGCACCGCTGGCGGCTGAAAACATCTTCGACGCACCGCTCTTTACCGGCTATCGCACCAGAACAGTTAACAAGGGCAGGACTTCATCCACCCAAGCCACGGTCTTTGCCGCCTCCTATCAATACGCCAACCCACTCTCCGGCATGTTCTTCTACATTCAGCCAACCTATCGGCGCGCCACCGGCAACACCTTATATAAATACCAGCTTAGCGAGTCGGTCTATACCACAATGGCAACCGACAGCAGCTACACCTCCGCCACAACGGGCATCACGGCACGCATCAGCAAGTCTTTCGGCTGGGCAAAAGCCTACCTTGCCGCAAGCATCAGGGCCCAACGCAGCGACTATCGGCTCATCATATCCGGCAAATTGAATGATGCACGCATGTACAACACCACTATCAGCGCCGATTACTCGCTCCGTCCGTGGCCGCTGTTATCGCTTGAAGGCAGTTCGTCGGTAACAATGACCAGGCAGAAGAACCTCACCAACACGGCTCTTTCGGGCGTAAAGGTTCTGAATTGGAAACATCAGTTGGGCTTATACTTCTTCTTCACACCCAAAATCATGATGAGGCTGAACAACGAACTGCTCCATACAAACGACAAAACGCTTGGCAGAAACTACTTCTGCGACGTTGCATTGAGTTACAGGAGCAACCATTCGGAGCTGTCGGTAGAGATAAACAACATAGCCGGAAAAGACAAGATAGAGCGCATCCGGCTAAGTAACACCCTGCAAACTTACACGGCCAACCGTCTTCGTCCGCGCGAGTTCATCGTTAAATGGAGCTTCGACATCAACTGATGCCCCCCTTCCGCCCGTACCGCTGCAGCCTTCCCCCACCCTTCTTCCTGGCCGACAGGCAAACGGAAACAATGAGATAGGCCTGCCATTACATGCAGGATTGTAAAGAAAACATGCCTAAGCACGTGCAACCTTGGCGCCTGAAAGGGAAGACGGAATGGCTGTTTCTGCCTGCGGAAGCTACAGAAAGAAAGCCATACAATATGTAACAGTTTAAAACAATATAACGCTTTTTAGTAAAAAGAAAACTGATTTAGTCGCCAAATAAAATCAATTTGCGTAAATTTGTCACCGTAACATGAACAAGCAAAGAAGCTCCATACCCATGTTACAGAGCACAAGCTCCGGGCGCATTGAGGGATGGCAGCATCCTTAAAACTACATCCACGTATGCAAATGAGAATCTTATCAAGAGGCGAAACCCTACTGCTGTTCCTTTTACTCCATGCCATGTGCTGCCATGCACAGGCCAACGGGAAGGCATATATCAAGTTTATAGTATACGACAGTCTCACACACGAGACAATTCCCTTTGTCAACATAGCCTTATCAAGTCCAACCGACACCCTGTTCAGCTGTACCAACGACAGCGGAAGCATCGTGTTCCGCACGGCTCCGGGCAGGTATCTGATGAGGGCAAGTTGCGTGGGTTACAGAGATTACAGCAAGGAAGTAGTAGCTGGCAGTTACGCTGTAATCCCTGTGTACATGGCTTCCGAGAGCAAAACTCTTACAGAAGTAACGGTTGTAGGCAGGCGAGAGCACATCAAGATGACGCACGAAGGCATCGTATATGATATGTCGGCCGACAAATCTGTACAGAGTTCTACCCTTTTGTCGGCACTGCAACAGGTGCCGTTAATCAATGTCGACCCCAATAACAACATCACCGTAAAGGGAAGTTCGCGCTACTCCATCTACATGAACGGCCGCCCGTACCGCATAGCCATGACCAATCCAAAGGAAATACTGCAGGGCATACCCGCCTCGACCATATCAAAAGTAGAGGTTATCACGAACATCGACGGCCGATACGATGCCGATGCAGGAGACGCCATCATCAACATCGTAACCGAGAAACACCGCCTTACGGGTTATACACTCACGGCCTACGCCGGTGCTGCCACCCAACCCAAGGGCCATGCCGGGGCTACTTTCACGGGAACCAAGGGCAATGTTGACTTTTCGGTAGGCTACGATTTCCACAATGAAGGGCAACGCAACCAGCCCATAGAGACTGAGAACAGCTTTACGGAGGGCAACCGTGAGGTCTTCATGGAAGGAAAAGGAGACGGTGACTGGAACACCCACACGGTCAGGGGGTTGCTTACATGGACCATAGACAGCTTGAACTCGCTGTATCTCGACGGGCACGGGCTCTTCAAACAGACCAATCTGAGCACGCAGTGGGAACAGTCAATGGCCATGCCCGGCCAAAACACCATTCATACCCGGTTCGTTAACGACAACAGCAACTGGGCCGGAACAGCCGAAACAAACGTGGTTTACCGGCACTTTATGCCCACCAACAAGAACAAGGAGAACTTCTCTGCAGGCTACCGCTATACCTACAATCCCGACAAGCGCAACTATCAGCAGGATTACACGGGGGCTGCGGGAAGCGGAAGCGAGCGTTACAAGCGCGCCACCAACGGCGGACTGAACGAACACACACTGATGGCCGACCTGCTGCTGCCTGCAGGAAAGGGGCACGAACTGCACCTGGGCGGCAAACAGATATTCCGCTCAGGGCACACAAAGGCATCGCTCTACGAGTGGCTGAACAACGAGTGGACGGCCCCCACGCATGTCGACGCCCCGAAAGAGGACATGGACTACACGCAGAACATATCCTCCCTCTACGCCTCCTACACAGGCCTCATCGGCAAACTGAGCCTGAACGCCAGCCTAAGATGGGAGCACGCCAGCCTGAACATGAGGCTGAACCATGCCCCGGGCGTGGCCTCTCACGACAACATCCTCATCCCGCACCTTGGCCTGAGCTACCGAATAAGCAAGAGCACGCAGCTCTCACTCAACTACTCCGGCGGCATCCAGCGCCCCGACATCACGATGCTCAATCCCTTTACGGCCGTTTACTCCTCCTATGCAGCCGGCAAAGGCAACCCCAACCTGCTTTATCCGCACACTCACACGTTAGGTGCCGGCCTCATGAGCTTTGGCCCCAAGCTGTTCATGTCGTACGACCTGAGCTTCCAACAGCTCAACGATGCCGTCGTACCTTATTCCTATCAGGAGCAGGGTTCTACGCTCCTGACGGATACATACAGGAACATTGACTACATCAGAGCCACGGGCGGCAACATATACATCAACTACCGGCCCGCCAGCATGCTGTCACTTACGGCCACGGGCAACCTGACTTACGGCCGGATGAAGAGCTCCGACTGGGGCCTAAACCAGCATTGGTGGGAATACAACCTTACCTTTATGGGCAATTTGAGTATCAAACAGTGGGCCGTAGGCCTGCAGTACGGCAACTACAAGAACCGTCCGGGCGCCTGGAGCAAGTCGGATGCCTTCTCGCTGTACTCATGCTACGTCAGCAGGTCGTTCCTGAAAAACGCTCTGAACGTGAAGATAACGGTCAATTCACCGTTCAACAAATACGAAACCCTCCGCGTCAGGAAGCAATATCAGGGCTTCGCAAGCCGGCAAACCAACTACATGACCGCCCGTTCTTTTGGCATAGACGTATCTTATACACTGCGAAGCGGCAAGCCGCGAAACATCAAACGCGACAATACCCTCCGCAGTACGGACCAGGAAACGGGCGTAAGATGAGGCCTGCAACAGGTTCCTGAAGAGCCACGGGACATGCTTCACCGGCGGTTGCGGCCAGTTCATGCCCCCGCAGTTGCCTCCTTTTACCGGTCTGCAGGCCAGCCATTGCAAGCCTGATTGTAAAGAAAACATGCCGAAAAAACGTGCAACAATTCCGCTCGAAATAGCGAACAGAAGAGCCGATTTTGGCCTTTTCACCCCCCGGAAACCACCTCCTGAAACCACGGAGATGGCCTTTAACACCCTTGGAGCTATGCTTTTACACCCTTGGAGCTATGCTTTTAAGCGTAAGGAGCTATGCTCTTTATCGTAAGGAGACCATCTCCTTATCGTAGTGAGGCCATCTCACTACAGCAGTGAAGCCATCTCACTACAGCAGTGAAGCCATCTCCGTAGGGTCAGGAGCTATGCTTACAGGGTAAAACATTGATGCTCAACGAGTTACTAAAACGTCGATTTTAGCGCGTATTTGAGGCCTAACGGACGGTTGGTGGCAAATACGCGAAACTGGAGAGGGTATTTGTAAAGTTTCATCACATCATTTCCGTTTCCGCTTCCTTGCATCGGGAGGCCGGGGAAATCCGTGCTTCTCCGGCTCTTCTGCACCCTAACGCCATGCAGAGTGGCCACAAGCAGCGCCCAAAAGTGAATAAAACTTAAAAGAGACAGGCACCGAGCAAGTTTCCCGCCCATATCCTATCTACCTATAAATAGGCACTTGGAATATGAACACCGAACTCCTGGTAGAAAGATGCAAGCAAGGGGATAACGAGGCAATGGGCATGTTGTACAACACCTACGGGCCCAAACTAACTGCCACATGCAGGCGTATCGTACACGAAAAGCAGGCCGCAGAAGATATCGTTCACGACGCTTTCATCATCATCTTCACCTCACTTCACTCGCTGAAAGACAACCGTCGCGTTGCCGGATGGATGAACAAAATCGTTACAAACCTGGCTTATGAATACGTAAAGACGAGAAAAAGCCACGCTGCCTCGCTGGATGACATCCAGGACAGCATGCCGGCGGAACAGGAGGAGTCGGCACTCGGCACGCTGTCACTTGACCAGTTGAACGAAATGGTAGACCGTCTGCCCAACGGATACCGCAGGGTTTTCAGGCTTTATGTACTCGAAGGGCTGTCGCACAGGGAAATTTCACGCCTGCTGAACATAGAGCCTCACACCTCGTCGTCTATGCTTTTCTTTGCCCGCAAGCGGCTGCGCAAGATGCTGACCGACAGCAAAAAAGTGATTATACTGCTGCTCGTAGCGGCCATTCCCCTTGGTTTGCTGTTGCGAAAGAAAGAAAGCAGGCAGCCCGCAGTTGTCCGCCGAAGCGTTGGGAAAAAGCAGGACGGCCTGCCCGCAATGCCGGAAACGAGGGAGAAAGCGCAGGCTACGAGGCTTCGGATACGGCAGGCGCCGGCGCCGGCAGCGGTTGCAAGCCCCGCTCCCGGCAGCATTGCCGCTACCGATACGGCTGCGGCTGCGACAATGGATACGGCAAAGACCGAAGCCGACTCCGTGAAACCGCACCGCCCGATGTCGTCTTCGCCTACCTTTGAATATACTGACAAGGATTACAGTCTTCCGGTTCTGCCCCGCGATGGGCTGCAGAATGGCTGGCAGCTGGGCGTTGCCGTAAACCTGAACGGAACTCCGGGCGCAGGCTCACAGGGGCTTCCGCCCTATTACGAGTTGGCCAAAGGCGACATGTCCTCGGAACTCCAACCGCCGTTGGAGAGCTTCAGGAGCTGGGAAGATTATGCCTATTATCTGTCAAACTCGTACATTGCCGACGGCGATAGGCTCGGGCAAAGCCTCCTGTCCATCGCTTCCCACAACAGCGGAAGCATCAGGCAGCACACGGAGTTCGACCTTCCGCTGTCGGTAGAGGTCATGGCCAGCCGCGCTCTGGGTGGCCGCTGGAGCTTCGGTACGAGTGTAGGCTACCTGAAACTGGGCAGCACCACGACGACGGGAGAAGGCGCTTACCACACCCGCGAAAGGCAAACGGTGAGGAACATCGTTATCCCTGCAAAGGTAGACTACGCCCTGCACCGCGGCAACAGACTTACGGTTTTCCTCTCGGGCGGCATCAGGATGGAAGTTCCCGTCTACGTCCGCACCGACGTGACCTACGTTGTTAACGGCAAGGTGGCCTACAAGGAGTCGCCGAAACGGGCAGCCCCAGTCAGGTGGTCGGTACAAACAGGCCTCGGACTGCAATACAATCTGTCGCCGTCGGTGGGCCTTTTCATCGCGCCGAGCTTGTATTACCGCTTCCCGAAGGATAGCAAGGTGCAGACCGTCTTCGACAACCACCGCCTCTACTTCACGTTGCCCGTTGGCATCATCATCAGCTATTGATTTTGTATATTTTAACTCTGTGACCGAAAGCCTTTTGCCTTTAGCGGGCTCTACCTGTAAAGGCAGCAGGCTTCCGGGCCCTGCCACACAGATTAAAATATACTTCCATGCAAAGAAGACATACCGACAGGAAGCAGTACTTCCGTGAAACAGCAGAGACATCAGAGAACTTTTACCTTCCTTACATCAACCGCCTCAAGCCCGTAACGGGCCGGGAACGCGTGCTCGAAATAGGATGCGGCGAGGGAGGAAACCTGCTCCCTTTTGCCCGGAGAGGCTGTAAGGTAACGGGCGTAGACATGGACAGGCAGCGAACGGAGCAGGCTCGGAGCTTCTTCTCGGGACATGCGAATGCGGTGTTCACGCATTGCGACTTCCTTGAATATCCGCTGCCGGGCAGCGAGAAGGATAAATTCGACATCATTATCCTGCACGATGTCATCGAACATGTTGCCCGCAAGGAGGCCTTCCTGGCACACGTCAGGGAGTTCATGGCCCAAGGGTGCGTGCTCTTTGTTGCCTTCCCTGCATGGCAAATGCCGTTCGGAGGCCATCAGCAGATATGCAGGAGCCGCATTTGTTCCCACATTCCTTACATCCATCTGCTGCCGAACGCGGCCTATGCGTGGCTGCTCAAACACGTGGGACACGAG
>LAHS01001537.1_pt1 | contig 31060 bp, 24 predicted proteins | sample 329651 | NCBI WGS metagenome assembly LAHS01 (sample SAMN03275699, study PRJNA271635) | activated sludge metagenome | isolation source: sample C-1 Sludge from hydrolytic chamber (first chamber) of Anaerobic... | reverse complement strand
TTTTCTGGTCAACCTGCAACTTGTCAGGTCGTATTTCATATTCTTCAGTTATTGTAACTGATTAATTTTTCTGGTCAACCTGTGGCAGAGTGTGTATAAACCGCTTATCTTTGAAGTCCTGACAATTTATCGTGTCAACTCCAATATCTGATCGTCCAGTCTTCGTCTTCTAACTGTCTGACTTTTGTCTCCCAACCGTCTGACTTTCGTCTCCTAACTGTCTTAGTTTTGTCCCTTAACTGAGGTATTTTGTCTCCTAACTCTTGTACATTCTTTTCCTAATCAAATGACTTTCGTGTAAAAGTCGTCTGATTTTCGTGTCAAAGTCATTGGTGTTTTGGAACAAGGTCATTGGATAAAAATGTTGCCGTCATTGGTGGAAAATGTTGCCGTCATTTGTGCTTTTTCTTGGACTGGCTGGATATCATTTGCGCGTTGCTTTGTAAATATTTTTTAGTGTATCATTCGTTGACACATGCTTAGGGCTATATTAAGGTATAACAAACGGAGACTCGCTTATGAATCGTCATGTACTTTTTTGTGCTGTTCTTTTATCATCGTTATTTTTTCTTTCTGGCTGCGAAGATTTTGGTGACCATGCGCCGGAAGTGAATGCTGAATTTTATTTTATTCAAAGTTCAACTGGTTTGCAGGCGGAATCTATTTATATTGGCACTCCGTATAAAATTCATTTTTCAATTTATGATGAGGATCAGGATGCGGAGTATGTCTATATCAAACAGACTCGTTCTTCTGATAATACGGTAAAAGGTCCTAAAGAGTATAACCTTCCGTCGCAGTCTGATAATACGCAGTCATATTACATTACATATACGCCGGAGATTACCGGCACTGTTACGTTCACGCTGTATGTTGTTGATTCCAATGGCAACAAAAGTGCAGAGCGCTCATGGGATGTAGTGATTAAGAATATCGGTGCGTAGCGCGGGAAAGTGTTTTTGTCGGTTTCTGTTTGTCTGTTTTGTATCTTGTTATTCTTCGCCGTCTGTTCCGCACGGCATGCTGCTTTCCGGGAGCGGCTCCGGCTCGGCTTTCATGTAGTTCGCCCTGTATTCTGCGTTGAGGTCCGCGAGTTCTTTCTTTCCGTCGATATACTGCTGGTAGTCGATTTCCATGCCGCCGCAGGCGCAGCAGCTGTCGCACATTTCTCCGCAGTTCAATGATTCTTCTATAATATGGGCGCGTTCATCTCTTGTTGTATCTTTTATCAGTATGCTTTTATGTTCCATGCGTTGAATATACTACTGTATAGGTAGGAAAAGCAAGGTTTTGGGCGTGCGATTTTTGTTTCATTTTCTATAAATTGGTGTATATTTGTAGTGGACGCGGATGCGTCCGAGGCACGATATGGATGTAGAGTCACTTTCAACGGTAATGTCTCAGAACAATGTTGAGCAGCAGGCATCTGTTGCTGTGCTCAAACAGTCGATGGATATGACGAAGACCGAGGGTGAGGATGTCGTCAAGCTGATTAGTCAGTCTGCGCCGGCACCGCTTCCGGAAGACACAGGTAACCTTGTGGATCTGTTTGCCTGATCCGGACGTCAATTCTACGGAAGGAAGCTGCATCGTTTTGTACGGTGCAGCTTTTTTTATTATTTGCAGTCTTCTCCTTTTTCTAGTACAATAGAAAATTGTTTATAGATGAAAGGAGATATCATCGTGAAGAGTCTGAAAACGAAGCTTCTTGTTGTCATTGTAGGTATTATTCTTATTTCTAACTGTATTGTTGCGTTTGTTGCGTACAATATTTCAGAAAAAGAATTGACGAATGCTGTGCATGCAGAGATGGATGCCAGCGCAAAAAACGTATCGTCTGACATTGTCAGTATTAACAATGCTCAGTATAAAATGCTTTCAACTCTTGCAGTACTGCCAGTTATGAGAGATCCTTCAGTCTCTCTTGAGGTAAAGTACAATACGGCGCATTCCGTTGCTATAGCGGATAAATCGTATGTCAATGTCGCTTATTATAGCGAAAAAGGAATGTCATATACTGCGGACGGACGGCTAGTAGATCTTTCTGACCGTGATTATTTTAAGCAGGCGATGCAGGGGAAAAAATATGTCTCTGATCCGTATGTGAGCAGTGTTGACAATAACCTGACGATGGTTTATTCAGTGCCTGTTATTGGTGATGACGGCAAACCGTGCGGTGCTGTTGCTGCTATCGTTTCTGGCGAAATGCTTTCTGATGTTGTAAGCAAAATTGTTATTGGAAAAAGTTCGAATCCTTCTGTCATTAATATGAATTCGGGCATGACAGTCGGTTCCGTTGATCGCGACAGTGTGCGGAATGGTCAGAATATAAATGATGCTCCGACCGCAGAAATGAAAGCACTGTTTGACAACCTGCGCACCGGTGTTCAGAGCGGTGGCGGTTTCTATGATCCTGCTAAGAAGATACAGATGACGTGCGCATATATGCCTGTTCAGGATGATTCCGGCTGGGCAGTATTCTGTGCAGCTCCGTATGATGATTTCTTTGGCGGACTTAAAAAAATGGTTTTGTATATTGTCATTTCTGTTGCCGCTGTTGTTGTGTTTGCTGTGTTGTTCTGTGTGTTCATGATAGCTTCTTCTTTAAAACCGCTTCTTATTGTGAAGAAGACAATCAATGGGATTGCCAGCGGAGATGCAGATCTTACTCAGCGCATCGATGTAAAATCTAAGGATGAGATCGGCGATGTGTGTATCGGCTTTAATGCGTTTACGGGTAAGCTTCATACAATCATTACTGACGTCAAGCATTCGAAGGATGTGCTGATTGGAGCGGGCGAGGATCTTGAGCAGAGCACTGAGGACACTGCAAGCTCTATCACTCAGATTCTTGCGAATATCGAAAGCGTGCATAATCAGATTACAAATCAGGCGGCGAGTGTTGAGGAAACAGCCGGCGCTGTGAATGAAATTGCATCGAACATCGGCTCTCTTGAGCGCATGATTGAGAACCAGTCGTCAGGCGTTACTCAGGCTTCTGCTGCTGTTGAGGAAATGATCGGCAACATCGGTTCGGTCAATTCTTCTGTGGAAAAAATGGCGAACTCGTTCGAGGACTTGCAGGCGAATGCGCAGGCTGGTTCTGCAAAGCAGGAAGATGTGAATACGCGTATCGACCAGATTAAGAATCAGTCGCAGATGCTTCAGGACGCGAACCAGGCAATTGCGGCAATCGCAAGCCAGACAAACCTGCTTGCTATGAACGCTGCAATCGAGGCTGCTCACGCAGGAGATGCCGGCAAGGGATTCAGCGTTGTTGCTGATGAAATTCGCAAGCTTTCTGAAACATCATCGGTGCAGTCAAAGACAATCGGCGAACAGCTGCAGAAAATTCAGGAGTCAATCGATACTGTCGTTACAGCTTCGTCTGAGTCAAACATTGCGTTCATGACGGTGTCTTCAAAGATCAAGGAAACTGATGAGCTTGTCCGCCAGATTAAATCGGCGATGATGGAGCAGACTGAAGGCTCGAAGCAGATCGGCGACGCGCTTCATTCTATGAACGACAGCACATCGGAAGTGCGCACGGCATCAGCAGAAATGTCCGCAGGAAACAAAGCGATTCTTGAGGAAGTAAAGCATCTGCAGGATGCAACGATGGTGATGAAGGACAGCATGAACGAGATGGCTGTAGGCGCAAAAAAAATAAACGAAACGGGTGAAGCGCTGCATGAGATTTCAACGAAGATGAAAGACTCAATCAATGAAATCGGCAGCCAGATCGATCAGTTCAAAGTCTGATATCAGATTATTAATAATTAATAATAAAAAAAGCGTGTTTCAAAATGAAACACGCTTTTTTTTTATCGTTTACAGCGCATTTATTTACCATATGCACATGCGCCGAAGGCGCAAACGACAATAATTTCTACTAACGCAAACGGCGCGTTTACGCGCCATATGCACATGCGCCGAAGGCGCAAACGACAATAATTTCTACTAACGCAAACGGCGCGTTTACGCGCCGTATGTGCGCTCTATTTCCGCAATCTGGTCTCGTATCGCTGCAGCCTGCTCGTATTCGAGGCGGTCCGCGCAGTCACTCATTTCTTTCTTGAGCGCATCTATCAGTTTCTTGCGCTGGGCTGGTACAAACAGGTTTGCGTTCTTCTTCAGCACGCTCAGCTGCACGTCTGCGTTTTCTTCGGCATCTTTCTGCGTGCGCACAAGTATGTCTTCTACTGCTTTGCTTATTGTCTGCGGCGTAATGCCGTGCTCTTTGTTGTACGCTTCCTGAATTTCGCGTCTGCGCCGTGTTTCTGTTATTGCTTCTTTCATTGCATCGCTTACGTGGTCTGCGTACATGACGACTGTGCCGGATGCATTTCGCGCTGCTCGTCCTATTATCTGAATAAGGCTTGTGGCGCTTCTGAGGAAGCCGATTTTATCCGCATCGAGAATCGCAATAAAGCTTACTTCCGGCAGGTCGATTCCTTCGCGCAGCAGGTTGATTCCAATGAGCACGTCGTACTTTCCTTCGCGCAGTCCTTTGAGAATCTCGACGCGTTCGAATGTCTCAACTTCGCTGTGTATGTACTGCACTTTTAAGTTGAGTCCTGTCAGGTAGTCAGTCAAATCCTCTGCCATTTTTTTTGTGAGCGTGAGGACAAGAGAGCGCTCGTTCTTTGCAATGCGCGCTTTAATTTCTTTGTAGATGTCTTCCATCTGTCCTTCGCTCGGACGGACATCGACGAGCGGGTCGAGAAGTCCGGTGGGGCGTATCAGCTGCTCAACGACCTGCGCGCTCTTTTTGATTTCCTCTTCGCGCGGTGTCGCCGTTACATAAATCACCTGGTTCAGCTTTTTAGAGAACTCTTCAAATTTGAGCGGCCTGTTGTCGAGCGCGCTTGGAAGACGGAATCCAAAGTCAATCAGGTTCTGCTTGCGGCTCCGGTCACCCTCGTACATTGCGCCTATCTGCGGCACAGACACGTGCGCCTCGTCTATCATGCACAAAAAATCATCCGGGAAGTAGTGGAGAAGTGTTGCCGGCGGTTCTCCCCGCGTGCGCCCTGAAATCGGGCCGGAATAATTTTCGATGCCGGGGCAGTAGCCCATCTCTTTCATCATTTCGATGTCGTATGTTGTGCGTGTCTTGAGTCGTTCTGCCTCAAGCATTTTTCCTGCTGCGCGAAGTGTCTCAAGCCGCTCGTTCAGTTCGCTCTGGATTCTTTCCGTAGCGCTTACAAGTGTTTCGTGAGGCACAACAAAGTGCTTTGCCGGGTAGAACTGTGTTTCGTCCAAATCCTCAACAGTGTTTCCGTTGAGCACATCGAACCGTTTTATTTTTGCAACTTCGTCAAAGTCAAGCTCAATTCTGTATGCTTCGTCTGTTTCCATGTACGGCGGGAATACGTCGATTGTGTCGCCGCGCACGCGGAAGTTTCCGCGCTCAAGAACTGCATCGTTCCGCGAATACTGAATAGCAATCAGGCTGCGCTCAAAATCGTGCGTGTTAAGGTTCTGTCCTTTTTCAACATGAACGCGCATTCCTTTGTAAAGGTCAGGCATGCCGAGACCATAAATGCAGCTTACGGTGGCTACGACAATAACATCGCGCCGTTCCATCAGACTGTATGTGGCGGCAAGACGCATCTGGTCAATCTCATCGTTTATCGAAGCATCTTTTTCTATATACAAGTCACGCGCCGGTACATACGCTTCCGGCTGGTAGTAATCGTAGTATGAGACAAAATATTCAACAGCATTGTCGGGGAAAAAACTTTTGAACTCGCGGTACAGCTGCGCGCTCAGCGTTTTGTTGTGGCTTATAATCAGCGTGGGGCGCTGGACTGCCTCGATTATTTTCGCCATCGTGAACGTTTTTCCCGAACCGGTAACGCCTTTGAGTGTCTGGAATTTGTCGCCGGCTAAAAATCCTTCAGCGAGTTTTTTGATTGCCTGCGGCTGGTCGCCGGAAGGCTCGTACGGGGCAACAACATGGAATTTGCGCATACGTTAAATATAGTCATTTATGCGTGCACGGGCAACAAGGGGGGAAGTCTCCCCCGCGCTCCAAAGTCCTCGCTCGCTTTGCTCGCTCCGGTCTTTTGCGCTGCCCTCTCTGCGGGGGCAGACAAATGGCCTTTATAACCGCCCCCGCAACGCCCCTGAAAAAAATGTAACCGGTTACATTTTTTGCTTTACAAATACGGAAAGTGGGGTGATACTTATGGAGTAACTGATATATTAGTATATCAGATTAAGGAGCGCGCAATGAGAATATGCACACAGGCAGTCAGTGTTACGAAGAAATCAGGTTATTTTACAGTTGAAACAGATGCTGTTCCGCTCCGCATCTGGTTTCTTACCGACGAGATTATCCGCATCCGCGCGTGCTTTGACAAAGAGTACCGCGAGCTTTCCTACAGCCTTGTCACAGAAGCGTGGGCAGACGACACCGATTCCTTCTTTGGTGACGCGCGAAAGAAAATCACTCCGAGCAGCGCCTCTCTTTCTGAGAATGAAAAGGAATTTGTGCTGTCTGGCAAATCTCTTACAGTACGCGTTGAAAAGTCTCCGTTCAGAATCATCATTACCGATAAAGAAAATCATGTGCTTCATGCGGACATCGGCGACAAATCATTTTATGAGGATGCGAATTGCCGCCGTGCGAATACAGTCGAGATTGCAGACGGTGATGTATTCTTAGGTTTTGGCGAAAAGACGGGCGAGCTTAATAAGGCTAAAACGCTTTTGACAATGGCGCCCGGCGATACGATGGGGTATGACCCTGTAAAGACAGATTCTCTGTACAAGCACATTCCTTTTTTTATCACGCTTAACAAGAACACTGGAATCGCGAGCGGCAGTTTCTATCACAATACATACGAAGCGCAGTTCGATATGGGACGCTCTCACAGCAATTACTGGAAGCATCATTATTCATACAAGACAGACGGCGGCGATATCGATTTGTTTTTTATCGCAGGACCGAGCGTAAAAGAAGTTGTCGAGCGCTACACCGATTTAACAGGAAAGAGTGCGCTTCTGCCTGTTTATGCGCTCGGCTATCTCGGCTCGTCAATGTATTATCCTGAGCTTCCAGAAAACTGTGATGATGCGATTGCCGAATTTATCGACACTGCAAAAGCGAAGCATGTTCCGATAGACGGCTTCCAGCTTTCATCAGGTTACTGCGTCGATGAAAAAACAAAGAAGCGGTGCGTGTTCACATGGAACACACGCAGATTCAAAGACCCCAAGCATTTTTTTGAGCAGATGACAAAGCGCGGAATCACTGTTTCCCCGAATGTGAAGCCAGGTTTTCTCCTTACACATCCGCTTCTCGATGAGCTTAAGAAACAGAAAATATTTGTGCGCTCAGCAAAGGATGACAGCGAAGCTGTGGGAACGTGGTGGGGCGGCAAAGGTCTGTTTGCAGATTTTACAAATCCGCACGCGCGCGATGTGTGGAAAGAATATCTCAAGAAGAATGTTCTCGACTATGGAACAAACTCTGTCTGGAACGATAACTGTGAATATGACAGCATCGTAGACCAGGACAGCCGCATTGCACTCGAAGGCAAAGGCGGCACGATCCGCGAGGCGCGCGCGGTGATGGCAAACATTATGTGCGCCATTACGCAGCAGGCGATTCATGAAGAGTCGCCGAAGGCGCGTCCGTTTGTTGTCTGCCGTGCGGGTCATTCCGGTATTCAGCGGTATGCGCAGACATGGGCAGGCGACAACTACACGTGCTGGGATGCGCTCAAGTACAATGTGCCCACAATTCTCGGCATGGGGCTTTCCGGCGTTTCAAACCACGGCTGCGACATCGGCGGATTCTACGGACCCGCTCCTGACGAGGAACTGTTTGTGCGCTGGATTCAGAACGGCATTTTCCAGCCGCGCTTTTCGATTCACTCTACAAACACAGACAATACGGTTACAGAGCCGTGGATGTATTCCAGCTATGCGCAGCAGATTGCGGACACAATTGAGTTCCGCTATCAGCTTATTCCGTATCTGTACTCGCTTATGTACAGCGCGCACATTACCGGCATTCCAATCATGCGCGCCCTTGCGCTTGAGTTCCAGAACGATCCTGAGTCATACGAAGAAAGCTTTACGTTTATGGAAGGTCCGTCGCTTCTTGTGGCGAATGTTCTTGAGCAGGGTGCAACGACACGCAGAATTCGATTCCCAAAAGACGGCATGTTCTACGACTTCTATACGCGCAGACCGTATGAGGGCGGCACAACTGTTGATCTTCCTGTCGACATGAGCTCGATTCCGCTGTTCATCCGTTCAGGCGCTCTTGTTCCGATGACGGACGACAAGCTCATGAATCTTGCAACGGAAGAATATTCATCGCTTCACATTATAGCAGAGCCATCCCGCAGCTCAGAATTTGTTTTGTATGAGGACGACGGTGTTTCGGAAGACTACCGCGAAAACGGTTACCGCAAGACTCTTATTAAGATGACTGCGGGAGAAAAAGTGACTTTCGATTTTACGCATGAAGGTTCTTACAAGTCTACAGTGAAGACTGTTCTGCTCGATGTCATAGCGCGCAAAAAAGCACCGTACTATGTAAAGTTCGGAGACAAAGTTCTGGATCATTATCTTGACCGGGACAAATTTGAAAAGGCTGAGTGTGGCTGGTATTACAGCCAGACAACAAAATCAGTGCTGGTCCGGTTTGTTCCGGAACAGACTGATTATACAGTTACAGTTTCATTCGAGCAGTTTGATCTGCTTGGAATGTGACTGCAGTGTTTTATAAGGAGGCGATCTTATGAAGATCACAATCGTTCCGGTGCTGCTGGCTGCTGCGCTTGCACTCACGGGGTGCGCGGGCGGAACGGCAAAAACAAGCTGGGAAGCTACGAAGGAAAAACCAATGGTTTTAAAGCTTGCCCACAACATGAGTCAGACTCATACCGTGCACATTGCGCTGCAGGATTTTGCAGACCAGGTGTACGCAAAGACTGACGGTAGAATCAGAGTCGACATTTACCCGAACGGGCAGCTCGGTTCTGAAACAGATGTTCTCGAACAGCTGCTTGCGGGTGTTATCGACATGACAAAGGTTTCTGCGCCTGGTCTTGCTCCGTATTACGAAGGATACCACACGTTCGGTCTTCCGTTCCTGTTCGATGATGAAAATGATTTTTACAACACAATGGATTCTCCTGTAATGCGCGCGTTCTTTGAATCGACAGCTCCATACGGATTCGTTGGCATTACGTATTACACGTCAGGCTCCCGCTCTTTCTACACGAAGAACAAGGCAATCCGCACGCCTGCAGATCTTAAAGGACTCAAAATTCGTGTTCAGGACATGAAGAGTCAGATTGATATGATGAAGGCTCTCGGCGGCACACCTGTTGCAATGGCATACGGTGATGTGTACACGTCGCTGCAGACTGGAATCATCGACGGCACAGAAAACAACGAGACTGCATTAACAACAGGAAAACACGGAGAAGTGTGCAAGGTTTATTCAGTAGACCAGCATGCAATGATTCCCGATGTTCTTGTTATGAGCACAGCAAGCTGGAAAAAGATTTCTCCTGAAGACCAGAAGATTATTCTTGAGGCTGCGGCTTCATCAACTCAGAAACATAAGGAGCAGTGGAATAAAGCTGTCGCCGATGCTGTTGAAGAAGCTAAAACGAAAATGGGCGTTACATTTGTGTACGATGTCGACAAGCAGGCATTCAGAGATGCAACAAAAGATATGATTGGCCAGTATGCGGCAAAATATCCGGGAGTAAAAGATCTCCTCGATAAAATTAATTCCGTAAAATCTGCTGCGCCTGCAACAACTGCTGCACCGGCTGCGCCTGCAGACGCAAATAATGCGCCTGCATCAAAGTAAGGAGTGAATCATGAAACTATTTATGACTAATCTGCGGAGGGGACTTGAATTCGTTCTTTCACGAATTGCTGCTCTTCTTCTTACCGCAATGACGTTCCTTGTTCTGTATCAGGTATTTACCCGGTACGTTCTTAATAATCCTGCAAGCTGGACGGAAGAGCTTGTGCGCTATCTGCTCATCTGGACAGGATTCATCGGCGCTGCATACGGATTCAGTACACGTGCGCACATGTCGCTTATTTTCTTCCGCGACAAACAGAAACCCGCTGTTAAAAAGGCGCTCACTGTTTCGATGGATGTGCTGATTGTTGTGTTTGCAATTCTCGTCCTTGTTTCCGGCGGATTCAAGCTTGCACTGAGCACAATGCTTGTTAAGAGTTCTCTGCTCGGATTTCCGCGCGGACTTGTGTATATCATGGCGCCTGTCGCCGGTATTTTTATTACGCTTGTTCAGCTTGTTAATATTTATGATGATGTTACCGGCAATGATACAAGCACCAAAGAAGATGAATCTGAGGAGGCTTCAAAATGAGCATGGCAATATCATGTATTATTTTGTTCGGTGTATTCCTTCTGCTCCTGCTGCTTGGATGCCCGATTTCTGTGAGCATTGCAATTTCTTCAATTGCAACAGCTCTCAGCACAATTTCATGGAACCAGATTGTATTTATTACGGTGCAGAAAATGAACACTGGCGTTGAAAGCTTCTCGCTTCTCGCAGTTCCTCTATTCATTCTTGCCGGTAATATTATGAACAACGGTGGCATTGCGCGCCGTCTGATCCGTTTTGCAAAGGCAATCGCTGGCCGTCTGCCGGGAAGCCTTGCTCACACGAATGTCCTCGGCAATATGCTGTTCGGCGCACTCTCTGGTTCTGCCGTTGCATCCGCTGCTGCTATTGGCGGCACGCTTGCTCCGATGGAAAAAGAGGAAGGATATGAACCAGGATTCAGCGCAGCAGTCAACATTGCGTCTGCTCCTTCCGGACTTTTGATTCCGCCGACAAGCGCATTCATCGTTTACTCAACTGTTGCGGGCGGCGTTTCAATTTCCGCGCTGTTCATGGCAGGCTATATTCCTGGCATCCTGATGGGACTTGCAACAATGCTCGTTGCAGGAATTTATGCAAAACGCCACAACTATCCGGTAACAACACACTTCAGCTGGAAAGAACTTGGTCTTTCATTCCTTGATGCAATTCCGAGCCTTCTGCTTATTGTGATTGTCATCGGCGGTATTGTCAGCGGAATCTTCACGGCAACAGAAGGCGCAGGCGTTGCAGTTTTGTACTGTCTTATTCTTGCAATCATCTACAAGAGCATCACATTCAAATCGTTCATCAAGATTATGCGCAACAGCGCGGCAACTAGCGGCATTGTTCTGTTCCTGATTTCTGCCTCATCTGCAATGAGCTGGGTTATGGCATATACAGGAATTCCTGCTGCAATAAGCACTGGACTTCTTGCGCTTTCTCACAACAAGTTTGTGATTTTCTTCCTGATGAATCTTATCCTGCTTATCATCGGAACATTCATGGACATCACGCCTGCGATTCTGATTTTTACACCGATTTTCCTGCCGATTGCTATGAGTTTCGGCATGAGCGCAGTCCAGTTCGGCGTTGTTTTGATTTTCAATATGTGCATCGGAACAATGACTCCGCCTGTCGGCTCTGTGCTGTTCGTTTCGTGCGGAATTACGAAAGTGTCAATCGAGGATGTTATCAAGAAACTGATTCCGTATCTGATTGCACTTATCGCTATACTGATGCTTCTTACGTATGTGCCTGATATTTCGTTGTGCGTGCCAAAGGCAATGCACTTGATAAAGTGATGACGGGCGGAATTATTAATTCAGAAATGAACTGATGATTTTCTGTCACGTTGTTTCCCGGAGTATAAGTTCATACTCCGAGAACAAAACTTTTTCTTTTTGTGTATGTCCCTGCTTAATCCTTACGAGCAGTTCTGCTGCGCGGGAGCCGAGCAGGGACATTTTTTGGTCTATCGTCGAGAGTGCAGGTGTTACAAGAGATGCTATTTCTATGTTGCTGAATCCGAGAAGAGCTGCCTGCTGCGGAATCATGATTTTTTGTCTTGTTAATTCTTTCATTGCGCCAACAGCAATCAAATCTGATGCGCAGAAAATCAGAATCGGAAAATGAACGTGACGGGCAAGAAGTTCTTTTACGCCTTCAATGCCGCTCTGATATCCGTATGCGCTTGGAATAATCCGGTCTTTGCTGAACGGAATATTATTAATTTTTGCAGTTTTTTTGAATGCGCTGATTTTTGCCTGCGTTGTTTTCCATGCTGGATCTCCGAAAAAATATATATCGGTATATCCTTTATCAACAAGCGTCTGAAGGGCTTCTGTTCCTGCTTTTTCCTCATCGACAACAACAGAATATGTTTTTGATTTTTCGTCCAGCGTGCTGTTTACAAGAATAACTGGAATCTTTCTGCTTATCGATTTAATGAGTGATTCGTTTTTATCTTCCAATGGGCGGCTTCCTGCAATGATGATGCCGTCTACCTGCTTTTGCATGAACAGTTCAAGACCAGAACGCTCTGTTTTTGAATCATTTTCCGTGCTGTAGAGCATGATTTCATATTTTTCTTTTTGAAATACCTGCTCAATTCCCTTTACAACTGCAGAGAAAAAAGGGTTGCCGATATCCGAAATCATAACACCGATAATGTTCGCGCCTATTTTATTGAGTCCCCGTGCATACGGGTTCGGCGCGTAGTTATGCTTTTTTATGGAATCAAGAATACGCTGTTTTGTTTTTTCGCTGACTGAAGAATTTTTATTTATGACGCGCGAAACTGTTGCAACAGAGACACCGCACTCTTCTGCAATGTCGTAAATCGTATATTCCATAACGTAACTATATCTAATTATTTGTTATCTAACAACTCGTTATTTACTAAAAACTGGACAAATTGTGGCTGTGTGATTTATATTTAATTTACAGACGGGCAGCATATGTTTCTTCATTTTTGCTGTTCCGCATTGAATCACTATCGTTGGTAAACGTTATTCCAAGGACATTTTTATGAATAAGAAACAAACTACAGCTGTTTCGTTTCTGTTTTCTTTTATGCTGCTTGCATGCATAGTTATGATCTCTGCATGCGGCGGAAAAAAGGAAAAGGCATATATGCAGAATAATGAAGCGCTTACTCTGAACAGCGGCGCATGGAAGTATGATGAAGCAGCTAAACTTTATTATCAGCTTGGTGTTAAATATGCGGCAACGCCCGCAGCACCTGATTATGAGACACTTAATGTCTATGTGCCAGCTGCCTATTTTGACGCAACGGCAAACGGCGACGGAACATACACTGTAACGGTAAATACAACCGGCACCGTTCATGGATATACATCTGCAACAGCACCTGTTGTGTTTCCTCTTGAAACACCCGGCTATGCGGCGCAGCAGGCTTCTCCCGACTACAGCAGCGACGGCATTACAACATTTACAAATGAAGGATTTGTGTACGTTTTCGCAGGAATGCGCGGACGGAACAATGGCACGAACAGCGACGGCTCTGCATTTGCTGGCGGCGCGCCGTGGGGCATCACTGACCTGAAGGCAGCAGTGCGCTATGTTCGTTTTAACAGCGATGTAATCCCTGGCGACAAAGATGAAGTGTATACCGGCGGCATGTCCGGCGGCGGAGCGCAGAGCGCGCTTATGGGCGCAACAGGCGACAGCGATTTGTATACGCCGTATCTTGAGTCAATCGGAGCTGCGATGAAGTCTAAGGACGGACAGGCCCTTTCTGACGCTGTTACAGGAAGCATGGACTGGTGTCCGATAACGAATCTTGACTTTGGTGACGAAGCGTATGAATGGAATATGGGACAGTTCGCTTCAACAGGAGTCCGCGAGGCGGGCACTTGGACAGAAGCTCTGTCGAAAGATCTTGCATCATCATACCCTTCATATCTTAACAAGCTTGGCCTTGTTGACCAGAATGGAAATGCGCTCACGCTTGAATCATCTGACGGCGGAATTTATCAGGCTGGTACATACTACGATTACCTCAAGTCTGTTGTGGAAACTTCGCTGGAACACTTTGTTGCCGATACAAAATTCCCGTATACGGCAGGCAAACAGTCGTTCAATGCAGCTGCGCGTTTTGGCGGCGGAATTAATAATCTTCCCAAATGGAATGGAAATGCTCCAACGCCTCCGGTTGGAAAAGATGCAGCTGGTGCCACTCCGGCCGGACTTCCTCCTGATATGCAGAAGGGAGGCGGCGCTGGCTCCGTGCAGACTGATGTAGGAGTCACGTATAATACACCGGAAGACTATATTGCATCTCTCAACAAGAACGGTTCATGGGTCAGCTATGATAAGTCAACTGGAAAAATAACAATAACGAGTCTTAAGGATTTTGTTACACGCCTTAAGAATGCAACAAAAGGCGTAGGCGCTTTTGATGACATTTCTTTGTCGCAGGCAGAGAACGCAGTGTTTGGAAACAGCACGAGCGACTCTCTTCACTTTGATGTGACAATGGCGCAGCTTTTAAAAGATAACGGCGCAAAATATGCGCAGCTTTCCGGCTGGGATTCGACGCTTCCTGACTCATACGCGACAGGCGTATCTTCAACAGATATGCTCGGAACAACGTCGCAGGTACGTCAGAACATGTACAATCCTATGTATTATCTTTCAAGTTATTATGATGGCAACGGCAGCTCGAAAGTTGCAAAACACTGGAGAATCCGCACGGGAATCGAACAGTCTGATACCGCGCTTTGTACAGAAGTTAATCTTGCGCTTGCTCTAAAAGCGAACAAGAACGTGAGCGATGTTGACTTTGAAACAGTGTGGAACATGCAGCACACAATGGCAGAGCGGACTGGCTCAAGCACGGAAAACTTTATTGCATGGATTCATGCATGCGCAGCTTCAGATGCGGCTCAAAAATAACATTGCATCTGTATTTGTGTGTATATAGTATTTTGGATAAGGAGAATTTATGAAGAAGAATACTTTTAGAATTATTCTCGACACAATCATGGCTGTAATTCTTGTTCTTCTGTATAAGAAGAATGTGCTCGGACTTACATTTCATGAAGCCGCAGGAATCTTAGTCTGCCTTCTTGTTATTGTCCATGTCTGTGTAAACAGAGAATGGGTTGCCGGCATTACAAAGAATCTTTTTAAGAAAGGAACGCCGGCAAAGTCACGTATTCTTTGGATTGTAGATACTTTGTTTGCGCTTTGCTTTTTAGGCATACTCATTACCGGAATTGGTATAAGCAAAAAGCTGTTCCCTCAGCTCGCATTTATTGCCGGCCGCGGAGTTCCGTACCATGAGTTCTTCGGTGCTGTCGCTCTTGTTCTTCTCGGCATCCATCTTGGACTTCACTGGAAATGGATTCACGGCATGGTGACAGGCAGCAGAAAGGTGCCGAAAGCTGTTCGTGCTCTTTCATGGATTGCCCTTGTTGCAGCGCTCGGATACGGCGCGTATTCGCTAGGCGCTTCTTCTGTGGGGCAGTGGCTCAGCGGGCCGTTCAGCGATCAGTCTGCAATGGCAGCTGCGCATGGTCACGGTCCGGGTATGGGCATGGGCATGGGACAAGGCGGTGGCGCAGGATTCGGCCAGCCAGTAACGGCGCAGGGTGTTGTCCTGCTGTTTGTTCGGTTCGCATGCATCGTCGTGCTGTTTGCTGCTGTTGCAGCGTTCATTGAATGGCTTGTTGTACGAAGAAAAAAAGCTGAAGCGTCTGAGCCGTCTGCTGAATAAAAAGCAGAATCGTCAAAATACTTTTTTATAGCAATAGGTTGAAAGCAAAAAAATACCCTGATCATCACAAACGGTGACCAGGGTATTTTTATTTCTAAAGAAATTATTAATTTTTTTAGAAATAAGTATCAGCCTGACGGGAGGCTTTGTAATTTAGTCTTTTGCGCGCTCGACGAATGAACCGTCGCGTGTGTCGATGACGATTTTTTCGCCTTCGTTGCAGAACAGCGGAACCTGAACTTCGATGTCTGTATCGAGTTTAGCAGGTTTTGTTGTCTTGCCGCTCGTATCGCCTTTAACGCCCGGTTCACAGTAAGTAATCGTGCGTGTGACGTTGACCGGGAGTTTTACACCGACCGGTTTTCCGTTGTAGTAAGTGATGCTGATGTCGAAATCATCATCGGGAGCCATATAGCCTGCGTTGTCTCCGAGGTCTTCTTTTTCCATCGGGAACTGTTCGAAAGATTCCTGATCCATGAACACGTACTGAGTACCGTCGAGGTAAGAAAGGCGTACGACATGTTCGTCGAGGTCAACTTCGTCGAACTTTTCACCGGCGTCAAGGCCGAGATCCTGTGTAGAACCGGTAACAATGTTTTTTACACGAAGACGTGTAACCATACCAGCGCGGCCTGATTTCTGACCGAGCATGCGCTGAACGACAAACGGGGCGTTGTTGTACATAAAAGCAGTGCCCACTCTGATTTCACCTGTTGTAATCATATTCCATATCCCATAAAAGAAAGATAGTATCAGAATAGCGTTTTTTTATATGAAATTCAACAGGTAAGCGAAAAACACGCCATAACGCAAGCGTAAAACAGGTGTTTTAAGCAGTTTCAAAGAGTGCGGATAAAATCGAGCAGGTGAGCGGCAAAATCGCCGTTCTGTATGAGTGATTGCGAAAAATCAGAAAAGCCGATGCGGAGACGGGGAGTATTGTTTAGCAGGTAAAAAAGATCAGACTCAAAGACAGTGGAATCTGTTGTGCCGCTTGCCGGCCGCGGTGAGTTGTACGCAATCGCGCACCTGTTCAGCACTGCAAAATCGGCTGGTTCAAAAAAAGGCTTCATTCTGTCCAGAAGAGCCTGTACTTTTACAAGCTGGTAGTTGTCTTCCTGCGGATATGCGTGCCAGAGAAACGGAACACCGGCGAGGCAGGCGCGCGAAAGAGAATCTTCTCCGCGGACAAAATTGAATGATGACGAGCAGAGCTGTTTGTCCCACTCTGTCTGCGAAAGATACGGGAGCGCTGTGAACAGAAATGCGTCTTTATGCGCGAGGCGGTATTCATCAAGTGCGAGCTTGAACGGCGCAAAGCTTTTTCCTGCGGCTGCATAGACGTGAACAGGCGGCTTGTCAGAACGCACATTTTCTTTTTTCTGCAGGCGCGTGCTGTTTAATGATGCAAGTGCGGAAACAATTGGCGCGCAGTCCTGCTCGTAGCTGAAGAACAGCACGGAAAATGACGGAGACGTATCCGGTTCAGGTGCAGCTTTCGATTCAAGCGGGGCATTCTGCTGATTAATAATTTCGCTGTGTTTCTGCAGATTTTTTTCTGCATACGATATGAACGGCTCATCGAGCACAAGTCCGCCTGTTTTGGAAGTGAATCCCGGCATAAAGTTTACTTTCTGGACGCGTGCGCTTCGTGTTGCTGACTGGAGACAATGAAAATCTTCGGCATACGGCTCTGCGGTGAGATAGTCAATATTAATAATATGCACAATGTCTGCGCATCCTTTTGTAAAGAGAATATTTTCGAGCCAGTCTGGTCGTCCGCACTGGAAGCATTCGAGAATAAGCTGAGGCTCTTCTTTTGTAAAAGCATCAGTGCATACGCGGCTGTCATTCCAGTCGTAGACGCGCCAGCCGTTGTAGTTCTGGAAAGACAGCGACGGATTTATTCCCGGTGCCATGCTCGAAAATGAATTGAGGTTGCTTACGACAAGGCGGATAGAAAAAGATGTTTTTGTTTTTGCACAATCATCTGAGTGTGAATCAGTGAGCGCTGTAAGCTGACGCGCGAGCCTGTAGACGAATCCGATATCGCCGTAGTTGTCTACGACTTTGCAGAGAATTGTAACATCGAGATGTTTTTTTGTTGCAGCTGCTTTAGATGTCATATTAAAATTTAATTCCAAACTGAACACTCGGATATGCTTCGACAGAATCAGAGAAGTGAATCGGCGTAATGTTTTCTGGGCGAAGCTCTGTGTTGAATGCGTCTCCGTTGAGTCCGCTTATGCAGAAGTCGAACAGCCCTGCAATAAAGAACTGCGTGCGGTGCATCGGTTTTATTGTAAAGAGAAGCCGAATTGACGGTACAAGGTTATAGATGCCGCTTTCGTTGTTGTTGTCATCGAGCGACTGTACGAACTTTGTGTAGCATTCTGTGTTCAGAAGGATCGGACCTGTGAGCGTTTGCTGCGTTCCGATTCCCGGACATATTTCGAGTGCCTTGCCCATGTGTGTCATGTTCTGGCTTACGAGAATGCTCATGTAAAAATTCTGCGAGCCGGCATGGAGTCCCATGCCTATGTTTGCATCTGTGTCGATGTTTATTTCAGGCTGCATGCGCTGGAATGATGCTTCCTTAAGATCGTACTTTACTGATTCGCGCTGTGCGGCTTTTCCCCACAACTGTTTCGTAACAATGCCTGTTGTTTCAGTTTGCTTTCCGGCAGGAATTTCGTAAACGTGCCCTTTGTGCGGTGTGATATATTTCTTTTCTGTGGTACTCAGAAGTGTGCCGTCGCTTCGGTACTGTTCCATTCTGATCGAGACAGATGTAGGCAGAATGCTTCCTTTATAAATTATGACTGTGAAGTCTTCTGTTGCAGGAAATCCGAGAACAGTTAGATTAGGAAGAAGCTGGACGGCTGCAATCGGGTGTTTGAGACTTGAATAGGTAATTTGTCCGTCTAATATTTTTGCGACAACGTTTTTCTTGCTGTCTAGTACTGCGCTGTTATAGTTTCCTTTGAGTATGATTTCAGAACTTCCGACTGTAGAAAAAATTTCGTTTTCATTCAGAGCGAGCATCCATGAAAGATACGCTTCCATGGAGTGCATGTCGACGAAGGCGTTAAGACTATACTGTGCAAGCCCGTCAGTGCGGTCGTCGATTTTTGCTTTTATTGCGCCGAACAAGCCTGAGTTTCCGTGTGCTTTTGGATCGGGAGTTTCAGGGAAAACTTTCCAGAATATTTTTTCCGCTCTGCCGTGAAGCGCAAATTTCCCCGTGTAGAAAGAATCAACATTCTTATTAATTGCACTGAGTACGCGCGTCACTTGTACAGGAATGAATGAACCTGTCCTAAACGGTGAGTATGAGCGAAGCAGAAACTGAGTATAATAAGAATTCATCCGCGGTAGATATTCGTCGTCATACGTGTCTCTGTCGCAGTTCCATGAATTAACAATTGTTACTGTGCGGCCGTATTTACGGTACTGCCACTTTTTTGAAGTGAGCGGAACGGTAGGTACAATGTCTTCTGCATTAACAATGTTCCAGATGCCGTCGTACTTCGTGTCTGATGCGGATTTGTCTGTTGTTACGTTCGGACTTGCGAAAGTGTACGTGTATATGTTTTCTTTTTCAAAACGCTCGTCATTAATAAGAGCTGCGGCAAGCACATTGGCAACGGAAGCACCGCGGCTGTGTCCGGTAATCAGAAAGTAAGAGTTTTTTGTGTCGACTTGATGCTTCGTGTCGTAGTCATCCAAAGATTCAAGTATCTGTTTTGCCGTGTGCGTGAATCCTTCATGATATTCCGCCGCTTTCTGCGTGCTGTTGCTTAAGTCTGCATTCGAAAGCCATTCGTTCGCATTGAGCGGCGTTCCGCGGATAATGACAAACACGAGTGTTCTTTTTCCTGCGGCTGATTCTATTTGCTTTGACGCAATGCTGAATCCCGCCTGATCGTTTCCCCATACGGGATCTTTGTAATCAAAATCATAATGATAGAAAATGCTGCTGTCTTTAAAACCTGCCGCGTGATAACAGCTTGTCAGCTCGCTGCTGCCGGTGCCAGACTGTTCTCCGACGTATGCAACTTCGGAAAAAATTGCGGCGATGCGCGCGATAGTGTGATTGTAGACTGAAGAAGGCTGTGCGCCGAAAAGGGTTTCGTCCCAGTCAGTTGTAACAGAGACAGGTGTCTGGGACACTGTTTCAAAGCCGGCGATAGGAAATGTTACTTTCTTATGAGCAGAGACGTCCGTTGCTGATGCTGCGGCAAAAGCCTGCGAGCCTGCTTGTACTGCAAAAATTGTTAAGAATGCCGCTGTAAGAACCGATGGTGAGTGTTTCATTAGTCATCCTTTTTGTATGCTTTCTTTTTGAGCAGCATACTTCAGCGTTTACAGTGAGGTGTTTTCGTCTGAGCTGTCGAGCTTTACATTCAGCTTCAGCGATTTTCCATTGCGGTATACGGTAACAGTTACCATATCGCCGGGGCGTTTGCTTTCGAGAGCGCTTGTGTAATCGGCGTATGAGCTTACTGTTATTCTGTCGATTGCGGTGATGATATCTCCGCCGAGATAGATCGTTGTGGGATTAAAACGGCTGCCGTACTGAACAGCCTGTGTTCCGCCTTTGATACCTGCTTTTTCTGCGCTGCTTCCGCGCTTAACGCTGCTCACCAGAATGCCGTGGTCGATGTCGAGGTCAGCGTACTGGGCGATTGATGAAGTCATCTGCACAGGTGTGATTGAGATAGTTCCTCTGTTTACTTTGCCGAACTGCAGCAGGTCGTTTACAACGCGGCGCGCTGTGCTCACGGGAACTGCAAATCCAACGCCCGCAGAGCTTCCTGAGTTCGACATAATCATCGTGTTGATTCCAATCATGCGTCCCTGCGTGTCGAGAAGCGGTCCGCCGGAGTTGCCAGGGTTGATTGCAGCATCAGTCTGAATCATGTTGCGTATAATGACGTTCGTGCTTTCCTGAATCGGGCGTCCGAGACCGGAGACAATTCCTGTTGTCATTGTGCGTTCGAGTGCGAACGGGTTTCCGATGGCGATTACTTTCTGACCGACTTTCAGTTTTTCGCTGTCGCCGAAGTCGATTGTTTTAAGCGTGACTCCTGCCGGCGGGTTGAATTTGAGAACAGCGATGTCGCTTTCAGTATCCTGACCGATAACACGACCTTCGTATGTTGAGCCGTCTGCAAGCGAAATACTGATTTTGCTCGCGTCGCTGATGACGTGCACATTTGTTACAACGTATCCGCGCTTGTCGATGATTGAGCCTGAGCCTGAGCCGCCGTCCTGAATCACCGGTTCGAGAAACCAGTTGATGCCCATCACCTGAGTAGTAATGTTGACAACTGCTTCGTTGCATTTTTCATATACGGAAATGTTCTGTGTTTCATCCTGCGTATAGCTGCCGTCGAGTTGTGTCGACGCAGTTGTCTGGATAGCATAGCTTGCGTTTTCGCCTGGAATTTCTTCTGCGTTTGTTGCGCTGCTGTCTGTCTGAGAAACAGAGTTGGAAGAAGGTGAGACACGGTCAACATGTACTGTTTTATGCGTGCGGAAAATAAAGATAGCAGCGCACGAGATTGCTGCGCCTGCGAGTACGCCGATAATGGCCGTGCGGAAAAGCTGCTGCTTTGTGTAGAGTTTCATACAATCTCCCGGTTGGATTCGAGGCGGAGCGTTTCTGTGATGCGGTTGCACACTTCATCTGGTCCGAAATATTGAATCGGGCCGGGGAAAACATAGTCTGTTTCGACGCCCCATTGTTCTCGATGTTCTGCGAAGGTTTTGAACGGAGAGCCGTTGATGTCGACAAGCGACTTTGCAATAACGGGTCTGCGTGTGCCTTTGCGTTCTTCCATATCCATCATCATTGTAAGCGGAACGCCCCCGGCTGTCCACTCCCTGCATGGTTTTGCGAGGTTTCTGACGCTTGCAAGATACCCTGTAACTCCATTCGCTATAAGGAAAAAGGATGTCTTGCCGAGTGCATAGCAGTAGTTGGCGTCAAAATTTGAGGGAAATACCGAGCGTCCTTCGTATCCGTAGAACTGCGCAATCGGCGTAAACGTTCCCTTGAAGGAGCCTGAGCCCATGCTCACCAGATAATTGCGGATCATGTCGATGAAAAGCTTTTCTGTTTCTATCTGCGACACGAGGATGTTTCCGTGCGGATCGCGCACTCCGAGGAATTGTTCCGCAAGTTCCGGCGGAAGCTGGTCGAGCGTGGAGAATGCATCGCGCGAAATATGATTGCGAAGCCACTTTTTCTTAAGGTCAAGCGTTGTGAATCCGTTGAACACCTGCTCATAGTCAGCCCAGTTATGATTCAGCTCGCTGATCAGATTTGCGGTCTCCGGAATAAACTCTACGATTCCTTCCGGGATAAGAATGATTCCGTAGTTCATGCCTTTCTGCGAGCGTGCCGCTATGATTCTGCACATGTCGCCGAGTACATCTCTGAGCGTCATTTTTTTTGCGGCTATTTCTTCTCCAATCAGACAGATGTTCGGATGTGTGGTGAGCGCGCATTCAAGCGCGATGTGGCTTGCAGATCTGCCCATCAGCTTGATGAAGTTCCAGTATTTGCGCGAAGAACACGTATCGTGCGCAACGTTGCCAATCAGTTCTGAATACACTTTTGTCGCGGTGTCGAATCCGAAGCTTGCCTCAATCTGCTTGTTCTTCAAGTCGCCGTCGATTGTCTTGGGCACGCCGATTACTTGTGTCTTAACATTGCGCTGTGTAAAAACTTCAGCGAGCAGCGCCGCGTTTGTGTTCGAGTCGTCGCCGCCGATAATTACGAGCGCGTCAAGATTAAGATTCGTGACATTGGAAATCGCTGCTTCAATCTGCTCGTCTGTTTCTATTTTTGTGCGGCCGCTTCCGATGATGTCAAATCCGCCGGTATTACGGTATTCATCAATTTTTTCTTTTGTAAGAATTTCGTAATCGTTTTTAACAAGACCGCCCGGACCAAGGTGGAATCCGTAAAGCACAGAGTCTTTGTTTGAGTCATGCATTCCGTCAAAAAGACCGGCAATTACATTGTGTCCGCCAGGTGCCTGTCCTCCGCTGAGAAGGACGCCTATTCTGCGGACTTTGCGCGCCTCCTTGTTCTGGCCTTTTGCAAAAGTGACAAGCGGCTGCCCGTATGTTTTCGGGTATGCTTTTCGTATTTCAGTTTTATCTTTTTCGGGAGATGTTGCAGGACCTTTGATAACAGCAATTGATTCTGCTTCCGAGCGCAGTAAGTCCGGAAGTTCAGGCTGAAAGCGGTAACGTGCTGTCTGAAGAGCAGATGGTGTCCTCATACGTTACTGAAAGTATAACACCTTTACATGAGCGGGGTAAATAGTTTGCAGAAGCTCCAGAATCCGCGGACGAGAATCGGCTTGTCGTCGAATTCTCCGTATCCGATCTGGTGTGAAATATCTTCGTCGGCAAAGAAAATTTTTGTGTGCTCGTCTGCAAACTTTTCATCGTAAAAAAGAGCTGTCAGCTCAAAGTGAAGCTGAAAGCTGCGGCAGTCGATGTTCGATGTGCCGATGGAAGTTATTTCTCCGTCGGCGGTGAGTGTCTTTGAATGAATAAAACCAGGGTACTGAAAGAATTTTATGCCGATGCTTTGAAGCTCGCGCACGAACTGATATGACGCGGCTTTCATGTAGAACTTGTCCCAGTCGCGCGGAATCATTATCCGTATGTCGACTCCGCTGAATGCCGCAGTTTTGAGCGCGGAAATAAAAGGTGTGTCGGGAGTAAAATACGGTGTTTGAATCAGCACTTGTCTTTTTGCGCTTGTGATGATTCGTATGAGCACGTCCTCAATTTCCGCCTGATGCTCATTGTTCGGGCCTGAGGTGATTATTTGCGTGGGAATGTGGCCCGGTGCAATCATGTCTGTAAAAAATTGTTCCTGCCAGTTCTTCGAGTATCCGCGTTTCATTTCGTCGGCGAGTGTTACCGGAAAATAACTTCCTGCCTGCTCAATTGTGCGCGTTCTGTTTTTCCATGCGGTGACGCTGTACCAGTCAATCAGAAAAACTGACTGCACTGAAAATACACTTGCTCCTGTTAAACGCACTGTTGTGTCGCGCCAGTTGAGCCTCTGTTTTTTTGCGCAGTTTGCATATTCGTCACCGATGTTCATGCCGCCGACGTAAGCAATTTCTGAATCAACAACTGCAATTTTTCTGTGGTTGCGGAAATTCACTGTAAGCGGCAGCCCGACTCTTATTTGAAAAAATGCGTGCGTGTGTCCGCCTGCTTTGTCGAGCTGTTTGAAAAAACGCGTTGGCGTAAAAAGAGAGCCGAGATCATCATAAAGAAGATTGACTTCAACTCCTTCAGAAGCTTTTTTGCAGAGCAGATCCATGAACCGCGTTCCGCTTTTATCGTTGTGGAAAATAAAGAATTCGAGATTGATTGACTTCTTCGCCTGCTTGATGTCCTGGTACAGACGGTCGAACATGATGTCGCCGCGTGTAAAAATACGTGTTGTTTCCGAATACGAGAGAACGCTTGCAGAGCGGGTAAGATTCATCATGATGAGCGGATACTGGTCTTTTATAAGCTGACTGTGCAGCTTGGATCGGTGCTGCTCAAGGAAAAGCTCCTGTTCGTACAAGAGCGGTTTTTCAAGCTCGTAGACAAAATTATTTGTTGCTTTCATCCGGCGTGAACCTGTAAAAAAGTGGCCGCTGAAAAGAAGATAGAGAATGATGCCGCCGCCGGGGAGAAGAACAAGAATAAACAGCCAGAGAACGCGCCTGTCAGATTCGCGCCGCTCGAAGAAAAGCACAAAACACACAAAGAAAAGATTGATGATATCGATTGTTGTAAAAAATATATGCTGTGCGTTCATATGCTGCCTCCGCAGCAAAATTATTAATTAGTAATTGGCAGTGCATGATTAAATGCAGTAATCCAAAAATACGTTTTCTAAAATAAAATCGATAAACCAATCTCTCCGGAGAAGTATACTCTGTTTTGCGGATAAATGATAACACCCGGCCGGAAATTGATTGATACAGATGACGAGGGAATGAATGCACTGCAGTCGATTCCGGCGGAAACAGCGCGCGCCCAGTATGAGCCTGAGCGTTCGTCTTCATCCGAGCTGCCTGTTCCAAAACTTGAGTTGAGCGCGCCCCAGATGCCGAATCCAGCGCTCGTCGTGCGGTACTGGACAGCAGCGCCGTTCTGCCATACGCAGTCGCTTGAACTCATGTTCCCTGTGCATGCGCTGTATGAGAACATAGATGAGAGACCTGCATACCATGAGTGCGATTCAATTCCGAGCGCAGCGCCTGCAGCAAGTCCGTTTCCTGTTTCTGCGCCGAATGGCTCATACGTGCTTTTGTTCGAGGCGCCGTATCTCAGAATGAGAGACTCGCTTACTGATGTGTCAGAGTTTGCTGTGTACTGGCGCGCAGAAAATTTAACAGCTGCGCTTCCGCTCAATGATGTGTCTTCTGAACCGGCAAGAAGAGACGCGTGCAGTGAATATTCAAACCATGAAGCGGGCGTGCCGCAGAAAGACACCGTAAAAGGCGACGCGTAGAATGGGCTGTTCTCTGTTTCAAAAACAGCGCCGGCGGAAAACCCGAGCGAGTATGTCTGAGCAGGGTAGGTGAATGAGGCGGGGAGAATGCCGATTCCGCTGCCGTTCGGTGTAATCACTGCAACCGGACAGCGGAGAGAGCTGTCGACGGAAACGGCGAGCGAAGACGTTTGTTCCGAATCTGACTGCAGTTGTGATAAAGCATCTGTTTGCGGTGCGGCGGGGTGTGCATCTGCAGCAGTCCCGCTGCTGAGTGATGAAGCACCTTTGAGGACGAGCTGAGCAGTGTAAACGCCGTCAGACACAGCGCGTCCGGCACTGTCTGTGCCGTTCCACACACAGCGCTGATTCCATGTCGTAAAGTCGCGGAAATCAAAGCTGCACACTTGTGCTCCGCTGCTGTCTTTTATAAAGAGCGTTCCGCTTCCGTGATTTGTTACAGAAAAAGAAAATGTGCATGTGCCGACGCTGCCCGGATTATACGGGCTGAATGTTTTTTTGCTCGCGCTGAATGATGAAAGCTCAAAGACTGCCGGCTCAAGTTTTATTTTTACGCTCTGCACTGTGTGACGGAAAACGAGAACTGTTTCTTTTGCGTCGGTGTAACCAAAACGCCGGACAAGGAGCGAATGAGAGCCTTCTGTTAATTCAGCGGCGTTGCCGGAAACTGCCGTGCCGTCGGCAAATACAGAAGCGTCTGGCGGCTCAATGTCAAAATTAATAATGCCGGTGTTTTTTTCAAGCTCTATGTACCATGTCTGAGACTGCGCGCTTCGCACGCGGATAAAGTGTTCCTGGGGTTCGTATCCTTCTTTTTCGATGCGGAGCGTGTACCTGCCTGGCTGCAGATTGGAAATGGTGAGTGTTGTTACTCCCTGATATTCTCCGTTCAGAAAAACTGATGCTCCGTATACGTTGCACCTGATTGTAATGCTTGTGCGGTCTTCTGCGATGTCTACAGTTTTTTCGCTCATCATTTCTTCTTGAGAAAAGACTGAAGCCGCAGAACAGAGCATCATCGCGGAGAGCAGAAAAATCAGACGGAATAAGGCACGGGCATTCATGTATTCATAGTAGCGCTTTCTGAACCTCCCGGCAACATGCCGTGCTCGAGAAAACTAAAATACCCTGTCCTTGTTATGATAATGTGGTCGAGAAGCGCAATGCCGAGAAGTTCTGCAGCTTTTTCGAGCGCTGATGTTGTTTCGATGTCATCGGGTGACGGCGTGCAGCATCCTCCGGGGTGATTGTGGCACAGAACGACAGCCGAAGCGTGCTCTTTTACAGCCTCGCAGAATATTTCGCGCGGGCGGAGAATTGCCATGTTCCCGGAACCGACGGACAGAACTCGGATTGAAATGATTTCGCGCGCGCCGTTGAGCGATACAGACACAAAATGTTCCGCCGTCTGCATCGCATAATGCTGCACGTAAGGAATGACATCTTTAGGGCTTCCGAGCACAGCCTGCGGATTTCTGTTCATCCGCCTGCCGAACTCAAGCGCCGCCGCAATGGTAAGCGCGCGTGTCTTTCCCATGCCGTCAACTTTTTGCAGCGACTCAATCAGTTCCGGCGGATTTGTTCCGTCGATTGCTGTCATCACTTCGTGCGCAAGCTGTTCAATCGGCACCTTTTTTGTGCCGCTCCCGAGAATCAGCATAATCAGTTCTTCGTCGCTCGGGTACGACATTCCGTTGCTCAGAACGAGCTCGCGGACATTAGGCTTTTTATCTTCTTTCATTGTGATTTTCCTACCCTATGTATAGAGCATGAAAATCACTTTTTACCTATTTTTTAGAAAATTATTTTATCGTTGTGCCGATATAAGATTTTCCTTCGAGAATAGCTTTCGTATTTTCAATATTTTTTCCGCCGGCGCAGATGACCGTGAGCTTGAGCTGCTCAGCTTTTTTGCTTGCAATCGGGTCGAACGGGCAGTTCTTTCCGGGAACCCACTCGTCTCCAACCATTTTGCGGAAGTCTTTCCAGCTGATTGTGTCGAGCGGCTTTGCATCAGGATTTTTGCGCGGGTCATCGGTGTATACTTTTTCGATATTGCTTAAATTGACGACAGTGTCTGCCTTGAATTTTTCTGCCAGAAGAACTGCGTCGTTGTCTGTGCTGAATCCCGGTTTCCATCCGGCTGCTACGAGAATAGAGCCGCTGAATGATTTTGCAACGGTCGGGTCAGTCACTACATTTTCTTTGCAGAGGTCTCCAAAGCATGCTTTTAAAAGCTGCGCGTTAAGACGGGTAGCCATAATGCCGATCCAGTCTGCAGCGTCGGTGCCGGAGTCTTCGCTTGTGCCGGTGACTGCGCGGAATGATTTCTGATAAATGCGTGCCGGGCCGCCGCCGCCAGCAACGAGAATAAGTTTATCGCCTTTGTGTGACTCAAGGTATGAGCGCACCATTGCACAGAACTTATTAAGAAAATCAGAATCTGGAAATTCGGGCGCAATGATCGAACCGCCCACTGATAATACTTTCGTTGCCATAATTAATAATCCTCCTCGTCAGAATATAAAATTGTTAATACACACCAATTACAATAGGATCGTTCCATAGAGAACTGTAGTTTACATTTGTACCTGAGGATTCTTCCCACAGCGACTGCAATGCATACGTGCGGGCTCTGTAAACAATCCTGCTTTTTGAAGAAGACTGTTTAAGCTCATTCCATCCGCGGGAGAATGCAACATGCTGCGAATCGATGTTGCCAAAGTAGAATGTTTTTGTGTCCGCAACAGGTCTGAATGGTTTATATTCGAGTCCTGCCGCAAGTGCCGGATCAACAGGAATCCAGCCGAAATTTTCGATATAGAATTCTGACCACCAATGGTCCTTCGCCTTAAGCTCAGAGTCGATGAGAACACCGCTGACAGGAATACATGGAATTTCTGCGGAACGTACAAGCGCTGTATATAAGATTGCCCAGTCGTAGGCATCACCTTTTCCTGTAGTGAGCATTCTGTACGGATCTTCTGAAGACTTATTCTGTTTCTGCTGTAACTGGTAATTTGCAAGCATGTATTCGTAAATGAGCTGAGCCTGTTTGTACGGATTTTTTTCTTTGCCGATTATTGTTTTGCTTAGTTCGACGATGTCGCTCGCGTTAGACTTGATAAGCCGGTCTGGTGCTGTTTCTGCAGTAAAGAGGACGCGAGTTTTCTCTGTGAATGGTTTTACGTTTTGTGCGTTTACTACTGTTTCGAGCTGATATGAGGCAATAACAAAATCCTGATTGAACCGCATTTTCTTGGAACCGATTTTTGAGGGAGAAATTTGGTAGACAACTGTGTGCATATAATCTGCAATCACCGGTTCTGTGGAACTGTCAGTAAGTTCAGCCATCGGTTGTTCCGAACTGATTGCAGGGCGCGGAATGCGGAGCGTAAGCATTGTATCGCCTTTGCTTCCCGCATTTGCAATGTCTGCCGCAACCTGAATAAGGTATGTGCGCCGTCCTGTATATGAGCGGGTTCCTATAATGGATGATACGGCAAGTGTCTGGCTGTTGCTTGAGCCTTTTTCTGTCTGTACATAAACAGGTCCGGATGCAGCTCCGTCAGGAATGCGCACGTGTATTTCTGTGTCACTCCAGTATTCATAGTCAAAATTGCTGTCTAAAGCAGGGATGATTTCTGTATTCATGTTGCCGGGAACATTCGCCTGCTGGCTTGTTACAAGCGCGCCGGAATTTAAGGAAGAATCGTCTCTGTTTGCTGCAAAAAATACGCCTGATGTATTTCGGACTGCGCCAAAGTTTGAACCGCTTATGATGATGAGAGATCCCGGCGACCCGTTCTCCGGGGAAATTGCGGAAATAACAGGCAGTGTTGTATGTGTGTCTGTCGGAACAGCGACAGGAATGGAGGCTTCATTTGCAAAAAAGAACGGCTTTGAACGTCCTGATGACGTTCCTACGATTACAAGACCATCCTGTACGTTTGAAGGAAGAACGACTTTTATTTCGTTTTCATTCCATGAAAGATATCCGCTTGCTGTCAGTCTGCTCCCGCCCACTTCCACATAGCTTGATCCGCGTGAAACACCGAAATTGTTTCCGTTGAGAACCATAATGTCTCCAGGAGACCCGACTGGCGGATTGATGGATGATATGACAGGGACCTTTCGAGACTGCAGTCCGATGAGCGCGGAAATACCGAGGACAAACAGTGCGGCGGCAATCCAAGTGACAACTCTGAATGCAGGGTAGCGCCGGAAAAGACGCGAAAAAATAAGGCCAGGATTCACCGGCTCGGCCCCTCGATGTATGCGACAGGAAGCGTCGGATCTATTTCATGAGGAATTACATCCATTCCGGGGTATGCAATTTTAATAGAAATATCGTCGTCGATGCCGTCGGCAAAATCAGGACGGAACACATCAACAGAGACGAGAGAGTCGTTGAGCGCACGGTTGAGCTGCTGCGTGCTTCCTGCTGTAGAAGCGACTGTTGCTCCCATAATGGTGTGCTGTTCCGCAGTCTGTTTATCACCAGATCCGGAAAGAGAAGAAATAGCGACGCTCTTTGTGCTTGCCGTCCGTTTTTTGCTTTCAAAAAGAGAGGCGAGTGTTGTGCGCGAAATATTGCCGTCCACAACAACGCCGTTTTTCGCAATCGGCTTAAGCGCTGCGCGTGTTATGGCATGGATTGTCTGTTCCTGTTCCGGTGCTGCTGTGCGCATGGAAATCGGCACGAACAGAACTGCGAATACTGCAGCTGCCGCCGCTGCGGGGACAGCCCACTTGATGGCGCTGAATGAAAACACATTGTTAGTCTGCTTCGTCACACGGCTGTAGCTCATGCGAGTCTGAAGACGCTCGAAGCTCTGCTCCATAAAATGTTCGTCAGGAGTGTGGGCTGCTGCATCCGCGCGGAGTGCTTCGTGAAGCGCGCGTGTCTTTGCAAGTTCCGCCGCGCACTTAGGACATGATTTTACATGTGCCTCGTAGTCTCCGGTATAGGCTGCGGGCAGTTCATTGTCCACATAGATTGAATGAATATCTTTTTCAGGACAGGTATACATCATCTTCTCCTATCATTTTTTCAAGTTGTGCGCGCGCTCTGAACACGCGTACTTTTACATTTCCTTCGCTTATGCCAAGTACTTTGCCAATTTCTTTATAATTCAGGTCTCCGTATTCGCGGAGAACGAGCACTTCCTTAAGATTAGCGGGCAGTTTGTCCAATGCTTCTTTTGCTTTCTGGGCAGCTTCTGCCTTGAGCATGTCAGTTTCGCCTGATTCTGCCGTGCGGTGGTCTTCATACAGCGCGCGCTGATACGCACGCCGTTCGCGGCCTTTTCGCTTCGCGTAGTTGAGCGACGCGTTTTTTACAACTCTGATGAGCCAGTATTTCGCATCGTTCAGACTCGGAAACACGAGTGCTTTTTCATTTGCCTTGATGAGCGAGTCGTGGACCAAGTCTTCCGCAGCTTCCTCATCGTTGACAATCCGCCACGATACTTTGTACAAAAGCTGCATCGTAGCGTTGTAGAGTGTTCTGAAATCAGCAGGATCCGCACAGTTGAGCGGCTTCTGATTCTGATCTTCGTCTGTAGTATTAAACACAAAAGCCTCTCAAAGTTACAGGAAAATTTAATGATATTTTCCTGCCGTTTTACGAGCGGACGATGCACTTGTCTGCGCTCAGTTATGATCGTTTCCAGACAGGACCTGCCGGAGAATCAATTATCGTAATGCCTCGGGCTGTAAGGTCATTTCTGATTTTATCAGCCTTTGCAAAATCCTTTGCCTTTTTGGCTGCGGTGCGTTCTGCAACAAGAGCGTCTATTTCCGCCGCTTCGTTGTCGCCTTCGTGCGTGTTGAGCGATGCCGCGTCTGATGCGCGCGTTTTGTTCAGCTCGTCTGCGCTTTCCTCAAGCC